>ENA-UOJG01000169-UOJG01000169.1-human-gut-metagenome-genome-assembly--contig:-C47-NODE-169-length-98789-cov-7.439261_pt1 | contig 98789 bp, 82 predicted proteins | sample MGYA00242340_ERZ723887 | MGnify/ENA metagenome assembly ERZ723887 | reverse complement strand
GCTCTTATTATAGAGGAGTCCTGCATGATAGTCCTCCTTCCCGGGAGGGTTTTATCATAACAAAAATGCGGATAAAAATAATTTCCTGTGGTGCGTAAAAAATACGCCAAAAAATAAAACGACAGCCTCTTTTGAAGGTTGTCGTTTTATTTGGCGGAGAAGGAGGGATTCGAACCCTCGATGAGCTATCAACCCATACACGAGTTCCAGTCGTGCGCCATAAACCGGGCTAGGCGACTTCTCCGTGCCATCTCTTATTCTCCCAAGATATATCCCGCAGAGAACAAAAGATATTATAGCAGATTAAAATGAAAAATGCAAGCCCTTTTTAAAAATTTTTTCGTTTTTCTCAAAAATTTTTTGTATTTCAGAGCCTAAGTGCCTCATAATAAGACTTAACCGTCAGCTGTTTTCTGAATTCGTCAAGGCTCAAAGCCCTTGACAGTCCGCCCTTCGCCGCCGTTACAGTCACTTTTGCAGGCTGCGATTCCGTTCCGCTGATATCGAAATAATTTTCCGAGAAGAGACAGTCGTCCTTGTCAAGCTCCAAGAACACGCCCTTTGCAAACGCCTTGGCGGTTATATCTATAACAAAGCTTTCCGCGGTCTCGGACACGCTGTATTCAAGCTTAGGGTCTGCAAACTCGAAGTCCTTGGGCTGAACATACATATATGTGCCAGTGCTGAGTATCTTTCCGTTTTCTTTAAGCTCAAATTCGAGATACGCCTTACTTTCAAGCCCCTCGCCTATTCCGCTGATTTCCGGTGTTATCAGGATTGCGTTGAGCGAGCTCAGCGGCTTGACGGTTACTTTCTGTGAGCCTTCGGCGATAATCCCGCCGTCCGAAAGCCTTGAGCGCCAGTTGATTTCACATTCAACGTCTTCAAGGCGCTCGGAGGATACGTTCAACCAAAGCTCCTGCGGGTTTTCGTAGTTGCAGGAGACAAGAACCGGGCTGTAGAACCTCTTAGCGGCATAATGCAGAGCCTTGGGGCGGTTGAAATAGTCGATGGAAGCCCAGGAAATCACCGGGTTTGAATCGTTTACCTGCCAGTAAAGCGAGCCACGGCAGACATCGCGGTTCTGGCGCATATGCTCGACGTTCAAGCGTATAGCGTCTGACTGAACCGCCTGGGTCGCGTATACCAATCCCGCAAAGTCCTTGGGCTGATGGGACATCTGCGCAAGGTAGTATTCGACCTTTTTGGTACCGCCATCGCACTTCTGGTGAGCTTCCATGACATCATCTGAGAGCTTAGGCTCGGCATCATCATTAAACGCGCGGACGGTTTTGACCGACGGCAGAGACTCGAAGCCGTACTCCGAGCAGAAGCGGAATTTGTACTTGAAATAATCGGTAAACGGACGGAAGCTGTGCCATACTGCCCAATAGTGAGCGTCGCCGCGGGTAAGGTCGCCGGTGTTCTTAAAATGCTCGCAGGATGACGGTGAAGACGGCCAGTAGGGCGTTTCAGGGTCAAACTCCGCAAGCACCTTAGGAATCATATCCTCAAATATGACAAGATAATCGTTTTTCAGAGCAGGGTCTGCACCGGTGTTCCAGTTATCCCACATGGATTCGATTTCATTGTTGCCGCACCACAGTGCCAGCGAGGGGTGATTTCTAATGCGGGTGACGTTATCGATAATCTCCTGCTTGACCGTTGACATAAACCCATCTGTTGCGCGATAGATGGAGCAGGCGAACATGAAATCCTGCCATACAAGTAAGCCCAGCTCGTCGCAGATGTCATAGAAGCCATCCGAGGGATAATATCCCCCGCCCCAGACTCTTATCATGTTGAAGTTGGCATCGGCGCAGCTTTCAAGAAGCCTGCGCGACATTTCATCGGAGCACCTGGGAATAATCTGATCCTCCGGGATATAGTTTGCACCCATCGCGAAGATTTTAATGCCGTTTACAACAAAGGCAAAGTCTTCGCCCTCCCCCATTTTGTCGCGGCAGAGGGATAAGGTGCGTAATCCGACATTTGATGTATACTCATCTAAAAGCTCGCCGCCATCAAGTCTTGTGAGCTTTAATTTGAGTGAATATAAGGGATGCTCGCCGTAGCCGTTGGGATACCACAGGGCGGGGTTCTTGACATCTACAGAAAGCACTGCTGAGGTCTCGCCGGAATAGATATTTGTAGCACTGCCCATAGTATCGCCATCGGGAGAGGTAAGCTCGGCTTCAAGCCTTAGGGTGTCGCCGCCGGAATATGCAAGCCCTGCGCTGATATTGACAGTTACCTTTCCATCCGAAAGCAATGAATGGTTCTGAGTGATATATACGCCATTGAGCAGACCGCCATTTACGCCGACAAGCTCTACATCACGCCAGATGCCCATATCCGGAAGCTTCGGTCCCCAGTCCCAGCCGTACATATAGTGGGCTTTTCTTATATGAGGGTATCCCGCAACCGTTGAGGACACGCCCCAGAGAGGGTCTTTTTCCTGCATCTCGGCAATGTATTTGAGCGGAGAATATATTTCTATGCGTAGGGTGTTTTCGCCGTCCTTTAGCTCGGAAGTAACGTCAAAGATGTAGGTTCTGTGCATATTGTTGGTGGAGCCAATAAGGGTGCCGTTGAGGTACACTTTAGAAATAGTATCTATCCCGTAGAATTTAAGAAGGATGGTTTTGCTTTTACGGATTACGTCCTCAGGGGTAAATTGTCTTTCCCATACGGTACTGTTTTGGCTTAGCTCAAGGGATTTTTGCTCGTTGAGGCCGTAGTAAGGGTCGTCCATCATCCCCTCTTTTAAAAGGGCTGAATAGTATGAGCCGGGGACGGCGGCTTTGATATCGTGCTTGCCGGAATCATCAAGACAGGTCAAGCGCCATGTGCCGTTAAGTGACTGAACCATAGCTTTGCTTCCTTTCGTTTTTCATATAAAAATCGGTTTAAAATTTTACTATTTTCAAGCTTTTCCAAAGCTTTTTGCAATTGTAGCACTTTCGTTATGATATTTCAAGTGCTTTTCAAAAAAAGTTCTATACTTTTTTACTGTTTGAGCACTATTGCACTTTTTCAGAAAAAATGCTAAAATATTTCGTGTAGAATGCAATATTTCCTTACAGATTACGGCTATATTAGCAGAAGACAATATACAAGGGAGTGATACTATTGGATGACCGGGATATTATCAGCCTGTTCAATCAACGGAATGAACGCGCCATACACGAAACCCACAAGAAATACTCCTCCTATCTGCTGACGATAGCCAAAAACATACTTAAAAGCCGGGAGGACAGTCAGGAGTGCTTGAACGATACCTACTTGGCGGCATGGAACACCATTCCGCCGCAGCTTCCACAGAGGTTCGCCTGCTATCTCGCCAAAATCACGCGGGACATATCTATCGATTGTCTGAGAAAAAGGAGTGCTAACAAAAGGCTTATTTCGGAATATGCCGTATCCTTGAGCGAGCTTGAGGATGCTGTGCCATCCCGCGAGAGCACCGATGCCACACTTGATTCCAAGGAGCTTGCCGCGGCGATAGGAGCGTATCTGAAAGAAATAAGCGAGGATATGTGTAATGTTTTTGTCTGGCGATACTACTATTGTGATTCGGTCAAGTCGATAGCGGATTACACCGGCTGGAGCGTTTCAAAGGTGACAAGTATGCTTTACCGCGCCCGCGAGGGGCTAAAAAAGCATCTTGAAAGCGAAGATATTTACATATAACGAAAGGAAATATTATGGATAAGAAATCCGAAAAACTAATCCGCGCTATCGGCGAGCTGAGCGATGATATCATAGAAAAAGCCGACAGCGAACGGCAGCGGCTCCTGAGCAAAAGAAAGCTTGCAATAAGGCGGATGGCGATTGGGTTCGGCTCTGCGGCGGCGTGCTTTGTGCTGGCAGTGGGCGTGTTTGCCGCCGTCAGAAGATTGCGGGGAGCAATTGACATCACCGATCCCAGCCAACCCGGAACAATGCCTCCGCCGGCGGCTGTCACCACTATAACCTCAACCGAAGGCATCAATACGACCTCCCCCGATGGCACTATAAACGACGTTATCACCTCGGGCAGCTTCCACACCGGCACTATTAACAACGATACAGTCACGAGCCCCACAGGTGAGGACAGCGAGCCGCCGCATACTACGACCGTGACCGAGCCGACAGCGCCTGCGCCCACAACCGTAACCGAAAAGACCACCGGAATATGTGGTCTTCCCACTGCCCCGACCACCAAGGCAACCGCAAAGACAACAAAGCCGGAGAAAGCCACAACCCCCACAACCACCATAAAGCACCGGGACGACATCGAAATCAATGCGGAGCCGCTATGCAATGTTGTTTATCCCGAAACGGTTGAAAAGCCCGAATATGATGATTACATGACAGACGGCTATAACCACGAAAAATATGGTGAATTCAACGAAAGACTTCAGGAATACTTCCGCAGCATCAATGAGAGACGTGAGCTTGCAAAGGATATCAGCGAATATTTCGACTTTTACAGTAGGTCTGCGCGCGAAATCTTAGGCTCGGCTGGCGACGGCAACATGGTATACTCTCCCCTTGCGGTATATGAAGCGCTTTCCATGCTCGCGGAGATTACCGACGGTTCCACCCGCGAAGAGGTGCTCGAGGTGCTGGGCGCTCCGGATATCGAAACCCTTCGCGATAGGGCGCAGACGCTGTTTGTCACCAACTACACTGTGGACAGAAAGGGCAATGTTCTGCCGGCGGCTTCACTCTGGGTGAACTCCGATTATCCCTACAAAAAGGAAACAATTGACAGCATTGCTTTTAACTATTTCGCTGAAAGCTACCTTTTCGACGGCTACGATACAAGCTCTACAGCGCGACTTCAGGACTGGCTGAACGAGAAGACAAAGGGTCTGCTTCGGGAAGCTGTGGGCGGCGTGCAGCTCACGCCCGCAACCATACTTAGTATGTGTACAACCCTTTATTATAACGGCAAATGGATAGATGAGTTCTATGAACCGATGACCGAGGAAATGACCTTCCATTCCCCGGACGGAGATATCCAAACCGACTTTATGTACGCAGTATCTAAGGACAGCATAGTCGTGGGAAGCAACTTTACTGCTGTATCACACGGCTTTGAAAACATAAACGGGGCGATGTATTTCATCCTGCCCAACGAGGACGCAACTGTTGATGATGTTTTATCGTCGGACGAATATCTCGACTATGTTTTCGACGGTCAACTTGGATATGAATTTGAGTATTACGGCACAAAAGTACACAAACGAATTCCGAAATTTGATATTAATTCCGACATTTTCTTAAACGGAGCGCTGGAGGATCTTGGAATCAGCGAAGTTTTTGATGGCAGCGGAAACTTCTCCAATCTGATTTCAGATGATTACCAGGTTTATATAGATATAATTCAGCACGCCGCAAGAGTGAAAATTGACGAGGAGGGCTGTGAAGCCGCCGCATTTGTGGTTGAAATACCGGTGGGCGCCGGTCCCGATTCGCCCCCACCTCCGGAAGAAGTATACTTCACCGCGGACAGACCGTTCATCATCGTCATTAAATCCAGCACCAACCAGCCGCTGTTTATGGGCGTAGTCAACAATCCGTAAAAAACATCTGGCAGACCCGAAAAAACAGGTCTGCCGGATGTTTTTGATAGCATTTACATTTAAAAACTAACTCACATCAGTGAAAGATAAAGCTCCTTGATTTCCGCAACGGATGTATCTCTGGGATTTCCGGGGCGGCAGGCATCGTCATAAGCGGACTGGGCGAGGAAGTCAACGTCTTCAGGCTTGACTATATCCTTTAAGTCTGCGGGGATTCCGACATCCTTAGAAAGCTGCTTAACAGCGTCAACAGCTGCCTTTCTTGCTTCATCAAGAGTCATAGCGTCAACGCCCTGAACGCCCATTGCCTTGGCGATATCCCTGTACTTCTCGCCGGTGGCAGGAGCATTATATTCCATAACGGTGGGCAGAATGATTGCATTCGCAACGCCGTGCGGGGTATCATAAAGTGCGCCCAAGGGGTGAGCCATTGAGTGAACTATGCCCAGACCGACATTGGAGAAGCCCATTCCGGCGACATACTGGCCGAGCGCCATGCCTTCCCTGCCCTCGGGCGTGTTGGCAACAGCTCCGCGCAGGCTCTTTGAGATTATCTCGATAGCCTTTAAGTGGAACATATCCGAAAGCTCCCAAGCGGCCTTGGTTATATAGCCCTCGATAGCGTGGGTCAGCGCGTCCATGCCGGTGGCGGCGGTAAGACCCTTGGGCATGGTGGACATCATATCCGGGTCGACAATTGCCACAATCGGGATATCCTTCGGGTCAACGCAGACCATCTTTCTGTTCTTTTCGGCATCGGTTATAACGTAGTTGATGGTTACCTCGGCGGCGGTTCCGGCGGTAGTGGGGACTGCGATTATCGGAACACACTTATTGGTTGTAGGCGCAACGCCCTCGAGAGAACGGACGTCCGCAAAATCGGGGTTGGTGATGATGATGCCGATAGCCTTGGCGGTATCCATGGAGGATCCTCCGCCGATAGCTATAATGCAGTCAGCGCCGCTTGCCTTGAAGGCGGCAACGCCGGTCTGAACGTTTTCGATGGTAGGATTGGGCTTGATTTCGGAATATATTTCGTAAGCTATGCCGTTATCGTCCAGAATGTCGGTGACCTTTTTGGTAACGCCGAACTTGATAAGATCAGGGTCGGAGCAGACGAAGCACTTTTTAAAGCCCCTGCCCTTTACCTCGGCGGGAATCTCCTTAATAGCTCCCGCACCGTGATAGCTTGTTTCGTTAAGAATGAATCTGTTAGCCATAATTTGCAACTCCTTGTTTAGTATTTTCATCCGGGATTTATCCCTTATTTATTATGGTACTACATTCAAATGAATTTTTCAAGAGATTTTTGTGTGAATAAACAAAATTTTTCGTAAAATCTTGCAACTTTTTTGCCTGTTTTACGGTATATATAGTAGAACGCCAGTGAAGGGGGACAATTATGGAAGACAACAAAATTATAGAGCTATTTAACCATCGCGACGAAAAGGCCATCAGCGAAACCGATAAAAAGTATTCGTCCTACCTATATGTCATAGCAAATAACGTACTTAACGACCATGAGGACAGCCGCGAGTGCGTGAACGATACCTACCTGCGCGCATGGAACACCATACCGCCCAACTGTCCGCCAAAGCTCGCTTATTATTTAGGGAGGATAACCCGGGGACTGTCGATAGACCGTCTGCGCATCCGGACATCCCGCAAAAGGCATAGCGGGTATTCGATTTCTATGGAGGAGCTTGGCGAGTGCTTTGCATCGTTTGAGGATGTTCAGGCGGATATCGAGCTTGAAATGCTTTCGCAGCTGCTGACGGCGTATTTATCGGGACTGGACGCCGGGAAAAGGAACGTTTTTATCCGCAGATACTACTTCTGCGACAGCATTAAGGATATATCCCGCATGATGGAGCTTTCGGAATCAGCAGTAAAAAGTATGCTCAAAAGGGTGCGGGACGGTCTTAAGAGCTATCTTGAAGGGGAGGGATTCATTATATGAAACGAGAAGACATATCTAAAATCGTTGACGGCATTGGTGATGAGCTTATCGAGGAGGTTTCAGCCCAGCGGGAGAGGGAATTTTTTGAAGCGCGCGAAATAAAGCGCCGCGCCGCGCGACGTGTGATGAAAATCGCGCTGCCAATTGCCGCGTGTATAGCGGTGGCAGTCGCCGTCCCGGGGATTATCAGGGCTGTGAGCGGAAATGGAAATTCAACCTTATCCGCCAAATTCGGCAAGGTCCCGCAGATATACGCTTCACATTATGACAGTACCGTCAAGCTGAACTCGGTTAAAACGCTGGCGGCGGCGAAATATCCCATATGCCCGGAATCCCCGGATTATTCCGAGCCAAGAATAGATTCCGAGCTGCAAGAGAACATATACTACAAATACAATTCCAACCGCAGGAGCTCGGCAAAGGATATTGATAAATACTCAGACTTCTACAACGAATTGATATCCTCTGCCCTAACGGAATGCAATGACGAAAACAGAGTGATATCGCCGGTGAACATCTATATCGCGGCTTCAATGCTAGCGGAAATCTCGGATGGAGAGACACAAGAGCAGATACTCAGCGCGCTGGATACCAACTCTATAGAAGAGCTAAGGGAAAACGCCGAGACACTTTGGAATTCGAATTATATTTACGACAAAACAAGAGAGCAGATTCTTTCAAGTTCGCTCTGGCTGAATGACGATGTTGAGTTCAAAGAGCCGGCAATTAAGGCGCTTGCCGAGCACTACTATGCTGACAGCTTTTCGGGAGATTTTGGTGACCCTGATTTGACTGCCGATATGCAAAGCTGGCTTTTCAAGCGCACCGGCGGTCTTCTTGAAGAGCAAATCGTGGACGTAGGACTTGATGAAAGCAGCGTTATTGAAATACTGACTGCCATTTATTTCAGCGCAAAATGGCGTGACGAATTTTATAATGAATTCAACGAAAGACTTATCTTCCACTCCCCTACAGGCGACGTCGAAGCGGAATTTATGTGCCAGTCGGACGACGACAAGGACTACTATCGCGGTGAAAGCTACGGCGCAATATACAAGAATTTTGAAGGCGGCGGCAGAATGTGGCTTATCCTACCAGACGAGGGAAGTACTGTTGATGAGGTTATTTTCCAAGGAAACCTTATTGATTCTCTCCTTGACGGAAATAAAGATAACGCCGAGCGTGTTATGCTGAATCTTAAGCTGCCTAAGTTTGATGTATCATCAGATATCGACCTCAGTGAAAGCTTCAAGGCAATAGGCATAGAAAACGCCTTTAATATGGGCTCAGCCGACTTTTCCGCTCTGACAGACCAAACCCCTGTATATATCAGCAAGATTAATCACGCGGCAAGGGCGGTTATAGATGAGGAGGGCTGCAAGGCCGCCGCATTTACCGTAATAGAAGCGCCGGGCGCAGCGGAACCTATAGAAAGGCGAATAGTAGATTTCGTGCTTGACAGACCGTTCATATTCATCATAGAAAGTGACGTCGGACAGCCGCTGTTTATCGGAGTTGTCAATAACGTCTGAGCAAAACAATATAAACGGACAAAAAATCCTCCGCGCACGCTTTGCAACGTGTACGGAGGATATTTATTTGCACTATTTATCCGAAGAACTTTGGCAGACCGTTGAATACTATGCTTCTAACGGTGTTCTGGTCGTGCCAGCCGCCATCTTTTACTGCGAAATAGAAGTTTCCGTCCCTAAAATTATCGCAGAAGCGGAAGACATCGTCATGCTTCTTCATCTCAGCAACCATCGGGCACATATTGGGATATGCGATATCGTTGGTGCCGGTTCCGGAGTAGATGTAGAAATCGTCTCCGCTCATGCCCTGCATTTTGATTGAATAAATGAGATTCTCAACCGTTTCGACCGGCTTGGTGTTGCCGCCCTTCATTTCAACTCCCCAGCTGTCACCGCTGGTGGGAAGGAAATAGGCGATCTCGTTAAGAGCCTTCTCGAAGACCCACCATGTGCAGGCTGAACCCATCGAAAAGCCGCCGAAGCCGCGGTGAAGGCGGGAAGCTCTTATCCCATCAACATCCGTGGTTGCACAATATGTATTGTATCTGCCCTCTACCGCAGGAATCAAATCGCTGACAAGCTCCGCCGAAAAGTTACGGCAGCAAGCTGTAGCATCCTTGCAGTATGGGGTGTTGTAGGATATCCCCACGAACAGGCAGGGCTCAAGGTCGCCGTTAGCTATCATATTGTCAAGGATAAGCTTCATTTCGGTTTCCATGCCCGCTCCGCCCAGAAGCTCTTTCTCGGTTCCTCCGCCGCCGTGCATCATGTACATAACGTTGTACTTTTTCGCGGTATCGACAGGATCATATCCGTAAGGGAGATATACAAGCGCGGTCTTTTCAAACTCCTCACCGCTGCCGGCGTGGTTATGCGCCGTGTAATTTACCGCTTCGACAACTCCCGCCTTTTCGCATGGAGAGAAATACTCCTGCGGAATCTCACGGTAGGCGTTATCCGGGAAGCTTTGTTTTCTCATGATGATCCCCCTTTATCAACCGAAGAACTTGGGCAGACCGTTGTAGACAAGACATCTTACAGTGTCCTGAGCGTGCCAGCCGCCCTCTTTGCTTACAAAGTAGAAGTTGCCGTCCTTAAAGTTGTCGCACTGGACGAAGACATCATCAAGCTTTACCATCTCGTCAACCATCGGGCGCATATTGGGACCGGCCATATCATCGTTGGTGCCTACGCCGCAGTAGATGTAGAAATCATCCTTAGTCATGCCATAATCAAGAACGACCTGCCTAAGATACTCGGCGGCTTCCTTCTTGGTTCCGGAGATGCACCAGCTGTCCCCCGCCACCGGCAGGAAGTAGCCTATTTCCTCCAAGCACTGCTCGAACATCCACCATGTACAGGCGGCACCCATCGAGAATCCGCCGAAGCCGCGGTGCAGGCGCGAAGCCTTTATTCCCTTTGAATTGGTCTTTTCGCAGTAGGTGTTATATTTGCCCTCTACCGCCGGAACGACGTCCTTTATAAACTCTTTTGCAAAATTCTTGCAGCAGGCAGTCGCATCGCCGTTGTAAGGGTTATTATAGGACACTCCGACGAAGATGCATGGCTCCATATCGCCGTTTGCAATCATGTTATCGAGGATTCGCTTCATTTCGGAATCCTCCATAACTCCGCCCAAAAGCTCCTTTTCGTTTCCTCCGCCGCCGTGCATCATGTACATAACATTGTACTTTTTCTCGGTATCCTCCTGATCATATCCATATGGGAGATATACGAGTGCGGTCTTCTCAAAGGTCTCGTTACCGCCGCCGTAGTTCTTGGTTTCGTACTTTACAGACGCAACCACTCCGCCTTTATCAGACAGCTTTAAGTACTCCTGCGGGATTTCGTGATAGGGATTGTCCGGAAATTCGGTTTTTCTTGGTGTCTTGGCGGGCTCTCCGCAGGCGGTCAGGCTTGCAGCAAGTGTCAGCGAGGCGAGAGCTGCGCACAGTAATCTTTTCATTATCATTGCTTAAGTCAATCCTTTCGTATAATATGATTTTCCCCTATTATCAATATATCATGCTCAAAATTTAATAATTAAATTAGAGACATAATTAATATACCACTGAATTGTGAAAATGTCAAGGCTTTTTAATAAGGCTGCTCAGCTCAACTGCAATGATGGTTTGCGACTTTGGTGACCGTGCACCCAAGCTTAGTGGGCAGTTCCCCATCCCGCAAACCCATCTCTCCACAACCGATAGTTGAGGGATTTTTCAACGAACGGTTGCGAAAAAATGCCGATTTCAACCTTTGATATGTTTACTCCGGCGCGGTTCTGTGCTATCATGTAATCACAGTCAAAAAGCTTTTCAACTGAATAATTATGAAAGATGTGATTTTATGGAATATTCGTTAGGCAGAAAGATCGCCGAGCTAAGGCGCAAATCCAATCTTACCCAGGAAGCTTTGGCAGAGAAGATGGGCGTTTCCGCACAGGCGGTCTCGAAATGGGAAAATGACCAATCCTGCCCCGACATTATGCTTTTAAAAGACCTTGCAAAAACCTTCGGGGTAACCGTTGACGAGCTTTTATCCTCGGAAGATGAAACTAAAAACATCGTGGCGCTTCTGCCCGAGGAAAAGCGCAAAAGCCCGGATGAGCTGATATTCAAGGTGGTAATGCAGGACGGCGGCGACAGCTGCAAGGTAAACCTTCCGCTTGCCATGATATCCGCTCTGTCGAAAACTGGAATGAACGTTTTCAGCTTCACCATGGGAGACAGTGAAATGGCAAAAAATCTTAGCAATATCGATTTGGGACAGGTCTTGAGCCTTGCCGAAGCCGGAGTTGTGGGAAAGCTCGTGGAAATGAGAGGAAGCGACGGCGAGATGATAGACGTTTACATCGAGTAGTCAGCTGCGGGAAAGGAAAAATATGAAATTGTCCTTTTACACCCCGGATGACGGCGGAAAATCCTTCAGCCTGCACATTCCCACTGTCATGACTTTGCGGATAGTTACCTCTGATATGGCATTGCGGATAGCATCGAAAAGCTCCGGCGAATCGGAAAATATCCCAAAGCTTTTTCCTCAGGTTCGGGCGGAGCTCATTGACACGGTAAAGCGTTTCAAGCAGAGCCACAAGGACTTTACCATAATTGAAGCGTCAAGCTCGGACGGCGAGAAATTCACGCTTAAGCTATGATACCATCAGATATAAAAATCCTCCCACGGGCATTTATCGTGGGAGGATTGATTTTAGTCTATTTTTGCCAATACGCTTGATATATCTGCGGAATATCTTATCTCTGTCTCTTCGCCGAGACCGGAGTTTTTACTTTCACCGTCCAGCGAAAGACCGCATTTCTCATAAAACCGCCTTGCGCGGGCGTTTCTTTCCAGAACCCAAAGCAAAGCTCTTTCAAATTCCATTGCTCTCATCTCTTCGAGCGCAACTTTCATAAGAATCTTGCCAATTCCGCAGCCCCAGTATTCCTCTAAGAGATATATCGCCACTATCTCGCCGCTTTCCGGTAGGTCGGAATCTCGGGAAACGCCTATACAACACGCTCCGCAGGGAATATCATCACAGTAAGCAAGAAGATATAACGCTTCACCGCCGGACATCCACTTTTCAAGGGATTTTCGGCGGGTCTCAACGTCAGTGAACTTTGCAAGGATATCTTTAGGGATAATCTCGCTATACGCCGACCGCCAGGATTTGCAGAGGATTTCGGCGAATACTCCTGCCTGAGCGGAATCCGCTTTTCTTATATCGATATTGGGCATAGTTTTTCCTCCCTCATTTGTAAAAAGACCCAGCGTTTTGCGCGCTGAGCCTTTTTATTATGAGCGCAATGCGTCCCTATACTTTTTATCTCTGCACCCTGCCCGAAGCGTTTCCGCCCGCTAAAGATTCTACCTCGGCAACCGAGCAAAGGTTGAAATCGTGCTCTATGGTGTGCTTTAAGCATGATGCCGCAACCGCGAAATCGATTGCCTTCTGGGGCTCATATCCAGAAAGCAGAGAATAGATAAGTCCGCCGCCGAAGCTGTCGCCGCCGCCTACTCTGTCAACGATGTGCATATGATACTGCTTGGAGAAGTGCGCCTTGCCGTCGGTATACAGCATACCCGCCCAGTCGTTGTCGTTGGCGGAGATGGATGAGCGCAGGGTTATGGCGACATACTTGCATCCGAACCGCTCGCTGAGCTGGCGCGCAACGCTTATATATCCCTCGTGATTGAGCTTTCCGGAATCGATATCGGTGTTCTCAGCCTCGATACCGAAAACGTCCTTGGCGTCTTCTTCGTTGGAGATGCAGACGTCAACATAGGGAACCAGCTTGGACATACATTCCCTTGCCTGCTCGCGGGTCCAGAGCTTTTTGCGGTAGTTGAGGTCGCAGCTTACGGTTATGCCGCGCTCGTGAGCTGCCTTGCAGGCTTCAAGGCAGATTTCGGGGAGAGCTCCGCCCAAAGCAGGGGTGATGCCGGTGAAGTGGAACCAGTCTGCTCCCTCGAAAATCTCATCCCAATTAAAATCAGAAGGCTGAGCAAGTGCAATCGAGCTGCCCGCTCTGTCGTAGATGACCTTTGAGGGGCGCTGTGACGCGCCTTTTTCGGCGTAGTAGATGCCAACTCTCGGACCGCCGCGTACTATCTTTGAGGTGTCAACGCCGTATCTTCTGAGCTCGTTTATTGCGCACTGACCTATTTCGTGTGCAGGGAGCTTGGTAACAAAGCTTGCATCCATGCCATAGTTGGCAAGCGATACTGCGACATTTGCTTCTCCGCCGCCGAAGGTTGCTTCGTACTTGTCCGCCTGAACAAAGCGAAGATATCCTTCTGGGTTAAGTCTTAACATGATCTCACCGAATGTTACTACTTTTGACATATTATTACTCCTTTATATAGCTTAACTTATTTTAACTTACTTTTTCTGAACAAGATGAACGCCGAATCCCATGAACTCATCCTTGAAGTAAACCATTCCCTTTGAGATGGTGGATTCGTCCAGCAGCTCAAAGCCCTTTGCCTTGAAGTATGCCGCCGCGCGCTCTATGCTGTTTGTAGCGATGGCGATATGACCGAACTTTCCGGGCTTGGGGGTCTTGCAGAGCTCAACCGACTTGCCCATTGTGAAGATGGAGGAATTGCCGTTTGCGTAATCGAAGCCGAACATAGCCTTAATAAGCTCTGCCGATTTTACGGCTTCATCCTCGTTCTGGCAGTTGATGCCCATGTGGACAAATTCAAGACCCAGCATACTTCTTACAGCTTCCTCGGTAAGTCTCTTTATCTCAGCCCAGTTTTCAGCCTCGATCAAATCCTTTTTAACCATCCATGTTCCACCGCAGGCAACTATCTTGGGGAACTTTATGTAGTCCACAAGATTATTTGCGTTTACTCCGCCTGTAGGGATGAATTTAAGCTTGGAATAGGGTGCCGCAACCGCCTTAAGCTTTGCAACGCCGCCGTTCTGCTCCGCCGGGAAGAACTTTACTATTTCAAGACCCAAGCTCATAGCCTGCTCCATCTCGCCGGGGGTGGCAGTGCCGGGCATGATTATTGCTCCCTTGGAAATAGCGTACTTAACTATTTCGGGATTGAATCCGGGGGTCACAATGAACTCAACGCCAGCTTCAAGGGCGTCGTCGACCTGTTCCTTGGTAAGAACCGTTCCGGCGCCGACCAGCATATCAGGAAGCTCCTTTCTTATGCGCATGATGGCTTCCTTGGCGCAGGCTGTTCTGAAGGTTATCTCCGCCGCGGGAAGTCCGCCCTCGCAAAGAGCCTTCGCAAGCGGGACTGCCTTGTCTGCATCCTCAATCGCGATAACCGGCAGTATACCTAAATCGTGGATACGTTTTACTACTTCTGAATATGACATATCAAGCACTCCTTATCTGTCGTGATAAATATTTTTACAAATTAATTATACTTCAAAAAAAGTCTTTGTCAATATTCTGCCACAAAAATTGAAAAAATGTCTTGAAATAATTGATGTATCGTGCTATATTTATAATAGCATATTATAGGATGATTCTTGCATAGAATTAACTTTATTTACGAAAGGAAGCTTTAAAATGAAAATGACATTCCGCTGGTTCGGTTCAAAGAGCGACAGCGTAACTCTTTCCCAGATTCGCCAGATTCCCGGCATGACCGGTATTATGGGATTTCTTGATTACAAGCCCGCCGGCGACGTTTGGACTGAGGATGAAATCAAGTCCTACATCGACGAGGTTCACGCGGCAGGTCTTGAGTGCGAGGTTATTGAGAGCGTAAACGTCCACGAGGATATAAAGCTCGGTCTTCCCACAAGGGACAAGTACATTGAAAACTACTGCATCACAATAAGAAACCTTGCAAAACACGGCGTTAAGTGCATAGTTTACAACTTCATGCCGGTTTTGGACTGGCTGAGGACTGATCTTGCCCGCCCCAATCCCGACGGCTCTACGAGTATGTATTTCAGTGAGGAAGAGCTTGGAAGCCTCTCCCCTGTTGACATCGTAAAGCGCACCGCCGAGAACTGCAATGGATTCTCACTCCCCGGATGGGAGCCTGAAAGACTTGCTGACCTTCAGAAGGTTTTGGATCTCTATAAGGACATCGATGAAGAAAAGCTTTTGGAAAATTACAAGTACTTCTTAGAGGGCATCATCCCCACCTGTGAGGAGTGCGGAGTTGTTATGGCTTGTCACCCGGACGATCCGGGATGGCCGATATTCGGTCTGCCCAGAGTTGCCCATTCGCAGGAGGGTTACGACAAGATTGTCAAGCTTGTCGACAGCCCATGCAACACCCTCTGCCTCTGCACCGGCTCTTTAGGCTCGAACGTTGCCAACGATGTTCCATCCATCATCCGCCACTTCGGAAAGATGGGAAGAATCGGCTGCCTGCACGTAAGAAACCTTAAGCACTTGGGCTCGGACAGGGTGTTCTGTGAATCCAGCCATCTTTCGAGCGACGGCGACCTTGATATGTACGAAATCATGAATGCAATTTACGAGACCTGCCCGGATACCTACATCCGCCCCGACCACGGCAGAATGATCTGGGGTGAGGTCGGACGTCCCGGCTACGGTCTTTATGACAGAGCATTGGGCGTATGCTACCTCAACGGCCTTTGGGAAGCCATAGACAAGGCTCACCGCTCGTAAAGCTTTGCTTTGAAAGGACTTAATATCATGAAACTTAATTTATCTGATTTAGCCGCTGCCGGCTGGGACGAAATCGCCCTTCCGAAATACAATATAGGCGTCGTGCGTGAGAATACCCGAGTAAACCCAACATGGCTTCACTTCGGTGCCGGAAACATCTTCCGCGGATTCATTTCGAGCTTACAGGATACTTTGCTTAACGCGGGAATCGAGTCCACCGGAATCATCGCGGCGGATACCTTCGACTTTGAAATCATCGACAGGATATTCACCGAGCATGACAACCTCACCCTTAACGTCTCTTTGATGGCGGACGGCTCTGTAAAATCCGAGGTTTTGGCATCGGTATGTGAGGCTTTGAAGGCGGATTCGTCTGACAAAAACTACATGGAGCGCTTCCGTCAGATAGCCATAGACCCAAGTCTTCAGATGATCAGCTTTACCATCACCGAAAAGGGCTACGCCGTTAAGAACACCCAGGGCGAGCTTATGCCGGTTGTCAAGGAGGACATTGCAAACGGTCCCGGAAAATCCAAGCACGCCATGAGCTTTGTTGCAGGTCTGCTTTATGAGAGATACAAGGCCGGAAGACTGCCTGTTGCTCTTGTCAGCATGGACAACTGCTCGCACAACGGCGAAAAGCTAAAATCCGCCGTTATGACTATCGCTAACGGCTGGCTTGAAGCCGGTCATGTGGATTCCGGCTTTATTGATTACATCAGTGACGAAAGCATTGTCGCCTTCCCGTGGAGCATGATAGATAAGATCACTCCCCGCCCCTCCGAAAAGGTTCAGAAGATGCTCGAGGATATGGGTATGGAGGATATCGCGCCGATTATCACCTCAAAGAAGACCTTTATTGCGCCGTTTGTAAACGCCGAGCAGCCGCAGTATCTTGTCATTGAGGACAGCTTCCCCAACGGCAGACCTGCTCTTGAAAAGGCAGGAGTTTACCTCACCGACCGCGACACCGTCAACAAGACCGAGCGCATGAAGGTCACCACCTGCTTGAACCCTCTGCACACCGCTTTAGCGGTATACGGCTGTATGCTGGGCTACACCCTCATATGTGAGGAAATGAAGGATTCCGAGCTTACAAGGCTTGTTAACCGCTTGGGATATGTTGAGGGTCTGCCGGTTGTTACAGACCCAGGAATCATCTCGCCGAAGGAGTTTATCGACGAGGTCGTTAAAAAGCGTCTTCCCAACCCCTTCATGCCGGACGCTCCGCAGAGAATCGCGACCGACACCAGCCAAAAGGTCGGCATCCGCTTCGGCGAGACTATAAAGAGCTACGCCGCACTCGGCAAAACTTCCGAGCTTAAGGCTATTCCCCTTGCAATTGCGGGATGGCTCCGCTACCTTTTGGGAGTGGACGACAACGGCGAGCCGATTGAAATATCCGCCGACCCGCTTAAGGATGAGCTTTGCGCACATCTTGCCGGAATTGAGCTTGGAAAGCCGGAGAGCTACTGCGGTCAGCTCAAGGCAATTCTTTCCAACGAAACTATCTTCGGAAGCGACCTTTGCGCGCTTGGAATGGATAAGCTTATTGAGGAAATCTTCGTCAAGGAGATAGCAGGAAAGGGAGCTGTAAGGGCAACTTTGAAGGAATATTTGGACTAATATTACGAGTATGTATAACAGCATAGCGCCGGTATCAGAAAACGATACCGGCGTTATTTATTTGCATTTAAAAAATTAATATGTTTAATGCGGATTTATCTATTGAAATCCGGCGAAAATTTTGATATACTGTGCTTAATACTAATTTCCCGTAAAAGCGTAGAAGGACTGTTTGGGCAGCCCAAGTAAAATCGCCGCAAAACCACTATACGATGGGTTTTGCGACGATTCAACGGCCATACATGGTCATGACCAAGTGTGGTCAGACACTTTTTAACGGGAAATAAGTATAAGCAGTTGGATTGAATTGATAGTTTAGAGTTGCGTGCTCTAACGTTATTAACTTACTTGGAAGTGAAAATATGCTGAAAAAATACATAGCTATTTTAATGTTGGCTGTGGTTATACTCAGCGGATGCGTAAAGGTTGAAGATACTTACATTGACCCGCCATCTTCTGCGGCGGTTTCGACTGCTTCAGAGGAAGATGTCTCAAAGCCTGTAAACCGTCCGGACAACGTTGTCGGGGACATTACAGAGCCTGCCCAGCCCGTTGAGGAGGAAACCCTGCCGCCTGAGCCAAAGGAGCCGGATATCCGCAGGATCCACCTTGTCTGCGCGGGGGACAATCTTATACACCGCTCGATATACAATCAGGCAGCACGGCGTGCAAAGAAAAACGGCGCGGAGGGCTACGATTTTTCATACGTCTATGAAAAGGTGGAAAAATACATCTCCGGCGCGGACGTTGCAATTCTGAATCAGGAAACGGTTGTTACCGATGAGTTCGAGCCGAGCGACTATCCCCGCTTCTGCTCCCCTACCGATTTGGGTGAGCATATGATATCAATGGGCTTCAACGTTTTCTCCCTCTCGAACAACCACGTTCTTGACAAGGGTGAAGCCGGGCTTTTAGCTACTCTTGATTACTGGGATTCCCACGAAAATATCATCCGCTACGGTGCTTACAGAAATCAGGCGGATATGGACAACATCCGCACCATGGAGGTCAACGGCATTACTCTTGCATTTCTGGGATATATGGAGCACACAAACGGTCTTTCCCTGCTGGATGATTCCGAATGCAGGCTGACATATCTTACCGAGGTCGAAGAGGTCGAACGTCAGGTAAGGCTTGCCGACCAGATGGCAGACGTTGTTATAATCTCCCCTCACTATGGCAAGGAGACTATAAACGAACAGACGGAAAGCCAGCTCAATGTGACAGATAAGCTTTTTGAATGGGGTGCCGACCTTATAATAGGCACTCAGCCTCACACCGCGCAGAAGTGCGAATATCACGAAAAGCCGGACGGAAGCAAGGGGTTTGTATATTACTGCCTTGGAAACTTCGTCTCGGCGCAGTCAAGCTATAAACAGCTTGTGGGAATAATAGGCGATTTGGATATTGTTAAGAATATGGACACCGGCGAGGTCACAATAGAAAATCCCAAGGCTATTCCGATAATAACCCAGTACGGCTACAATTATTCAAACATCCACATTGAGCCTTACTGCACATACACAGAAGAGCTTGTGAACGCTCATGGCTGCGATGAGATGTCGATGAAGAACATCGAAAAGGTGCTTTCCTATATTCCTGAGGAATATTTAGTTTTAGAATAATTTATATATCGAAAGGATGGTCAACATGAAATTTTCCGACGGCTACTGGCTCAACCAAAAGGGCTACACCGTAAACTACGCTTCACAGGCGTATGAGACAGAAATCACCGAGACCTCGGTGAAAATCTTAGTAACTCCCACCCACATCTGGAACAGAGGGCAGACCCTCGGCGGTCCCAACCTTGAAATGACTATCTCATCCACGCAGGAAAACGTCATAAAGGTCAGCGTTGTTCACTACAAGGGAACGCTGAACTGCGGTCCTGAGTTTGTTCTCAACGAGAACTGCGGCTACAAGCCTGTTATCACCGAGACCGACAAGGCAATCGAGCTTTTAAGCGGCAAAACCAAGGTGGTCATCTCGAAGGAGAACTGGGGAATTGAGTATTACTACGGCGAACGCCACCTTACCGGCGGAAGCTACAGGGCTCTTTCCTATATTGAAGAGCTCAACAGCCGCGCTAAAAGGCGTATTGATACCCATATCGACGACACCTTCTGGGCGTACCCCGCGGACCCGCACACCTCTTATATGCGCGAGCAGCTTACTTTGGGCGTAGGTGAATATATCTACGGCTTTGGTGAGAAGTTTACGCCCTTTGTCAAGAACGGGCAGACTGTGCAGACATGGAACGCCGACGGCGGAACCTGCTGCGACCAGTCCTACAAGTCGATACCCTTCTACGCATCCTCAAACGGCTACGGCATATTCGTAAACAGCTCGGACAATGTTTCGTTTGAAGTCGCTTCGGACACCGTTTCAAAGGTTTCCATAACCGTACCCGGCGAGAGCATCGAGTATTTCGTTATCGGCGGAGAGGATCTGGAGGATGTAATTGCTAACTACACCACTCTCACCGGCAAGCCAGCTCTTCCCCCGGCTTACACCTTCGGTCTCTGGCTGACGACATCCTTTACCACCAAGTACGATGAGGAAACCATCAATTCCTTTATCGACGGCATGGCCGAACGCGACATTCCCCTTTCGGTATTCCACTTCGACTGCTTCTGGATGAAGGAATTCGAGTGGTGCAACTTCGAGTGGGATACCCGCCAGTTCCCCGACCCGCCCGCAATGCTCAAGCGCTTGCATGAAAACAAAGGTCTTAAAACCTGTGTCTGGATAAATCCATATATCGGTCAGCGCTCCAAACTGTTCGATGAAGGTGTTGCAAACGACTACTTCATCCTGAATAAAGACGGCTCGGTGTTCCAGTGCGATATGTGGCAGCCGGGAATGGCTATTGTTGACTTCACCAATCCCGAGGCCTGCGAGTGGTATCAATCAAAGCTCCGCGCGCTTTGCGAAATGGGCGTTGACTGCTTCAAGACCGACTTCGGCGAGAGAATCCCGACAGATGTTGTCTACTACAACGGCGCCGACCCGATTAAGATGCACAACTACTATACATATCTTTACAACAAGACCGTTTTCGATGTCTTAAAGGAATACTACGGCGAAAACAAGGCTTGCCTGTTCGCAAGAAGCGCCACCGCCGGCGGTCAGCAGTTCCCTGTTCACTGGGGCGGCGACTGCTCTGCCGAATACAGCTCGATGGCGGAGACTATCAGGGGCGGACTTTCGCTTTCAATCTCCGGCTTCGGCTTCTTCTCGCATGATATCTCTGGATTTGAAGCTACAGCTACACCGGATATCTATAAGAGATGGTGCGCCTTCGGTCTTTTGTCCTCCCATTCAAGACTGCACGGCAACTCCTCCTACCGCGTTCCGTGGCTGTTCGACGAGGAAGCCTGCGACGTTCTGCGCTTCTTCACCAAGCTAAAGGGCAAACTTATGCCATACATCTTCGCTCAGGCGATAAAGACCCACGAAAAAGGCGTTCCTATGATGCGCGCAATGGTTATAAACTATGCTGACGACCCCACCTGCCATACCTTAGACAGGCAGTATATGTTCGGCGACAATCTTCTCTGCGCACCCATCATGAATGACAAGGGCGCAGCTGAGTTCTATCTCCCCGCCGGAAAGTGGACGGATATCATCTCGGGCAAGGTGTACGAGGGCGAAAAGTGGCACCGTGAAACTATGGATTACTTCCATATGCCCCTGCTCGCCAAGCCCAATTCAATAGTCGTATACGGCGACTTTGTAAGAGATTTTGAGTATGACTACTTAAGCGGCGCTCAGGCTGTTATCTACGAGTTAGAGGACAGCAAGACCGCTTCCGCCACTGTTTACGACAAGGATGCAAACAAGCTCTGCGACATCACCGCAACAAGATGCGGCGACGAGATAAAGGTAAGCTACACCAAGACCGATTGCAGCTTTACCGTTAAGCTCGCAGGCTCGGATTCCTGCACCGAGTGCAAGGCCGGCACCGACAGCGTTGTTATCAGGCTGTAAAGAAAAACAGTTCGCCTATCCTGCTTTTGCGGCGGGATAGGCGTTGCTTTAAGAATTATTTTCGGTTTCCGGGGCAGAATAACACAAAAAAGGAAGTTGGTTATGAACACCTTTGAAAGAATTTACGAGGTCGTTAAGTCTATACCTCGCGGAAAAGTCGCTTCATACGGTCAGGTTGCCGCATATGCCGGAAATCCACGCTGGGCGCGGGTTGTAGGATATGCTCTGCACGTCAACCCCGACCCGGACAATATCCCCTGCTTTCGCGTCGTCACCCGTGAGGGCAAGCTCTCCGAGGCCTTTGCCTTCGGCGGAAAGAACCGCCAGCGCGAGCTTTTAGAAGATGAAGGAGTGGAGTTTTTGCCGGATGGCAGGGTGGATATGAAGAGGTTTGTTTGGAATGGATGAATGATGAGGTTTATCCGCAATAGTAAAAAAGCGGCTGTTTTCTTTATAGAAAGCAACCGCTCTTATATTATTCATTTATTACCTCTCCATGCACGCAAACCCTTCCGCCGTCCGGACACTTGGCGTTGAACATTTTCGCCTTCGTTTCGCCGCAGTCGAGCTCCGCGCCGTTGAGCAGCGCATATACCATTGGGTAAATACTGTTCCAAAGCTCATGGCATATCGGCGGGCAGATATCCCCGACGATAAATTCCTGACCCTTCGCTAGATACCCGCACCGACAGTTAGATTCGGTTATCGTCAGCTTTACCTTTGGCATATTAACCTCCTCAGCCGGGATTATAGACCTTTACATCGCCCAAGAGCTTTATTTTGCCATTGTTGACAACTATCGCTCCCGCATTTTCGGCGGTTGCGTATACCGTTTTGCGTCTTTCGGACAGCACCTGCGCAATCGCCTCGTTCTGAACGCTCGTATTCTCGTAATGAACCTCAACATAGAAATCATTGAGATACGGCAGCCCCTCAAAATAGCCAAACTCGGGGTAATCATCATCCGGCGAAAGGTGATACTCTTTAAGCTGAATGACCGCACCGGCGCTGTAGCCCATGATAGTGCCCTTGTGGCTCATCAAAACGTCATACAGCTCCATTTCCATGATTCTGTCCATCATCCTATCAGGCAGACCACCTAAGAAATTGATTATATCCGCGTCCGCGATTTTTTGCGCCGCGGCTTCGTGGGTGTCTGTAAAGTAGTTTATGAAGGTGATATTCTCCTCTGCGACGCCGTAAGCGGTGAATCCGCCGACTATCCCGCCGTAATAAATGCCGCTTTCCTTGCTGTAGAGCCTGTTCCAGTCCTCAAGTGACTTTACGCGGTTATCCCGAAAGGACAGCGCCACCACTGCGACCGAGTGTTCCGGCTTTATATGCTTTGACAGCTCGTCTCTGAGATATGGTGCGGCGATATCATAACCTTCTAGCAAAATGTTAACCAATTCTATCGTTTCCTTTTTAGTTGAAATACATAAACAGCTGGCACTTTATCATGCCGTTGTAGAGCTTGCGCTTTTTGTCGGCCTTTTTGCCGAAGAAGCTCTCAAAATCCTCGTGCGTGGAGATTATATAGCAGGGATTCGAGCGGGATGGGTGCAAGACCTGCCCCATCTTCCTGTAAAGCTCTTCTGCTTGTCTGAGCTCTAACATCCTCTCGCCGTAAGGCGGGTTGCAGACGGTTATAACGCCCTCCCGCGGGTTATAATCGGCGATATCCGCCTTCGCTACTTCTATCCTCTTGGCTACTCCCGCAAACTTTGCATTGCGCGCCGTGAGCGAAACGCAGTCGGGGTCGATATCCGAGCCGCAGCCCATAAATGTGCTTTCTTTGTTGATGCTATCCCTTGCGGAAGCTCGCTCAACCTCCCAGATTTTCTGCGGGATGCAGTTCCAGGATTCTGCCGAAAAGTGTCTTTTAATTCCGGGAGCTATCCTTAAAGCCTTGTACGCCGACTCGATGATAAGCGTTCCGCTGCCGCACATCGGATCGCAGACAATACTGTCAGAGCGGATATGTGCAAGGTCGATAATTCCCGCAGCAAGGGTTTCCTTGATGGGCGCGGCGTTGGAATCGCGGCGGTATCCCCGCTTGTGGAGCCCCTCACCGGAGGTATCAAGGTATATAGTAGCAACATCCTTTAAGATATTGAACTGAATCTGAACAAGCGCGCCGGTTTCCTCGAAGCGGGATATCCCATAAACCGACTTCAGCCGCTCGACAGCCGCCTTCTTTATAATCGACTGGCAGTCGGGGACGCTGTGGAGCTTTGATTTCAGCGAATGCCCCTTAACCGGGAATTTATCTGTCACAGATATGAAATTCTCAAGCGGCAGGGCTTTTACTCCCTGAAACAGATGCTCGAAGCTGTCTGCTTCAAAGGAGCCAAGCTCAATAAGCACCCTTTCCGCCGTTGCAAGGCAGATATTTGCCCGTGCAAGCATCGATATATCGCCGTCGAAGGATATTCTGCCGTCAGTAACTGCAAGGTTTTCTCCGCCGATTCTCTTTATCTCGAAGCTTAGAACGCTCTCCAAGCCAAAGTGGCAGGGACAGCAGTATCTTATTTTTTCAGACATTATCTATAGCTCCTTATAAGCTCGTTGACATAGGTATAATGATGTCCTGTTACCTTTTCATAGTCCGCAACATCCACACCCTCGGTGACAATTACCGCTACATCCTTCTTGCCGAGACCATCCAGAATCACATCGAGGTCAGACTTAATATGATCGCCCGAACAGGTTGGAGGGATGTTGGTCCGCTTGTAATATCCCACTGCGGTATCGGAACAGCTGCTTCCGGCTATAAGACCTGTTTTGGTGCAGTATTCGCGCTTTACGACTGTATTGGATGCAGCAAAGGTAGTTATCTCACCACTATCTGCAATATCCCCGAAGACATTCTTCCACATCTGCGGAGAGCCGTAGCAGGATTTGGTGTCGATTTCTTTCGGGATATCATGACCTATCCAAAGACCGGTGACATACTGCGGGGTGCAGCCGATGAACCACAGGTCAGCCCAGTCCTGAGTAGTACCCGTCTTCGCGATAAGCTCAACATTTTTAAGACGTGCGGCACGGCCGGTTCCTCTTGACGAGGAGATTACTGTTTCGAGCATTCTGTTCATAACATAGGCGGTTGATTCGTCTATGACCTGCTCACCCATCAATGGGTGCTGATAAACGACCTCACCCGAGTTATCCAGAATTCTTGAAATGAAGGTTGAACCGTAGTATTTGCCGCCGTTGCCGAATATCTGATAGCATGAAGTTAAATCCTGCAGGGTAACGCCGTTTGTAAGCGCACCTACTGACAAAGGCGAACGCGCGATATCGGTTCTGCCGTCCTTATAAAGCTCCAAAGAATCAAGATGAAGCTTGTAATATAAAAACTCAAAGGATTCGCTCGGCGTCAGCATTTCAACGAGCTGAGCGGCGGTAGTATTCAGCGAACGCTGAAGGCATGAGAAAGTAAAGTTATATTCTTTTGACCACGATGAAGTATAAGCACCACTGGTTGAATAGTTTCTGGGCCATGTCTTGTATTCGCCGTTATCCTTTATCAGAAGGGGAACATCCAGAAACTCAGTTGACCATGTTATCAAATCTCTGTCAACAGCCAAGGAATATGCCGAAAGCGGCTTGATGGATGAACCCGGCTGACGGGTGGACATGGTTGCACGATTTAGGCAGAGCGGGCTTTCCTTCTCCCCTATTCCGCCGACAACACCCAATATTCTGCCGTTATAGTCCATGCATATAAACGCGCTTTGAGGGACATCCTCATTTCCATCCTCCGAGAAGGTCTTAAGGTCGAGATATTTTGCTTCAAGCTCCTTCTGGATATCCAAATCAACGCAGGTGTATATCTTATAACCGCCGCGGCGAAGCTTCTGGTAAGCCTCGTCCCAGTCTATGCCGTAGTAGTTCATGAAAATCTCTGTCGCCTGATATATTGCAGAATCGACATAATAGGATGAAACGGTATCGAAATTCTCATATGATGATAAGGTCGAAGCGTCTATAGCGGTATCATCGTCCGACTTGGTGTACATCATCGAGCCTATAAGCTTAAGTTCCTGATTCAGGGCTTCGTTATATTCCTCGCTCGATATTGCGCCGTTTTCAAGCATCTTATCCAGAATATACTTTCTGCGCTCGTAGTTCTTTTCGGGGAAGCGGATGGGGTTGTTGGAATAGGGACTTTTTGTGATAGCCGCTATGCACGCCGCTTCGCCGATGGTAAGCTGACTAACATCCTTATTAAAATAATAGTTGGCAGCAGCCTGAACGCCGTAGATGTTCTGGTCGAGCGGTACTATATTCAGGTAAGCTTCAAGGATATCGTCCTTTGAATACTCCTTTTCAAGCTGAACGGCGCGGTAGATCTCGCGAATCTTACGCTCGTAGCCCGCTGTACCGTCAACATCATCATCGCCGGTGATGTTCTTTATTGTCTGCTGGGTGATGGTTGAAGCACCTCTTTTACGCTGACCGGTAACTATCTCCATCGCGGCAACAGCCAAGCCGAAGAAATCCACGCCGTCATGGCTGTTGAAACGCTCATCCTCAGAATAGATGAAAGCATCCCTGACGAACTGGGGAATCTGTTCAAGATTAGTCCAGACACGCTTTTCGCCCTCGTTGGATATCATGTCGTAAACAAGCCAGTCATCACCCTGCTTGGCGTAGATATAGGTGGTGTAGCTGGAGGAAACATCATCCAGCTTGACTTCGGAGGTATCGTCCATAAGATTGACGACGAAAACAGTCAGCGCAGAGCCGACTATCGTCAGCGTTATGACGGCCACCATGATTATACAGCAGACTGCTATGCCTATTGTTTTCAATACTGCTCCGACCGGACGCGTAACCTTTTTAGCGCCCCTTTTGAATTTCTTTAATGAAGGTTTCAAAATACCGCTCCTCTCCGGGAAAAACAATTGTATTTATAAATTATATCCTTTGAATGATTGTAATACCAATTCTGCGTAAAAGCGCTGGTATATAATCGTCACAAACTCGCTACACGATGGGCTTTGCAACGATTATATAGACACTTTTTTACACAGAATAAGTATAATAACTATTGCTATTATAGCACAAAACCTTCCTCTTGTTAAGAGAAAAATGAAAAATGTAATTAATTCTTAATCTTTTTCTTATTTCAGCGGCGTATAAATTACAATTTATGTAACATCTGTACAAAAAAGCTGCCGAAATTCATCGACAGCTTTTGGTGTTATACTTATTTTAGCTTAAAAAGTGCCCGATTTTTGGAATCACTTTAAGAAGAAATTAGTATTTGCTATAAGTAAGAATTACTCTTCGGCAGGAGCTTCCTCAGCCTCAGCCTCGTTTTCGGAAAGGAGCGCTCTGATAGAAAGGCTTACTCTCTTGTTTTCGAGGTCGCACTCGGTGATCTTAGCCTGAACAGTCTGACCAACGGTAAGGAAATCTGCAACGTTATTAACTCTCTGATTAGCAATCTGAGAGATATGAATCAAGCCGTCGATGCCGGGGATGATCTGAGCGAAAGCGCCGAAGCTGGTGATAGAAACTATCTTGGCTTCAACAGTCTGTCCAACGGCATAGTTATTCTCAAAGATTACCCACGGATTGTCAGCGGGCTTCTTGTAGCTTAAGGATACCTTGCCGGTTTCCTTGTCGATATCCTTAATAGTTACCTCGATGGTTTCGCCAATGGAAACAACATCGCTGGGGTGCTTGATTCTTGCCCAGGTAAGATCCATTCTTCTTACTAAACCGTCAACTCCGCCGATATCAACGAATACTCCGTAATCAGTAATCGACTTGACCTCGCCGGTAACAGTCTGACCGACCTCGGCAGTTTCAAAGAATGCAGCCTTCTTGGCAGCTCTTTCGTCTGCAAGGACTCTTCTTATAGAGCCTACAGCTCTCTTCCTCTGCTCGTTGAGCTCGATGATCTTGAAGTTGACTGTGTTCTTTAAGATAGAATTAAGATCTCCGCCCATCTTAACGCCGGTCTGCGAAGCAGGAACGAACACTCTCATACCGCCGGAAACAACTATAACGCCGCCCTTGATGACGTTTGTTACGGTTCCGGAAAGAACGGTTCCTTCCTCATATGCCTTCTTGACCTCTTCATAGCCCTTCTGAGCATCTATCTGCTTCTTTGAAAGGGTTGCAATGCCTTCAGCATCATTGACCTTGGTGACGATAACATCGATTTCGTCGCCAACACTTACAACGTCAGAGGGCTTGACGTTGGGGTCGTTAGAAAGCTCAGACAAGGGAATATATCCGGTATGCTTAGTGCCGATATCAACGATAACTTCAGTACTGTTTACTGCTGTGACGACGCCGCGTTCTCTCTTTCCGGTATATATTTTTTTGAGTGACTGTTCAATCGCTTCCTCGAAGTTGAACTCTTCCTCATTTGTTAAATTTTCAGTCATGGTTTTTTGTACCTCCTCAATTATATATGCCGGAGTCGATGCGCCGGCCGAGATTCCCAAGAACCTCGTTTTGGAAAAATCTATATCGTCGAGCCCATCCGCATTTTCAATAAGATAGCAGTTTGCGTTTTTCGAGCAGATATCCATCAGCTTAGCGGTATTGGAACTGTTTCTTCCGCCGATGATAATTACGGTATCACACCGGCGGGAAAGCATTTCCGCTTCCTCCTGTCGCTGACTTGTCGCCCGGCAGACGGTATTATAAATCTTAACGTTATCATACCTCTGAGCCGTCCTGATACACTCTTCCCATAATTCTATATTATAAGTGGTTTGCGAAAGAATTGCAACACCTTTTTTGAAATTTTCATAATTTTTTCTTAAAAGTGTTGCAAGTTCTTCACAATTTGCGAACACTAAGCAGTTTTCATCCCCATATCCGAGGATTCCCTGCACCTCCGGGTGGTTTTTATCCCCTGCTATAAGCACAAGCTGTCCGTTTGCGCGGCATTCCTCGACAAGCTTATGAATCCGCTTGACGTTGGGACAGGTAGCGTCGATAACAACCGCCTGCTTTTTTTCAAGCTCCTCATACACGCTTTTGCCCACACCATGTGAGCGGATGATAACGGCGTCCCCTGGGGAAACATCATCAAGATCCTCAAGAACGCTTATCCCCTTCTTTTCAAGATCCTCGACAACGTTCCTATTATGTATAAGCGGACCGTAGGTAAAAATCCGCTGATACTTCCCTGCCGCGGCATATGCCATGTTCACCGCGCGCTCCACTCCGTAACAGAAGCCCGCCGTTTTGGCAACGGTAATTTTAGCTATGCTCATGGTCTACAAGCGCTCCTATTTCGTTCATTATCAGGTCGCGTGCCTGCCTCAGCTCTCTTGCGGATATTCCGTTTGTGCTCAGAAGCTGATATGATATCGGTCTGCCATAGCGGATGGTTATGCTCGTGCGGCGGAGCTTTCTTTTTTTGATGATGATTCCGACCGGCAAAACATCCGCCTTTGCCGCCGCGCTTATAAACGCCACTCCCGATTTTCCCTTGCCCATCTTACCGTCCTTGGAGCGTGTACCCTCCGGGAAAATCGTGAGGTTATAGCCTTTATTGAGATACTCGACTGAGGTGTTAAGCGCGGTTCTGTCGCCGGAATCCCGCTTAACAGGGAAGGCGTGAAATGCCTTTATCAGCGGCGCCAAAAGCCTATTCTTTAAAAGGCTTTCCTTTGCCATATACGCGCTTGGGTTCTTAATTCCAGCGGAAACAAACACAGGGTCTGCCCATGTCAGATGATTCGGAGCGACTATGCACGCGCCGTCCGGGACATTTTCCTTGCCCTCATATTTAAGGCTGAACGGGATTTTTAAAAGGAATCTCACCACCAGCCTAAAAACGGCGTAAAAAAACAGTTTGGTTTTTGAAATCCGTGATTTTTCCACTGTTATTTCTTCCTTATCGGAAACTGCTAAAGAGCTTCCTGAGCTACCCTGCTCTGTGGTTTTCTGAGCAATTATACCGCAGACCGCATCTGCAGCTTCCTCAATCGACATATGCGAGGTGTCAAGCTCGACAGCATCATCCGCCTTCTTTAAAGGTGCGGTATCACGGTGGGAATCGTTATAGTCACGCTGGTTTATATCCCGCAGGATATCATCATAGTTCACATCCTGCCCGCGCTCTACAAGCTCCTTATATCGGCGGTTAGCGCGCTCCTCGGCGGAAGCGGTCATAAATATTTTGACCTGCGCATTGGGCAGAATGACCGTTCCGATATCCCTGCCATCCATTATGATATTGTTTTCTTTCGCGATTGAACGCTGAAGCTCCAGAAGAAAATCGCGTACGGCAGGTATCGCCGAGACGGCAGATGCAGCCATGGATATCTCGTTAGTGCGAATAAACCCGGAGACATCCTCACCGTTGAGCCAGACCGTCTGGTTGCCGTCAACATACTTAAGCTCGACCTTTATTTCGCTCAGCACGCTTTCAACGGCGGCAGAATCCTTTACATCTATCCCCTTGCGGGTACAATACAGCCCTATAGAGCGATAAAGCGCGCCGGTATCCACATAAACATACCCCAGCTTTTTAGCAACGGCTTTTGCGATAGTTGACTTTCCGGCACCGCTCGGACCGTCAAGCGCACAGTTAATGGTCATGATTTTTGCTCTCCTTTGCTTTCACAGATGGCTCTTGCCGCCGCATTAGCGGTTGAAAAAGCTATCTGAAGATTATATCCGCCGGTCAAAGCGTCAACGTCTATGATTTCGCCTGCAAAGTACAGTCCCTTTACAAGTTTGGATTCCATACTTGTGGAATTGATTTCCTTGACACTCACACCTCCGCGGGTGATGATGGCTTCGTCTATTGGTCTTAGCCTTAGCGGGGCGAGCTCAAAGCGCTTTAATAAACGTTTTATGCGTTCTCTTTCCTCGCGCGTCACCTGATTGCAGGGCTTATTCGGGTCGATATCTAATAAGCTTACAAAGGCTGAAATCATCTGCAAAGGCATAAGCCTTGACATAGCCTTTGAAATTTCGCGGGATGGAGTCTCGGAAAAATCCCTCTGAATCCGCCGTTCAAGCTGCTCATCTGTTAGCCCCGGCTTTAAATCTATCGCTATTTTGTACTCCCCAGCCTCGAGCTTTTCCGGGTTCATATAGCAGGATGCTGTCAGCGACAGCGGACCGGCTATGCCGTAGGGCATGAAGCTTACCTCGCCCAACTCGGAATAAATTGGTTTCTTCTTTTTGATATCACAAAGCGACAAGGTGACGTTTTTAAGGGCAAGTCCGCTCAAATCCGCAACAAAGCTCTCCCTGCATACTATCGGCACCAGTGACGCCGATATTTCGGTAACGGTGTGCCCCAAACTTCTTGCCATCTCATAGCCATCTCCGGTCGAGCCGGTTGCAGGGTAGGAGCATCCACCGGTGGCTAAAATGACGTTTTCGGCATAATAATCCCTGTCAGAGCATTTAACGCCTATTACTCTGCCATCCTCAACAAGGATTTGCATAGCCTTATCCTTTATGATGACCGCACGGTAACGTTTAAGCTCCTTTTCCATGGCATCGGCGATATCATTGGCGTTATCGCTTACCGGGAACACCCTTGCGCCGCGCTCTGTTTTTAGTGGCACTCCCCTTGTCTCGAACCAGTCCATAACATCGTTAGCGGAAAAGCTGCTCAATGCACTGTACATAAACTTGGGGTTGCGGACTATATTCTTTATTATATTGTCGTTAGAAGAATTATTTGTCAGATTGCATCTGCCCTTGCCGGTTATCCTCAGCTTTCTGCCGAGCTTACGGTTCGGCTCTATCATTATAACCCTTTTTCCGGCTTTGGCTAAAAGGCAGGCGGAAAACATTCCCGCCGCGCCGCCGCCTATCACAATAACGTCGCTGTCAGTAAAATCAGTCATTATGTTCCTTTCGGCTATGCTTTTATGTTTTGTCCGTCAGCCTTTTCGTAAACATCGTACTCCTCACACATCTCTTCCAGAGCCTTGAAGTTGCCGGCAACAGTCTCATAATTCTTTATGGACACCGCGACTATAAGCGCGTTGATAAGGCTCAGTGGGGCTACGAGCGAATCGACAAAGGAGACCATATCGCTTTTAGCGAGGAGGATCTTTTCGGCGTTCTGGGCAATAGGCGAATCCTTACTGTCGGTTATAGCGATGGAATCAGCGCCCTTCGCCCTTGCATACGCCAAGGCGTTGACTGTCTGCTTGGAGTATCTCGGGAAGGATATTCCTATAAGCAAATCCTTGGAATCAAGCCGCATAAGCTGCTCATAAAGCTCGGAGCGGCTGCCGGTTTCCACTATGGTCACATTCGGAAGCATCAGCTTGAAATAATATCCCATAAACGAAGCCAGCGCAGCCGAGCTTCTTATGCCCATTATATAAATATGTTTAGCAGATATGATGCTGTCCACAGCCGCATTGAAGGCGGAATCGGTCGTCTGTTCAAGTGTTTTTGCAATATGCTCGATGTCGTTTTGAAGGACTTTCCTAAGGACTTCGCCGTCCTTAAGCCTGTCCAGCGTTACCTCTATTCTTTGAACGGCTGTCAAGCGATTGCGCATAGCCTCCTGCAGGGCGCGCTGAAAGTCGGGATATCCCTCAAAGCCAAGCTCGGACGCAAACCTTACAACAGTGGATTCGCTTATGCCGACGCTCTCGCCCAGCTTAGCAGCGGTCAGATACGCCGCCTTTTCGTAGTGCGTCAAAATAAAATCCGCAATTTTTCTATGGCTCTTGGAGGCGTTTGACTTTTTATCCTCCAAAAGCTCAAACAAATCCTGATTCATTGTTTTTTGACCTTGCCTTTCCGATTAAATTCAGATATGCGCGGTAAAAATCTTGTTATTTCACTTTATAACTCTCTTAAGCAGATTTCTAATTCTTTCCTGCCTTGATTTAGTTTCCTGTTCATCGGCAAAATACACACCGTTCTCGCGGCGGATAACCATCCCCTCGCGGACGTTATCCGGAAGATCAGCTCTGTTTATAGCTATGGTTTCCTCGTCCTGCGTTTCGCAGACGGCGGTTTCACCCTCGAACCTATCTATTATATATCTTTCATTCATCTTTAATCTCCGTATCAAAGCTTAAGCCGCTATCGGTACAAGTGAAAACTACGCTGCCGTTCTTGTCGGTTCTAAGGACGGTTTCGCAGTTCTTCTTAAGCCTTGAAACAACATCCGGATTGGGGTGGTTATAGCTCACGCCGTCGCACTCGATAACGCAGTATGTTGGTGAAACAGCCTCCAAAAACTTCTGGCAGGAAGATGTTGCGCTTCCGTGATGCCCCACCTTTAAAACATCCGCATAGATGTCAGTTCCGGCGTTTACAAGCTGCATTTCCTGTGTAGCTTCCAAATCACCTGTGAACAGAAATGCTCTTCCCTTATACTCATACTTTACAAGAGTTGAATAGTTATTGTAATTATCCCCTGAATACTCGGTCTGAATAATGGTTATCATCCCGCCGCCGAAAGGAAAGCTTTGGTTTTTTGAACACTCGGCTTCTATGTCCTTATCATCAATAGCGGTCAGCAGGCGCTCATAGCTTTTGGTTGTGGGAACAAATTCATCCGGAATATATGGCATTATCACCTTTCCGACCTCTATTTCGGAGGATATTACCTTGCTTAACCCGCCGATATGGTCGGAGTGTGGGTGAGTTGCAACGATATAGTCGAGCTTTGAAATTTCCAAATCGCGGATATACTCCAAAACTGTGCTTCCGTATTCCTTTTCGCCGCCGTCAATGAGCATTGCTGAGCCATCATCGGCTACAATGAGCTCACAGTCGCCCTGACCTACGTCTATAAAGTGGACGTATGAGCAAATATCCGACGCCGCCGGAATATCGCCGTTATATCCATCCCCGATATCTATTTTGCCGGACATAACAGCGAAAATCGCAAGCGTCACCGCAATTACAACAAGTGCCGCTATTGCAATCCAGCCATAATCTATATGAAGAGGTTTTTTTGTCCCCTCTGCTATATACCGATTTTTTCCTTTCTTCTCTGACATTTATTTATTCCTTTCGGATATTCGATATTACCTTTTGCGCCTTGGGCGCGATTCCGACTGCCGTCTGCCCTGCGCCTTGCCGGGTGTTTTGCAATCCGTCCTTCTGGCGGACAGATTCTTTTTTCTGAGATATTCAGCATCCGGCTTGACAAGGCAATTTTTGCCCGTGCCTATAAGATCCTCTCTGCCGGCCTTCTCCAAAGCCTCAATGACTTTGCGCTGATTTGCCGGCAAAAAGTACTGCAAAAGTGCTCTTTGCAGAGCCTTATCGTGCGGATCCTTCGCTACATACACAGGCTTCATGGTGTAAGGGTCAAGTCCGGTATAGAACATACAGGTTGAAATGGTTCCGGGGGTGGGATAGAAGTCCTGCACCTGCTCGGGGTGGAGATTGTTCTCTTTCAGAAAAACAGCAAGCTCCACAGCTTCCTTTATAGTGCTTCCCGGGTGGGAGGACATCAAGTAAGGCACAAGATACTGCTCCTTCTGCACTCTGCCGGTTATCTCATAAAACTTCTTTTGGAATCGCTTATATGCCTCAATATGCGGCTTGCCCATTTTATCCAGCACCGCCGCAGAGCAATGCTCCGGTGCAACCTTCAGCTGACCGGATATGTGATATTTTATAAGCTCGGTTATAAACTCGTCGCTCTTGTCCTCCATCAGGTAATCATAGCGGATTCCGGAGCGGATGAACACCTTTTTCACGCCCGGAACAGCCCGCAGCTTCCGCAGGATATCAAGATATTCGGTGTGGTCGACCTGTAAATTGGGACAAGGCTGAGGCGCTAAGCATTTTCTGCCCTTGCACAGTCCCTGCTCTAACTGTTTTTTGCAGGATGTCACCCTGAAATTCGCCGTGGGACCGCCGACGTCATGAATATATCCTTTAAAGCCGGGGAGCTTGGTCAAAAGCTCGGCTTCCTTTAAGACCGATTCCTCGCTCCGCACGGATATCTTTCTTCCCTGATGCAAAGCAATCGAGCAAAAGTTGCAGAAGCCGAAGCACCCGCGGTTGTGGGTTATCGAGAACTGAACCTCTTTTATAGATGGCACTCCGCCCTCGGCTTCATACATCGGGTGATAGTTTCTTTTATACGGAAGTGAATAAACCTCGTCCAGCTCCTCAGTGGTCAGAGCGTATGGCGGAGGGTTCTGCACAAGCATCATGGAGCCGTGTCTTTGAAGTATGGTCTTGCCATAAACCTCGTCCTGCTGGTCGTACTGGATGCGGCAGGCCTTGGCGTACATCTCTTTCGAGGAGCAAACCATCTCATATGATGGGCATTCTACGCCGCCGTAAGGGGTCTCGACCGTCGGGCAGAGGTAGCAGGTGCCGCGGACATCACGGATGGAATGAACATCCTCGCCCGCTTTCAGCCTGTTTGCAAGCTCAACAATGCAATTCTCGCCCATTCCGAACATAAGTATATCCGCCTTGGAATCCACAAGAACCGAGGGGCGAACAGCATCATCCCAGTAATCGTAATGCGCAAATCGGCGCAGTGATGCTTCCAATCCGCCCAAAAGGATGGGAGTATCGGGGTACAGCCTTCTTAATATATTTGAATACACTATTACCGCCCTGTCGGGACGTCTGCCCGCCTTATTTCCGGGGGAATATGCGTCAAAATCGCGGCGCTTTTTGGCTACCGAGTAATGCGCTACCATAGAATCTATATTTCCAGCCGAAACCAAGAATCCGAGCTTCGGCTTGCCAAGGCGCATAAAATCGCCGTCGGAGTGCCAATTCGGCTGAGGGATGATTCCTATTGTGAAGCCGTTATGCTCCAGCACACGGGATATTATAGCCGCGCCGAAGCTGGGATGATCGACATAAGCATCCCCCAAAATGTATACAAAATCAAACTGCTCGATGCCGAGCTTTAGCATTTCCTCCCGGGAAACCGGGATGAAGCCGCTTTCAGTATTCATTAAAGCTTCGCTTTCAATGCTCATAATATATCCTCACCGCTTCCGGTATTAGCTGATTCATTCAGCATGGAATTCTTCCTTTCGAGCCACTGCGAGCGGGTCAGCCTGACTTCTCTTGGCTTTGCGCCGTCCGCTGGACCTACTATTCCCATCTCTTCAAGCTCGTCCATGATGCGCGCGGCGCGGGCATAGCCAAGCTTTAATCTGCGCTGTAAGTAAGAGGTTGAAGCCTGTCCAGCTTCCACAACCACTTCTATTGCGCGCTCTGTCATGTTATTCTCTGAGCTCGATTCGCTAGATGCCTCCTGCGCGGGCTTCTCGCCCTTTGCAACAGGGATATGCTTTTCAACCTCGGAGGCAACCTCTTCATCATACTGCGAAGAGGTCTGAGCCTTAAGGAAGTCAACTACCCTCTTTATTTCTTCGGTTGCAACATAACTTCCCTGAACTCTTACCGGCTTGCCAAGTCCTACCGGCTTGTACAAAAGGTCGCCGTTGCCCAAAAGCTTTTCTGCGCCGCCTTCATCCAGAATTACCCTTGAATCCATCTGGTTAGATACCTTCAAAGCCACTCTTGAAGGGATATTTGCCTTGATAAGACCTGTTACGATATCAACACGCGGGCTCTGTGTGGCGATAATAAGGTGCATACCCGCAGCTCTGGCAAGCTGTGCCAAGCGGCAGATAGAATCCTCAACCTCTTTAGGGGCAGCCATCATAAGGTCGGCAAGCTCGTCCACCACTATTACTATCTGAGGAATAGGAGTCAGAACATCGCTGTCCTTAGCCATTTTGTTATAGTCCTTCAAATCGCGGACGCCGTTATCCGCAAAAAGCTTATATCGCTTGAGCATTTCGGTGACAGCCCATCCCAACGCGCCCGCTGCCTTTTTAGCTTCGGTTACAACAGGGATAAGCAGGTGCGGAATGCCGTTATACACCGGGAATTCAACCTGCTTGGGGTCTACAAGAATAAGCTTGACCTCATCAGGTGAGGCGTTATACAGTATACTCATGATTATAGAGTTTGTGAACACCGATTTACCTGAACCGGTAGTACCCGCAATCAGGATATGCGGCATCTTGGAGATGTCGCCGACGATTATTTTGCCCTCGATATCTCTGCCCACGGGGAAGCTTAATTTAGAGTTTGCATTCCTGAATTCGTCGCTGTCGATAAGCTCCCTTATGCAGACGGTTTCACGAACCTTGTTGGCAAGCTCGATTCCGACTGCCGCCTTTCCGGGGATAGGCGCTTCTATACGGACGCCGTTTGCGGCTAAGTTTAGGGCGATATCATCGGCAAGACTGGTAATTTTACTTACCTTTACACCTGCCGCCGGCTGAAGCTCGTATCTTGTTACAGATGGACCACGATGGATTCCTACTATCCTTGTCACAACTCCGAAGCTCTTCAATGTATCCACCAGGGTTTCGGCGTTCTTGTCGGTTTCCATAAGAAGGTCATCGCTTTCAACGGCACGGCTTGCAGGGTTAAGAAGCTCTATCGGCGGGACGGAATAGCCGGAAACATCGGCGTCGTCCATCTCAATAAGTGTGGTCTGACCGTCCTTTTCAACATATATCGGGTTGACGGAATCATCCTCACCGGCGGGTACAGCTTCCGCTTCGGCGGGCTTAAGTTTGGCATCATCAAGTTTGGAGGTAGGCTCTGCCACACGCAGCGGCGGGATTTCTTTAGGCTCTTCCGCGTGGATAGGCTTCTCTTGAATCGGCTCCTCCGATACTGGTGCGGGAGCAGGAACGGGAGTGACGACAGGTTCCTCCACCGCAGGTGCTGCAGCCTCAACCGGCTTTTCAGGCTCATCAGGCATGATGAAGTCGGCGGGCATTCTTTCACCCTTACGCTTCTTGCGCGATTTCTTATCTGCATCATCATCCGGCTTTGTCTCAGTCGTATGGGCTGGCATATCGTCAGTGATGAACTTGGCTATATCCACCCTGCGATCCTTTTCACGCGCGGCCTCCTCTTCAAGCTGCCTGCGGCGGGCTTCCTCGCGTTCAAGGCGCTTGATTGCTGCCTCCTCACTGCTCTCGCTCAAAGAGGCTTTCAGGCGGGATATCCATATAGATATCCTTCTGAAAACATCCACAAAGGTAATATTGGTTAAAAGCATTACGAACAAAAGTATCAGAAGAATTATGATTATCAGAGCGCAGACCTCGCCGCAAAGACCGGTCAGCGCTCCGCCCAGAAAGATGCTGAGTGCTCCGCCGCCCTGATGGTTTACAGAGCCGTTCTGATAAAGGTTTGTAAGCTTGGCGGTGAAATCCTCCCCTACAAACGCGCCTGTCTTGGAGGTGAAGCCATAGATTATTTCAAACATCGGGCTTACAAGAAGTATCAGAAGAAGCCCCTGAACAAGCTTTACAACAACCGCACTTTTTGATTTATCCAGCGCCAGCATTATTGCTACATATATGACAATAGGCGCGACAATAGCCGCGCTTATTCCGAACAGTCCCCAAAGTATCATCTGCATACTGTTCCACAGTGATTCGCCCTTAAGCCATGTCAGGAATATAAGGAACACGCCCACGATAGACAGCACCGTTGACCACATTCTGTGTTTTTGAATTCTTTTAGCCTCGCTGACCGCCTTGGTATTCTTTTTCGCCGTAGTGGTTCTTTTGCGGGTGGAAGCCGAAGATTTCTGCGCCATTTTATAACATCCTTTTTATGTATTTTTATCCGATTACAAGTGCATGACCGAGTATTGCTTCAATGATAGCAATGATTATAACAACCGCTCCGAGGATTCCGGTATATATCCAGAACACCTTGAACTTATCCGACTTAATCAGCATCTGAACCAGCTTTATCGCCAAGAATCCGACTATTGCCGCAACAACAAAGCCGATTATGCATGGCAAAACGCCGATATCAGCCTTCTGGGCGATACCGTCCTTGACCTCAATAAGGCATCCGCCAAGAATTGCGGGTATTCCTAAAATGAAGGAGTAGCTTACAGCGGCTTCACGGGTCAGACCGCAGAAAAGTCCAGCGGATATGGTAGAACCGGAGCGGGAAACGCCCGGAAGCAGGGCTACACCCTGGAAGAATCCGATAGTTGTGGCATCCTTATACTTCATGTCAATAGCCTTTTTGCTGCCCTTGGAGGTTCTGTCTGCCATGAACAAAATCGCGGCGGTGTAAAGGAAGCATATGCCCTCCATCAGAATAGAGCCATCCTCGGCAAAGCCCTCGAACACGCCCTTGAAGATTACAAAGGGTATCAGCATGGCAGTTGAGATTATGTACATGAACACTACCCTTCTCTGCGGAGAAGCGTCCCTAACCGAGAAGTTTCCGGTAAAGATATCCTTTATCATAAGGCAGAATTCCTTTATAAGCTCCCATATCTGCTTATAGAACACTGTGCAGACCGCCACAAGCGTTCCTAAGTGCAGAAGCGCCGAGAACATCAGCGCACCCTCACCGCTGTTGCCGGTGAAGTGCTGATATAGTGACAGGTGACCCGAAGATGAAACCGGCAGAAACTCGGTTATCCCCTGAATGATAGCTTGAAGAATTGCTGACAGAATTGACATTAGTAATTACCCCCTGATGTTATAATTTCGTTCCCGGAATGTACCTCTTGTCGAGATACATCTTAGGGTCGGTTGAAAACAAGCTCTTTACTACTTTATTTTTGCCGGCGGCGGTATATTCTACCTTTCCGCCCGAAACATTAATATATTTTCCAGGCTGTTCGCCCCGGGTGAACACATCATACTCGCTTATTATGGTATACAGCATCAAGCTTCCCCCGATTCTATCATGGAATAAAGGCACTCTATAGCCTCACTCAGCCCGCCGACGCTGTCGATTATGCCTTCCTTAACGGCATCCTCGCCGGTAAGAACGCTTCCGACGTCCATAACAAGCTCGCCGGTTCTGAGCATAAGCTCCTTGAATCGCTCTGCCGATATGCTGGAGTTATCCGAAACAAAGCGGACTATGCGCTCCTGCATCTTTTCAAAATAGGATAAGGTCTGCGGCACTCCTAAAACAAGCCCTGTCAGGCGAACCGGATGAACGGTCATTGTTGCCGACTTGACTATGAACGAACGCTTTGCGCTCACTGCCAGCGGCACGCCGATGGAATGTCCCCCGCCGACGACTATAGAGACTGTCGGCGTTTTCATCGAGGATATCAGCTCCGCCAAGGCAAGCCCTGCTTCGACATCCCCGCCGACGGTGTTGATGATTATTATCAGCCCCTCGATGGATTTGTCCTGCTCTATAGCCACAAGCGCCGGCATGATATGCTCGTACTTGGTGGTTTTGTTCTGCGGAGGAAGAATATAATGTCCCTCAATCTGCCCGATAATGCTCAGGCAGTGGATAACGTGGCGGGAATTGGTTATGGCAATATCGCGGTACTGCTCGCTCAACTCCGCCTGCTCCTGGGTTACCTCGGCTGTATTTTCGTTATTTTCCGGCATAATATCTCTCCAAAAGAATTATTTTATACTATTATGCTCGGAAACAAGCGAAAGTATTCTCTAAAAACGTTTCGATATGTTGTGCATATACAGATATATTATAACTGAATACTGTGTAACAGTCAAGCAAAATTGTATTTTTTCCTTGAAAATTTATCAAGAAAGAGCATATCGGCAATTCACACAAAAAGTTTTAACGTTTTACCGCAAAAAAGTGTGCCGCACTGTCTTGACAAAGCAGACGACATATTATAAACTATAGTGTATACTCTATTATGTAAAAAGGAGAAGTTTACTTATGGGATATACTGCCGCTGAAAAAATACTAAAAGCCCATCTTGTAGAGGGCGAATTCAAAAAGGGCTGCGAAATAGGCATTAAAATTGACCAGACCCTTACGCAGGACGCTACCGGAACAATGGCATACATAGAATATGAGGCTATGGGCGTGCCGCGTGTAAGAACCGAAAAGAGCGTTGCTTATATAGACCACAACACCCTGCAAACAGGCTTCGAGAATGCCGACGATCACCGCTTTATCGGCTCGGTGGCAAAAAAACGCGGAATCAGCTTTTCCCGCCCCGGAAACGGCATCTGCCATCAGGTTCATCTTGAGCGCTTCGGAATCCCCGGAAAGACCCTTATCGGCTCGGATTCCCACACCCCCACCGGCGGCGGCTTGGGCATGATAGCCATTGGCGCAGGCGGACTGGACGTTGCGGTTGCCATGGGCGGCGGCACCTATTACATCACATATCCCAAGATAGTTAAAATAGAGCTCACCGGCAAGCTAAGCCCATGGGTCTCCGCTAAGGACGTTATTTTGGAGGTCTTAAGACGTTTAAGCGTTAAGGGCGGCGTCGGAAAGATTATCGAGTACTGCGGTGAGGGCGTTAAGACCCTTAGCGTTCCCGAAAGGGCGACAATCACCAACATGGGCGCAGAACTCGGCGCTACTACCAGTATTTTCCCCTCCGACGAGCGCACATATGAGTTCTTAAAGGCGCAGAAGCGCGAGGATGTCTGGGTGGAAATCAGGGCGGATGAGGACGCTGTATATGACGAAGAGCTCACCATCGACCTTGGCACATTAGAGCCGATGGTTGCCTGTCCACACTCCCCCGACAACGTTAAAACCGTCCGCGAGCTTGCCGGAATGAAGATAGATCAGGCGCTTATAGGCTCCTGCACAAACTCTTCACTTCTCGATATGATGAAGGTGGCATATATCCTCAAGGGCAAGACCGCTCACCCCGATGTTTCGCTCGGCATAGCTCCCGGCTCGAAGCAGGTGCTCAACATGATATCGCGCAGCGGCGCGCTTTCGGATATAATCGACGCTGGCGCAAGAATTCTTGAATCCGCCTGCGGCCCCTGCATCGGAATGGGACAGTCCCCCAACTCAAAGGGCGTATCGCTGCGCACATTTAACAGAAACTTCCTTGGCAGAAGCGGCACCAAGGACGCGGGAATCTACCTTGTTTCCCCCGAAACCGCCGCGGCTTCGGCGATAACAGGCGTTCTTACCGACCCGAGGACTTTGGGCGAGATGCCGCAGTTCGACATCCCTGACAAATTTATAATTAACGACAATATGGTTACACTCCCTGCGGGTGATAACGAATACGAAAGCGTTGAGGTGCTCAGAGGTCCAAACATAAAGGACTACCCCAAGACCTCGCCGCTGTCGGACAGCTTAAGCGTTGAGTGCTCCTTAAAGACCGGCGACAATATCACAACAGACCACATCATGCCAGCAGGAGCAAAGATTCTTCCCCTGCGCTCGAACATTCCAGAAATTTCAAAGCATTGCTTCGAGGTTGTCGATACCGAATTCCCGGAAAGAGCTTTATCGCTCGGCGAAAGCGTGATTGTAGGCGGCTCGAACTACGGTCAGGGCTCCTCCCGCGAGCACGCTGCGCTTGCTCCTTTGTACCTTGGAATCAAGGCGGTAATAGTTAAGTCATTTGCGCGAATCCACAAGGCAAACCTTGTAAACGCAGGAATCCTGCCGCTGACATTTGAGAACGAAGCGGACTATGACTGCATTTCCCAGGGAGACAAGCTCGAATTGTCCGGTCTGAGGGCTGCTGTTAAGGATGCGAACAGCGTTATCATGAAAAACATCTCGAACGGCAAGGAAATCGCCCTTAAAATCGAGCTTTCCGAAAGAGAGCGCGAAATTATCCTCGCCGGCGGGCTTCTTGATTACACAAGATCCAAAATATAACCATGGACAGCAAAAACAACGGCTTGGAGCTTATAAAATCTCTTCTTAACGAGCAGTACGGCGCAGAGCTTGCGGGGAAAATCCTTTCGGGATATTTTGTGAACCGCAAACCCAGCCTTCGCATAAACCCTCTTAATGGTGAACGAGAAAGCACACTTTCCGAGCTTGAGGGCGCTGGAATCGAGCTTACTCCATCCGGGTGGTATGAGGATGGCTTCGTGATTGAAAACGCCACCGAATCGACAATTCAGGCACTTCCCGCCTATGCCGAGGGACGGGTGTACCTGCAAAGCCTTAGCTCGATGCTCCCTCCGGTGCTCATGAATCCAAAAATCGGGACTGATATTCTTGATATGGCGGCAGCACCCGGCTCGAAGACTACTCAAATAGCGGCAATCGCACAAAACGGCTGCCGGATAACCGCCTGTGAGATGAACCACATCCGCGCCGAGCGGCTTAGGCACAATGTTTCACTTTTGGGTGCAAGCTGTGTTTACGTCATGGAGACCGATTCGCGGCGGCTTGATTCTGTATTCAGCTTCGACTCCGTGCTTCTGGACGCTCCCTGCTCGGGCAGCGGTACGCTTCACTTTGAAGGCGCCGCGCAGGAAAACGCAGGGTTCACCGAGGAGCTTATTTCAAAATGCGTCCGCTCCCAAAAGGCGCTTATTGCCAAGGCGATATCCCTGTTGAAGCCGGGGCAGGAAATGATATATTCCACCTGCTCGGTTCTGTCAAGAGAGAACGAGGATATCATCAGCTGGGCATTATCCGGCGGCGGAGTGGAGGTAGTCCCGCTATGTGAGGATTGGCTTGACAGTCTGCCGAGGCTGCCTGTTAAGCTTGACGGAACATTGTGCGTAATGCCGGATGAGCTTTACGAGGGATTCTATATTGCAAAGCTTAAAAAGGTAGGAAAATCCAGTCTTAAAATACAGGAAAGCAAGTCCAAGGGCAGACGCAGGCATTAGCATAAACTAATTTGAAAGGAATGATATATATGGCAAAAATAGAAATGATTACGCCCATTGTCGAGATGGACGGCGACGAGATGACAAGGGTCATCTGGCAGATGATAAAGGATCAGCTGATACTCCCATATGTCAATCTGAAGAGCGAGTACTACGACTTAGGACTTGTTCACCGCAACGAAACCAACGATCAGGTCACCATCGATTCGGCTGAGGCTACTAAGAAGTACGGCGTTGCCGTCAAGTGCGCAACCATCACGCCGAACGCGGCAAGGGTCGAGGAATACAAGCTTAAAGAAATGTGGAAGTCCCCCAACGGCACTATCAGGGCGATTTTGGATGGTACCGTCTTCCGCGCGCCCATCATCATAAAGGGCATTACCCCATTCATTCCGACATGGACAAAGCCGATTACCATTGCAAGGCACGCCTATGGTGATATCTACAAGAACACCGAGCTGAAAGTCCCCAAGGGCTCTAAGGCTGAGCTTGTTGTTACCGACGAGAACGGCAACGAAACACGTGCTCTTATAAACAACTTCACAGCAAGTGACGGCATTATTCAGGGCGTCCACAATTTAGACAGTTCGATTTCCGCCTTTGCGCGCGCTTGCCTTAACTACGCTCTTGACACCAAGCAGGACATCTGGTTTGCCGCTAAGGACACTATCTCCAAGGTCTACGACCACAGATTCAAGGATATCTTCGCGGAAATATACGAAAACGAGTACAAGGAAAGGTTTGAAGCCGCAGGAATCGAGTATTTCTACACGCTTATCGATGACGCTGTAGCCCGCGTGGTTAAGTCCAAGGGTGGAATGATTTGGGCTTGCAAGAACTACGACGGAGATGTTATGAGCGACATGGTTGCCACCGCTTACGGAAGCTTGGGTCTTATGACATCTGTGCTCGTATCTCCCGACGGTATTTATGAGTATGAGGCCGCTCACGGTACAGTTCAGCGCCACTATTACAAGTGGCTCAAGGGCGAAAAGACCTCTACAAACCCCGTGGCCACGATATTCGCATGGTCTGGAGCGCTCAGAAAGCGCGGCGAGCTGGACAACATCCCCGCCCTGTGCGACTATGCCGACAAGCTTGAGAGAGCTACGATATCCACCATCGAATCGGGCATCATGACCGGTGACATGGCGGCGCTTTCCACCATAGAAAACAAGCGCACCGTTTATTCTGAGGAATTTCTTGATGCAATTGCCGGTAAGCTTGCTGAGCTTATGAACGCATAAATATAGTAAAATATCCCGCCCTGATGATATAACATCAAGGCGGGATTATTATTGGATTTGTCGTTAGCCGGCACTACTTGGTTTCCGCTTCCTCTATCATCTGGTTAAGCTCTTCAAGATAGTAATCCAGCTTTTCTGAATTCTGCTCCTTGCGCTGAGTGAAGGTGCTGTTACCGTTTCTCGTATAGTTTATAACGGTATCGACTATCGGAGCAACACGATCGCCAAGACCTTCGCCGAATATGATCTGGGTGTTGTGAGAGTGAGCAATTTCATACATGGTATCCCACATATCAAGCATTTCTTCCGTCCAGCCCTTCTTTTCCTGAAGCTGTCTGCGGTCGAAGCTGGTAACTGTAGGGTCAACAGTCTTGAATCTGTCACACGCTGCCAGAAGCGCTACAGCCTCGGGGTGAGGTGCACCGTTGATAAGGTTATATCCCTTGATTTTAGAGTCGATATAATATTCTCCGTCGCCGTTGGGATCCCTTGGAACGGGAAATATCATCAAATCGCCCGCTCTGATATCGCCAAAGACAGCGTCATACTCTTCTGCACTGCGGCACTCGTCAAATACATACCACGGGTCCATTGCAAAGAGGGTTTTGCCTTCCTTCATTCCGCCGCCCTCAGCACTGTAGTTAAGATTCCAGCCGTTGGTCCACATTGGAAAGCAAAGCTCGTTCTTCATGACATCATACAGCCAGTTAGAGGCGCGCTCTATTCTCGGATCGTCAAGATTGGATACATACTTGCCGGTTTCAGGGTCGAATTCAACAAGATATGTACCGGTCGAAGAGAACAGAGCTTCCTCGGTATGCCATGCATTAAAGGCATATCTGCCATCCTCTGCATCGGTAAAATCCAGGGACATATCCATCATTTTATCCCATGTCCATTCGTTGTTGTAGAACAGCTCTGCGGGATCGTCGAAGCCCCATTCGTCCATAACTTTGCGGTTATAAATAACAACGCAGTTTGCAATAACATCCGTAATGAAAACATAGTGCCTGCCGCCCACAGAAAAATATGTGTCAGCCATATATTTCATTTCCGACCAAAGCGGGTCGCTGTAGTCTATGTAATCATCAACAGGCTGGAACATACCCTTAATTGAATAATACGGGAAATCTGTTGCCCATGCCGCATAGAAATCCGGGACATCATCGGCAAGAAGCAGGTTTGCAAGGGTGGTCCAGCGTTCACCGAAGGTACATTCTATCCATTCGATATCACAGCCGTACTTTTCCTTGAAGGTCCAATATCCGGTCTGAAGCATTTCCTGCTCGGAATAGTTCTGAAGGTCATTGCGATAGCCGTAAAGTCTGATAACAGTGTCCTTGCAGGCGACCGTTTCAGCGTCAGGCAGATAGATGCCCGCGGCGTTCAAAATCGCTTCGGCGTCTTCGGTGGAAAGAGTCAGCTGTATGACTTCCCTTTTGGGTTTGCCGCAGCCTACAAGTCCGATAACCAATACAACCGTCAAAAGCAGTGCGAATAATTTTTTCATATCATTCCCTCCATTTATTTTATATAATTTAATATAACGCTATTAACAAAATACCATGTTCTTAGTGCAAAGTCAATAACAAATTATGAATTTCATTTTTTGTCAGATAAATATTTTCTGATTATATGCCGCAAAAAGATAATATTAATTTTTCTGAAACCTCTTGACAACCGTTTACTACTGTGGTAGTATGATATTGAGCTCATAAGACTATAGTCGTATAGAAAGGAAAATGTAAAAATGGACGTAAAGCTTTTTGATTCTGAACTTAAGGTAATGGATGTTATCTGGCGGGAGGGCGACGTTACTGCCAAGCACATCGCCCTGGTTTTAGGCGAAGAAATCGGCTGGAACGTAAACACCACCTATACTCTTATTAAAAGATGTATAGGCAAGGGAGCTATCGAGCGCAGAGAGCCTAACTTTGTCTGCCACGCACTGATAGCACGGGAGGAGGTTCAGGCGGCACAGACCGACGAGCTTATAGACCGCGTTTACGGCGGCTCTGCGGATATGCTGTTCGCATCTCTTCTTTCAAGAAAGAAGCTTTCAGCCGAACAGATAGCCAAGCTGAAAAAAATCGTCGAAGAGCTGGAGTGATAGCTATGCTTAGCTTTATTGAAATGAGCGTTTACGGCGGGATTATGATACTGGCGATAGCTATTATCAGGGCTTTGCTTATATCCAAGCTCCCCAAGCGCGCCTTTGTTATACTCTGGCTTGCGGCGATATTGCGGCTTATTCTGCCGTTTGAACTGCCGTTTGCAGGAAGCGTGTACTCTCTTGCGAAATTATTCCGTCAGGATGAGGTCACCGAGTCCCCTGTTTTCGAAGATATAACCATACAAAGCGAGGATATATTCAGCGATTATTATTATGGCGGCTACAGGCAGTATCCAAGGGTTGAAGCGGGTTCCGAGCCTTCCTCCGAGGCAGACGGCGGAATCAAACTACCTTGGGAGAAGATAATCTACTTCGCTGTCGCAATGGCTCTTGCGGGGTATTTCGGGATATCCTATGCTAAAAACATAAGGAGATTCCGCTCTTCCCTGCCATTGAGTGATTGGGATATATCCCACCGGTTGGGCAACATCGAAATCCCGAAAGGAATACAGATAAGGCAGTCGGACGAGATATCCGCTCCGCTCACCTACGGCGTTTTCCGCCCGGTTATACTTCTGCCCAAGCTTATTCTGGACGGCAAGGATTCGGAATCAAAAAGCAGGCTTCTTGACTTCGCGCTTATGCACGAGCTTACCCACATAAGGCGGTTCGACCCTGCCATAAAGCTTTTAGCCATCGCGGTTTGCTGTGTTCACTGGTTCAACCCTGCGGTATGGCTGATGGCTTGGCTGCTAAACCGGGATATCGAGCTTTCATGTGATGAAAGAGTGGTATCTGCGTTTGGCACTGATTCACGCGCTGACTATGCCAACGCGCTTATAAGTCTTGAAGAAAAAAGAAGCGGCGTTCCTATTTACACCGGTTTTTGCAGAAATGCAGTACAGGAAAGGATAACTGCTATTATGAAAACTAAAAAAATAGGCGTTATATCGGCTTTGGCGGCCTGCCTTGTAGTTGCGTGCACGATAGGCGCGTTCGCGACTTCGGCGGATAAGCCGGACATTAATTCCGTGACCGAGTTAGACGTTATAGCTACAGGTACCGGCGACGGCGATTTGTCTACCTATCGCTATAGCGACGACGGCGGAAAAACCTACATGACCGAGCAGGAGCTTATGGATAAATACGGCTTCGACGGCGTAAGCTGGAATCAGGATGTCGAATGGTGGACATATGACGAGTTCAAGGCTTGGCTGGAAAACGAAAAGATAGAATTGCAGAAATGCCTCGGCTCATCATTCACAACACCGTCACGCGGGGAGGTTGTTTGGACTCAGGAAGAGATCGACAACGCCATTGCCATGTATGAGGATATGCTGGAGAACATCAAAAACGGTGCTCTGTACTCCAAGGATTTGGACGGGGGAATAGTTCTATGCACCGGCACTGGCGACGGTGAATTTGACTACGAGATATCCACTCATACTGAACTCAGCGATATGGGCGGCAACGCTTACTATGTATATCAGTCCAAATTCTTCCCGGAATATGAGGCTTTGGGGCTTCGCTACAACAAGTCCGAGGACGCCCTCTACTTCGGCGGCGAAATGGTCGGCTACTTCTATGACGAATACAAGCCCGGGGCGTATGTCCGCTCACTGATGGACGGCGGAGAAATCGGCGTCGTTGCGCTCAGAGATGGGAGCGGCAAGCTTATATCGCTGAAAAAGACGGATGTCCCCGAATTCAACTTTGAAGCCACTACAACCGAGGGTGCTGTGCCTTCATCCTACGAATCTGAACAGCTCACCAACGAGGAAGTAATAAAGGCATACGGCGGCTACGGAATCAGCTTCAATGCAGACGGCATGATGCTCTACAACGATCAGCCGGTGCGGTATTTCTGCGACGGCGTCGAGGTCGGCGACGGCTTTGCGAGCAAGTATGTATATCTGAACCAGTTGGGCAAGATTGACGTTTACACCGTCCGCGAGGCTACAACCAATCCTGACGGCAGCGTTGACCCGTTCGGCAGGCTCATCGGGCTGAGAAAGGCCACTGAGGAGGAGTTTGAGAACCTGAAAACTCCGTATGTCGTTGGCGACGGCAGCGAGATAACAGCGACCACGGTTGAGTTAAGCCCTGTTGGCGAGGTTTCTGATGAGCTTGCCGAAGCGAAAACTGTATTGGGACAGATGTGTGACGATTTAGAGGCAACTGTAGCTTCGGGCTCTAAGGCACAAGGCAGAAGTTTTGAAGAAATCTTTAAAAAGTACTCCGGCTTGGGCATAAGCTTTGTACCGTCGGACAACGGCGACATGGGAAATGTCTATTACAATGGCGAGCTTATGGATGGCTTAGTAGATAACGCTCCCAACGGAGCGGCGTTCAGCTTTAAATTCAAGGACACCGGTCGCGGTGTTGCCAATGTTGTATATGACGATAACGGCGAGATGATTGGAATTGAAGTAAGATAAGCCTTGCCCAATATCGAACGATAACCGAAAAAACATCCCTTCCGCCTTGGTTTGACCTTGGCGGAAGGGATATTTAATACTAAAAGCGTAACTACAGAATCACCACAAAACCGCTATATGATGGGATTTTGCACCTGTTTTTATGACCATGCATGGTCTGAACACTTTCAAACGAAAATAAGTATAATTAATGAATCTTATTTATCAATTTCAGCAAGCTGGTCGTTGAGCTCATCAAGATAGTATGCAAGCTTTTCGGAGTTAGCTTCCTTTAGCTGTGCCCATGTGGTAGCGTCCTGAGTGTGACCGTTGTTTTCAAAAGCATCCACAACGCCTGAAAGCTTGTCGCCCAAGCCGGCGTCGTAAGGAACTATATAGTTGCCCGAGCAGGCAAGGTTATAGCAGGTTTCGTGCATATCAAGCATTTCCTGAGTCCAGAGGTATATTTCCTTCTTCTGCTTAAGGTCAATCTTCACAACGGTGGGATCCAGTATCTTGAATCTTTCGCAGGAGGAGAACAGTACAACTCCTTCGGGATTGTCAGAGCCTGAAACTATGCAGTAGCCGGATGGATAGCACTCGGTATAATATCCACCGTCGCCGTTAGGGTCACGCGGGGCGGGACAGAACATAAGCTCGTTCGCAGTAATATCTCCCCATACATTCGAGATTTCCTCGACCGGCGCGGTGAAGGTATCAATAGTGCAGAAGTAGAAGAGCAGCTTGCCGTCCTTCATGCCTGCGCCGTTGGTGCCGTTGCGGATCGACCAGCCGTTAGCCCACCAAGGATAAACACATTCGTTCTTAGCAAGGTCGTAAAGCAGATCTGCGGCTCGTTCGATTCCGGGGCTGTCTATATTCGACTCATACCGGCGGGTATCGGTGTTGTATTCTATGATAGTCTCGCCGCAGGAGCGCATAAGAGAAAGCTGGAACCACCAACCGTCAAGCGCATATCTGTCCTCGTCAGGGTCGGAAAAGTCCTTGCACATATCGGCAAAGACATCCCATGTCCACTCGTCGTTGGCGAAAAGGGTTGCAGGGTCATCATAGCCCCATTCCTCTATGATTCTTCTATTATACGCACAGACGTTGCCCGGACCGTAATCGGTGCAGATGGCATAAGTTTTGCCGGCTAAAGAGTAATAGTCATATGCAAATGGCTTTGTACCCTCCCACAGCGGGTCATCATAGTCTATGTAATCGTCAACCGGGATAAACAAGCCCTTTATCGCCCTTGTCGGGAAGGCGTTCAAAAGAAGCGGCATAAAGTCGGGCGATTCGTCAGACAGTATGAGATTTGCAAGGTCGTCAAACCTTTTGCCCCACTCACATTCTACCCAGTCTATACTGCCGCCGTACTTCTGCTCAAAAGTCCAGAAGCCGGTGTTTACTATTTCGTCCTCAGCATAGTTGTGGAAATCGTCATACCATGCGAACCACTCGATAGAGGTATTTACCCCTGCGACCTCTTCGGCATCCGGAAGGCTGATTCCTGCCGCTGCAAGAATTGCGACAGAATCCTCGGTGGAAAGGGTCAGCTTTACGATTTCCCGCTTTTCCTTTCCGCAGCCCACCAGCGCAAGAATCAAAACCACAGCAAGAAACAGTGCTGTTATTCTTTTCATTTCTATATCATTCCTTTCTTTAAGCATATTACGGCTTGTTATTCGTCAATAATCACAAGCCGAGCCATGCTCTGTTAGAAATATTTTACTATATTCCGACCGGCTTGTAAAGAAACAATATTAACATTTTATAATAATATTATTTCATTCTGATCGGAATTATAAGGAAAAAAGCGTACACATCACACAATATTTTATAAAAAACGCCGCGATACCCAATCAAACTTGGATATCGCGGTATTCAATTATGAGGGCGCTCCATCATTACAGAATTTAATCCACGAAAGTGCTTTCCTTTCGCTTGCCCTTGAATCTGCCGACGGTGTTGGTTACGTTTGAAATGGATGCAAACGAACCGGGGTATTTGTTCAGAATCTGCTTAAGCTTAACTATCTGGTCCTTATTGATAACGCAGACAAGCATACTCTTTCTGTCGTGAGAATAGCAGCCCTCGGCGTTTATAAGGGTAGCAGAGTGACCCAGCTTTTCTATTATCTCGTGGGAAATCTCCTCAGGATTGTTGGTAATGATTTCGAACTTTATAGCCTCGCGGGAGCCTTTGAGCATCTTATCGCTTACGTTGCTGGAGAAGTAGGAGTAAAGTATGCACAGAATTACCGGTTCTATCTCGTAATCATAGACAAAATACGAAACAAGTGCAACAACCGTTGTAAGTGCAAAGCTCACCCACACGAAGTTATATGCGGCGTTGAATTTATGGATGATGGCGGCAACAAGGTCTGTTCCGCCGGAGGAGCCGTTTGCCATGAACGTTGCCCCAAGAATCCCACCGTTTAATATTCCGGCGACAAGCGGACCTAAAATCTTGCTGGTGCCGTTTTCGGTTTGATAGATGAATGCGCTCAAGTCCAGAAAAGGCTCCTGCAAAAGAATCAACGCACCGGAGAAGAAGACTATATAAACAAGGGTTTTTGCGGCGAATTCCTTATCCACCAAGAAAAACACCACTATTACGAGCGGAATATTTATCAGCAGTGAAAGATATCCGGCATTGAAGCCGAAAACATACTGAATCATAGTTGCTATACCGTTGAAGCCCGCCGGCGCGAAGCTGTTGGGAAAGATGAATATGATATAGGTTACGGCGCTGAGCACCGCAAGCACTGAAATAAGCAGGAATTCAAGAAATTTTTTCATTTTATATCGCCTTTCACGCAGTCCCGGACATATCCCGAAAAGGATACAAGCCCGAGTTATATATTCGCATATGACTATAATAGCCGCCGCTCAGGGGAAATATTCCTAATCGCGGAATCCTCAATAAATATACCCTCATTGCGCTTAAATTTCAATATGTATAATAGATATATTTATATCGCTTTTCTTAATCATAGTATACAAAAACATCTAAAATGTCTTTGGTGCGAATACAACTGCATTTTATTTCCTGCTTGGTGCTTTATATGACCGTTCCTGCTTGCCCGTCAGTCGATTACGATAAAGGTTTCCGGGCAAGGCACGCCCTTTTCGTACTGGTGAAGTCCCTTTTCTATTGCTTCATAGACAAACATCATGGCGTTAGGCTCATAGGGCATGGTACGCTTCTGGTCGGGGACGCTCTTTAGATGCGGCGGTATCTCCTTTATGTGGGTGCGGCAGTATTCCGACAAGGGCTTGCGTATGCTATTGGCAAACGCCTCCGAGGCTTCCCCGCATATGCCGAAGAACTCCTTTTCCTGCTCGTGGGTCAGCACAGGGATATCCAGTTTCAGCTTTCCGTTTTCATGGGAGATAAATCCGCGCTCCTCCAAAAGCGGGATTCCCTTTATCATTTTGGTGTCGAGGTCAACCGTTTCCGGAGCGATATCCTTGTGAATCAGGTAGAACAGCCTGAGCATATCAAGCTCGATATCCATGAAGGAATTATAGCCGAAGCCGGAATGCTTCTGCCAGCTGTTAGGGTCGAGCGAGGTTTCATAGTTGTATATTTTAAGACCCTTTGAGCCGATAAAGCTGTCGATATACAGATTCCGCAGTCCTGCATAACCGTATTCATGCTTGCCGCGCATATCCTTGGGGATGTTCCAGCCGCCGTTGGGATATTTCGTGCCGAAGGCTATCCAGCGCCCGCCGTTGGGTCTTTCAGGGAATATCTGCTCGTGCCTCAACGGCTTCATGCTGTCATAAAGACCGTTTTCAGCTATGTGTATCAGCATCATCCGCTCAAGGCAGTGGCTGTAATACGGCTTTTGCTTCAGCTTCTCAATCGCCGCTTTCGCGGGGACAAGGTAGGCTTCGATATTATCATGTGCGAACGCCTCTTCCTCGTGAATGTATTTGACGTAATCGTCAGCATCATATATGATGAAATCGGTGTACACCCTGCCGTCGCGCAGACGCTTCATAAGCTCGCCGTCGACAAGCTTTTTTATGACCGGCTCGGTATATGCGGCGGCTACGCCGATTTTGCGCGACAGCTCGCTCACAGTAATCGGCTTGTCATAGGCGAGTATCAGAAGATTCTGCGCCAAGATATCCTCCTCGACGAGCGACATCGGCTCGCCGTTAAGACCGAACCTTCCGCTGTTGCTCACCCTTAGTTGCTGCGGCATATAGCTGTTCTGCGAATAGTTATCATAATTTTCCATACTGTCAAAACCTTTCTTTATCTGCTTCCTTCCGAAATCCAAGCGGCTTTTAACCGTCCCCTCGGGCAGCCCGAGCTCGCGGGATATCTCCCCCACGCCCTTGTTCTCAAAATACCGCTTGACGATAACCGAGCGGTATGAATCGGCAAGATATGCAACCTCCCTGCGAACCTCGGCGGCTTCCTCCTGCTTTATAAGTGGGTCGTCAAAGTCGTTACAGTCGGGAATGTCAAAGCCCTCCCCTATTGCCACGGTAGGCAGCTGATATTTCCGCCGGAGCATATCGTAATACCGCCGGGTCATAACGCTTAAAAGCCAAGCCCGGACGTTTTTGATCTCTCCGCCCTTCTTGATGTAGGCAAGTGCGGAAAGAATAGTCTCCTGCGTCAAATCCTGCGCATCGGCAAGGCTTTGGCACTTGGCTATGGCGTTGGACAGCAAAAAATCAAGATGTGCGGTTATCAGGGAGTTGTCCATCTCTAAGATGTTCCTTTCGTGATTTCGGAATAATGCTTATGTTTTTGAAAGCTTTCGACTATAAGTCGTGAAAATATGTGGGTCGGTTCGGTCGGTTAACAAAAAAAGCCGCGCCAGCGGCAAGCGGCGAAGCCGCGACTAAAAAATCCATCGCCGCGCGTTTCACCGCAGTGAAACGCTTGATACCTCACTTCTTCACTATTCACTATTAATTATTACTTCAAAATCCCGAATGCGTATACCCCAACTTAGTGAAAAGTGAATAGTGAATAGTGAAAAAGTAATAAGTAAAAATCCCGAACGCAAAAGCATTCGGGATTTTTGGCTGCGGTTCTAGGATTCGAACCTAGGGAATGCTGGAGTCAGAGTCCAGTGCCTTACCACTTGGCGAAACCGCAATTTATTTAAACTGTAATTGATGACTTTGGTTGGGATAGGTGGATTCGAACCACCGGAATGACGGAGTCAAAGTCCGCTGCCTTACCTCTTGGCTATATCCCAATATATCGCCCGATTTCAAACAGCGTTCAATACAGCTTTATTAATATAGCACATCTTTTTGAAAAATGCAAGTGTTTTTCGAAAATTTTTTTAAAAATTTTTATTTATTTTTCTTGCTATACTTTCCAAGAAGGTATATTCCTGTAGAAAACAGCAAAAACAGCACCAAAAGATACCATCCAAACAGCTTAAAATCCATGATTTTTGCAAGCGCTCCGCAAATAAGCGGCGATGCAAGAACACCTATATACCCCGCCGACATCTGCACACCCATTGCCGACTGGGAATTTTCAAAATTCTCCGGAGTTATGTGAACCATATTCGGGAATACAGGACCGTTTCCGAAGCCGATAAGGAACATTGCCGCTGCCGCCGGCACAGTGCCCTTTAGCGGCAGGATAAGAAGCAGTATTGCAGGAAGAAGTATCATCTGTCCAAGGGCTATTATTTTCTGACCGGAATATTTTTTTGCAAGCAGTCCCGAAGTAAACCTTCCCACAGCCTGACCGGCGTAGTTTACGGATATCATCATAGCGGCAAGGTCGGTCGCCATTCCCCTTGCCTTTACCAAATACGTACTGCCATATGCACAGCATCCCATTTCAAGCGCGCAGGAGCCGAAGAAGACAAGGCAGGTAAGCCGCATTTTGGGGTCTTTGAGCATCACGAAAGGGCTTATAGCCTCCTGACCGGATTCCTTTTCCAAAGACTTATGTTCGCTTCCGTGAGCTTTTTTCCACAGAGGAAGACTTACTATTGTAATAAGCGCTATGCACGCCTGAACAATGAACACAGTGCGGTAACCCTGTCTCCAGTCGCCGCTGTCGCCGAGGGCGAGCGACATTATATAAGGGCTTAAAGCCACTCCCACACCATAAAAGCAGTGCAAAAAGCTCATGTGCGAAGCTTTATAGTGAACCGCGACATAGTTATTCAACGCAGCGTCTATGCATCCCCCGCCAAGTCCCAAAGGAAGTGCAAGCAGAGCCATCCACCAGATATTCGGTGCAAAGGAAAAGCCCAAAAGCGCAGATGCTGTAAGGCAGGTGCATACCGCTGTTACGGCAGGAGTACCGAAACAGTTTATTATCCTTGCAGAGAAGAAGCTCATTATTATGGAGCCGCAGGTGCAGGTCATGGTTACAGCCGAAGCCATCGAAACCGATATTCCGAAATCCTCATAAACCGCAGGCCAGACCGAGCCGAAAACAGCGTCCGGCACGCCAAGTCCTATAAACGCCGCATATATAACAACAAGCAAAAGCGTTGCCATCGCAAAATACTTCCTTTCGACATCCAAAATCCCGCATATTATATCACAGCCGCATTTGTTTTGCAAGCCCATCAACTAAAATGCACAAAACGGAAATTTATTTTTGTTCAATGAGAAAAAAATTTTTCAAAACGGTTGATATTGTGGACAAAATATTGTATAATGAATGTACATAATGGATATCAGTATGTATAATACTGTTTCTTTTTGGGGATGTCCCCATATAAGAAAGAGTAAATATTTATTTGGAGGTTAAGTATGATAAACATTCCTGTTGTAAAGCTCGGTATTGTTGCTGTTTCGCGTGACTGCTTCCCGATTCAGCTTTCCGAGAAGAGACGCGCGGCGATAGTTGCCGAGTGCGCAAAGAGGGGTCTTGATGTTTACGAGTGCAAGACTACCGTTGAGAACGAGCTTGATATGCTCAAGGCAGTTGCCGAGGTCAACGAGGCAGGCTGTAACGCTTTGACCGTATTCCTTGGAAACTTCGGTCCTGAGACTCCCGAAACACTTATTGCTAAGAATTTTGACGGTCCCTGTATGTTCGTAGCTGCCGCTGAGGGCGACGGCGACATGATCAACGGCAGAGGCGACGCTTACTGCGGTATGCTCAACTGCTCCTACAACCTGGGCATGAGACACCTTAAGGGCTACATCCCCGAATATCCTGTCGGAACTGCTGAAGAAATCGTTGACAAGATGGCTGAGTTCGTTCCGATTGCAAGAACCATCCTTGGTCTTAAGGATCTTAAGATCATCACCTTCGGTCCCAGACCGCAGGACTTCTTCGCCTGCAACGCTCCCATCAAGGGTCTTTATGAGATAGGCGTTGAAATCGAAGAGAACTCCGAGCTCGACCTTCTTGTTTCCTACAAGGAGCATGAGAACGACCCCAGAATCCCCGAGGTTTGCGCTGATATGGCCGCCGAAATGGGCGAGGGCAAGTATTATCCCGACATGAGCGTAAGAATGGCTCAGTTCGAGCTTACACTCCTTGACTGGGCTGAGAAGCACAAGGGCTCCAAGAAGTACGTAGCATTCGCCGACAAGTGCTGGCCTGCATTCCCCAGCCAGTTCGGATTCGAGCCTTGCTATGTAAACAGCCGCCTTGCTTCAAGGGGAATCCCGGTTTCCTGCGAGGTTGACATCTACGGCGCACTTTCCGAGTACATAGGCATCTGCCTCACCGGCGATACTGTTACCCTGCTCGACATCAACAACAGCGTTCCGAAGTACATCTACGACGAGGACGGCATTGCAGCTTTGGGCTACAAGCTCACTGATACCTTCATGGGCTTCCACTGCGGCAACACTCCTTCCTGCAAGATGTGTGAGGACAGAGCTGTTAAGTATCAGCTCATCCAGCACAGACTTCTTGAGCCCCAGGGCAGCGAGCCTGACTTCACCAGAGGTACTCTTGAAGGCGACATCGCTCCTTCTGAAATCACCTTCTACAGACTTCAGTGCGATTCCGAGGGCAAGCTCCGCTGCTACATTGCAGAGGGTGAGATCCTCAACGTTCCTACCCGTTCCTTCGGCGGTATCGCAATATTCGCTATCCCCGAAATGGGCAGATTCTATCGCCATGTTCTGGTTCAGAAGAGATATCCTCACCACGGTGCAGTTGCTTTCACTCACTGCGGCAAGCTGATGTTTGAGGTTATGAAGTATCTCGGAATCGAGGACATCGCTTACAATCAGCCTAAGGAGCTTCCTTATCCCACCGAGAATCCTTGGGCTTAAGGCTTAAACCTGCATAACAAATCAACCTCTCGCCGAAACAATATCGGCGGGAGGTTTTTTGCATCTGATAATCGTAATGTGTATGATTTTTTAGGGTATGATTTGAGCTATTACTTTGCAGTCATGGACGTGCTCCGCACGCCCATAGGAGGACCCCAGGCGATGGTCCTCCCACGAAAAAAACAGTCCACCGGACTGTTTTTTCTCCCTCTCCTGCGCTTCGTTTCACTGGGGATTTCGCTCCCTGCGGGGAGCGACGAGGGCTTCTCGCCCTCGACCTCGCCACCCTTTCGAGAAAGGGTGGACGGAAAGCTTTTTTGTCTGTGCTATTGACACAATGATTTGTATATCATCTCGAAACCGTCTGTATCCTCTTCCAGACAACCCCGCCAACGGCTGTGATAATCGCACCAACGCCGATATACATTATCGGCACAGCCTGATAAGGCATAAGCCTTGTTCCGATTCCCAGGAATGTCCGTTCAGAGAATACCGTCCAAACCGAATTGAAAGCCCACGGCAGTGAATCCCACAGCTGACACAGCACCCTGAATTCATCCGGAATGCTTATCATCATGCCACCGATTATCAGCGCTATGGATATCGCCATGCTTGCAATGCTCGACCTTGTGACAAGGGACAGAAGCATCACCAACACTCCGAATATAGTGGCGGACGCTATCATCATGGCAAAGGCTATAAGCACCGCTTGCAGGCAATTTATCGGCAGGGAGCTGTACTGGAAAACAAACTGAAACGCCGCATTAGCTCCCGAGAAGCCGTAAAGTGTGGTTGCCGCTATCCATATCAGTATGGATAGAATAAGAGCTGAGCCCGCGCATACGGTTATTCCTGCCAGCATTTTGGCAAGATACAGTGTTGTCCTGCCGTTCTTGGTGCATAGAATGATTCTGTCTGTTCGGCGGAAGGATTCGTTTGCAAATGTTCCCGCAAGACTTATGGATAGCATTACAAGAAGCATTATAGCCGCTGTCTGGTAGACACCGAATATTTCATCATAAGCGGTAAACTCATAGAATGTCACCGGCTTTTGAATCTTAGCTTCCTCTTCGCGCCAGAACTGCTTTTCGCTCTCACTTAAGAACAAATCATCCCAGGATTTTTCAATCATTTCGCTTCTTTTTGCGTAGAAGTCAGCTTCGCTCGGCTGCCATTCATACATCAAATAAGCTGCTCCGAAGTTGCCGCACTGGCGAACATAATTGAATATCGCGCTGTATGGGCGGGCGTACTTCTGGTATTCATCCGTACCGGTGTAATGCCTATCCTCGACATACGGCACTTTGCGGTAGGCCGACACCATCTCCGAAAGAAGCTCATCGTCTATCACCCTTGAATCCAACGCCTTGGCGTATTCGATATCCTGTTTGTGATAGTTGGCGTTCGTGTCTATCACAACGCCATCTATATAGACGTTGCCCATGTACCTAAAATAGAATCCCGAAAGAGATATTGCCACGCAGAGAATCAGGCAGATAATAAACAGCTTCTTCCCCGCTATTTTGCGAAGCTCGTATTTGTAAATCGTTCCGAAGTTGCTCATATTGCACCCTCCCCATCGAATTCTTTAAGATAGAAGTCCTCTAAGCTTCCCATATCCTCCTGCCACTTGCCCTGATATATCAGCTGACCGCTTTTTATCATGATTATTTCGTCAGCGATATGCTCGATATCCGAAACTATGTGTGTGGACAAAAGCACAATGCTCTCCTTGCCCAGCTCGGCAATGATATTGCGGAAGCGCACGCGTTCACGCGGGTCAAGTCCGGCTGTCGGCTCATCTAAAACAAGAATTTTGGGATTCCCGAGCATCGCCTGAGCTATGCCGATTCTCTGCTTCATGCCGCCCGAGTAGGTTTTTATTTTGCGCTTTGCGACATCTTCAAGAGATACCAGCTTTATTAGCTCCTGAGAGCGCTTTTTCGCGGTTTTCGAGTCCAATCCCTTTAAAGATGCCATATACAAAAGAAAATCCATCCCGCTGAATTCGGGGTAGCAGCCGAAGTCCTGCGGAAGATACCCCAGAACCGCGCGGTAGCTTTCGTCCTTGACGTCCGTACCGTCAAAGGATATACTTCCGCCCGTCGGAGTGACTATTCCGCAAATCATCCGCATAAGGGTGGTTTTGCCCGCACCGTTCGCTCCCAAAAGACCGTATACGCCTTTATGAAACTTCAGCGAGACCCTGTCCACAGCGATAAGATTTTTATATTGCTTTGATACCCTGTCTATTACAAGTTCCATTACATTTCCTCCGTTTGCTTTATGGTTTTTATGCTCTGCATAACCGTTCCGACCGCCACAAGTGCAAGTGCTGACAGCCACAGATTGAAGTTTTGCGGAGCATATATCACCTTTTGTGATATCAGAACAGCCGCTCCCAGAACGGCGGCAACCCCGACTATGAAATATGTCGCTTCTTTAGAAGCTAACTTCCTCGAAATAAGCAGTCCGAAAAATGATGTTAAAAGATACGGACAGATGAGATAAACCACTGTCCTTACAGCCGAAACCGCTCCCATGCTTATCGGGATTATCGCGCAGAAGACCGCGGCATTTGCTGCCCCAAGCAGAACAAATCTTGAAAGCACCACGCTTTTTAGTGAGAATCTTGTGCACATTTCAAGCTCCCACATTCCGTATTCGCGGCTGCGCGAGCTTTCGGCGACATAGCACACAGCAAGCGCAGGAGTGACGGCCGAAAGTATTGCAACTACCTCATCCGGGACAAGCCGAGCTAAAAGCACTGCCGCCGCCATCACAGCGATATCCACAAGCCAGACCCATTTGCGGATGTATCCAAGCTGTCCCCAAAGAAACTGCGATATCGGAACGGGCTGGGGCGGAAGGCTTGAAATAAACTCTCGCTTTCTTTGCGGTTGTGGAGGGTCGAAGGCTTGCTTCAGCGCATATTTTTGCGATTTTTTCATTGTCATCATCCTTTCCTCAGTAATCGTCTTTGCCAAGAAGCTCCCGAAGGCTTTTTTCTGCCGCTTTAAGCCTTCTTGACACAGCGAAGCGGGATATCCCCAAAATGCCGGCTATTTGGGATATTCCGAGCTCGTTGGCGTACCGCAGGAGCAAAACCTCGCTGTGCTCATCGGTCAGAGCTTCCAAAGCCGCACGGACAGTGAGCCTGCCTACAACCTCGTCTTCATGAGAGGCTGCAGGCACTTCCTCGTCAAGCGGCTCAAAAGGTATCTTGCGAAGCTTGTCTATGCAGAGATTTTTTGCGATGGTATACAGTACCGCCACGGAATCCCTATCGCCGAAACGCTCAAAGTACCGTAAGAAAGTCTCCTGAGTTATGTCTTCTGCCGTCTCGCGGGAGCGGAGTTTAAAATAGCAGTAACGGTAGATTTTATCATATTCGTCTTCAATGCACACAAGCTTCACCCCTTTCTATGATGTATAACGTTTGAGCAGTGCGGGATGTGCGGGTATCCCGAAAAAAATCTTAAAAATTTCCGAATTGCTTGCAATCCGGCTTGAAAAGTGCTTTAATATATAGAGTACTATTTGAAAGGAAACTAAAATGTCTATAACAACAGTATTATTTGATTTGGACGGCACACTTCTGCCAATGGATCAGGACGCATTCACAAAGGGATATTTCAAGCTTCTTGCCAAGAAGCTTTTGCCATACGGCTACAAGCCGCAGCAGCTTATTTCTTCGATATGGTCAGGAACCGAAGCCATGGTCAGAAACGACGGCTCTGTTACCAACGAAGAAGCCTTCTGGGCAAGATTCGGCGAGATATACGGCGAAAAGGCCGAAAAGGACAAACCGATATTCGAGGAGTTCTACGCCAAGGATTTCCAGCTTGCAAAGGAGTTCTGCAGCTTCAATCCGGATGCCGCAAAAACAGTCTCCGAGCTTAAAGGCTGCGGGCTGAGGGTTGCACTTGCAACCAACCCCATATTCCCATCCTATGCCACAGAATCGCGAATTGGCTGGGCAGGGCTGGAGCCTTCCGATTTCGAGCTTTACACCACCTATGAAAACTCTCGCTTCTCAAAGCCGAATCTGCGCTACTACAGCGAGATACTAAACGTCTTGGGCGTGAAACCGCAGGAGTGTATCATGGTAGGAAACGATGTCGGTGAGGATATGGTCGCGGCGAAGCTGGGCATGAAGGTCTTTTTGCTGACCGACTGCCTTATCAACAAATCAGATGAGGATATATCAATCTATCCCAACGGAAGCTTTGCCGAGCTGAAAAAGTATATCCTGAAAAATAAGTGATAAAAATATTTAAGCGGGATTGGTCTTATGTGACTAATCCCGCTTTGATTATCTCTTATATTAAATTATTTATGTGTTCCCTCGAAGAACAGCGCCAGTGCACCCGGTCCTACATGGGAGCCGCATACCGGCTCATACACAACTATTGTCGGCTCACCGGTGAAGCCCTTTGCCCTAAGTGCCTTAACAAGCTCGTTCGCGCCCTCTTCATTGTCGGCGTGGTTGATGTAAATCGGAGCGGATTTGTCCTTGACAAGCTTTTCGTATTTATCAGCGAGGGTGGAAATCGCCGACTTTCTGCCGCGCACCTTGCCAATAACAACTATCCTGCCGTTAGGGTCTCCGGTTAAAACGGGCTTGATATTGAGAAGTATTCCCACTGCCGCTTCAAAGTTTGAAAGCCTTCCGCCGCGCTTTAAGTATTTCAGGTCATCAACGGTGAAATACTGGCAAAGAGTTGTTATATTGGACATTGTAGTATTCACGACATCGTAAAACGACCTGCCCTCCTTTATCATCTCGGAGGCTCTTATTACCAGCAAGCCCTCACCCAGACCTGCGCCAAGGGAATCTATAGCCGCGATTTTGCGCTCGGGATATCTTTCCGCAAGCTCCTTTGCAGCTATATCAGCGGCATTTGCAGAACCGCTGACCGCGCCGGACATTCCGATGTATATAACATCGTCCCCCGCCTTAAGTGCTACCTCAAACGGTATGATATATGTCACGACATTTATCATTGACGTCTTTATCTGAGCGCCTGCGCGCATCTGCGTATAGAAGTCCTTGGAATCGAAGCCTGCGAAGCTGTTGTATTCCTGAGTGACGCCGTTGATTGAGTATGAAAACGGTATAACCGAAACATTGTACTTTTCTACCATTTCTGTAGAGAAGTTTGATGATGTGTCTGTAAATAATCTGATCATGGTGTAACCTGCCTTTATGGAAAAATACCGGAACCTGAATATTAATATTGCGCTGTTCCTCTTGCTTTTATTGTATACCCTTTGGTATCGAAAAGCAATCTATTTACCATATTATAGGCTCTACTATTAAAAATTAAGCAGTAGAATCCCTTTTTATGGGATTCTACTGCCATGAATTTACTTTTTTCTCAATTCTGCTGCCTGAAATTTACTTTTTTATCTTCTTACCAAGCCAGAAGCAGAGAGCTGTTTCAATTTCAGCCGGAACTATCAATAAAAACAGCTGCCACCAATTTCTATCTAAAAATGCAAGATACACTAAAAGTATTACGCTGACTACAAGCCCCGAAACTATCAGATAGTTGAACCGTCCGTGATTCCAGAGTGAGTGAAGCACCAAAAGAGTGATAAGCGATATGGGAATTGCGTATATGAATATCATCCATCTTATGCTGCCGCATATCCAGCATATTACAAATATCAAAAGAGCCAATATCCAGATGCCGATTATGGATATCCAGGTTATAATGGCATGGGGCAGCAGTCCCACACTTGTTATCAGACTCTTTTTTTCCTTTGGGTCATGCTCCGAGATAAGGTAGTCAACCGTAACCCCGAAGATATCCGCCATGTTTTTAAGCACCGCTATATCAGGAAGCGACTCTGCGCGCTCCCACTTTGAAACCGATTTATCGGAATAATTTAGCTTCGCCGCAAGATCGATCTGTGTCATTCCGGCCTGACGCCGAAGCTGTATTATGTTGCTTGCAAGAACGGTTTCAATCTCTTTCATTACATCTACTCCTGTTTAATATCAGAAAAAATCAATGTTTATTTTGCAAAAAATGCTACTGCAATAGCGCCGGGACCAATATGTGTTCCGATAGTTGCGCATAACCTTATAACCGGAAGCTCCGGGGTGTGCCCCTCCCAGAAATGCCTGGAATCGGCAACGTACTTATCCAGCAACGATTTATCACTGCCGGAATATGCAAGCGTGAACGGCATATCAAAATCGACCTCGCCACACTTATTGATAAGCTCGGCTAAAAGGTTGTTGCCGTTTTTCGAGCCGCGCGCCTTGCCAACAAGCTTGACCTCACCATCCTCGACACTGACAACCGGCTTTATTGAAAGCATTGTTCCGGCAATCGCGGCGGCAGCCGATATTCTTCCGCCCTTTCGCAGGTAATCAAGGGTGTTTAAAAGCCCCAGAAGGCATATCTTGCAGCGCTTCTCGTTAAGCAGGGAGACTATCTCCTCAGCCGTTCTGCCCTCGTCGATAAGCTGCTGGGCATACTCAATTAATATCGCTTCGCCCAATGTCGCATTTAGGCTGTCCACAACAAAGGCCTTGCCGCCGAAGCCTTCCGCCGCTATGCAGGCGCTCTGATATGTGCCAGAAAGCTTTGAGGAAAGGGTTATGGCTATGGGGGTGTCCCCAGCCGAAATGACCTCTTGGAACGCCTTTTCATAGTCATATGGCGTCAGCTGGGAGGTAGACGGCAGGGTATCTGACTCGATAAGCTTATCAAAAAAGCTGTCCGGGTCGAGGTCTATGCCATCAAGATACTGCTTATCACCAAAAGTGACAGTCAGCGGAATGAACAGCCAGCCTTTCTCCTTTGCCTTTGCGTATGGGATATCCGAAGCGGAATCGATAACCAATCTGATTGACATTTGCTTCTCCTTTTGTATTGCAAAATGTCAACGGTCAAGATAATCCTTTAAGTACTTTACCGCCTGAACATAGCCGTCAAACCCCAAGCCCATATATGTCTTGATGCAAGCCTTTCCGGCGTAGGATATCTGCCTGAAATCCTCCCTGCTTTTAACGTCGGAGATGTGGACCTCCACAGCCGGGATGGCCACCGCCTTTAAAGCGTCCAGAATGGCAACGCTTGTGTGAGTGTACGCGGCGGGGTTAATGACGATTCCATCGAACACGCCATAGGCCGACTGGATCTTATCCACAATATCCCCCTCGTGGTTGGACTGAAAGAACTCCGGCTGAATGCCCTCCTCCTCACAGGTCTTGGTGATAAGTGCAATAAGTGATTTATAATCCTGCCTGCCGTAAATATCAGGCTCCCTCAGACCCAGCATATTTATGTTGGGACCGTTGATTATCAGTATTTTCATTTGCAATACCTCTTTATTTACCGCGCTATGCGGCAATTATATTATAGCAGAGCAATGTTGATTTGTCAACATCTCATCAGTATTCAGTCAAAAGCTTTTCGATAATCTCCTCAACTGTATCAGAAAGATTGCCGTCGTTGTTGACTTCGAAATCGGCAAAACGACGGTACATCGGCTCGCGTTTTTGGGCAAGCTCGGTCATATCAGAGCTCTGCGAAATCGGTCTGCCGTCGGTCGGAAGGGCGGCGACATCCCTCTTTATCCTGATTATAACGCCGTTCTGATGCAGAAGCGGGTAGTTTTCTGGGATGGTTACGCATCCCCCGCCGGTTGAAATAATCTTTCCGGACTGCTTTCCGGCTTCAGCCAAGACCTTTGTTTCGATGGCACGGAACTTTCCCTCGCCGCCGGAAGCAAAAATCTCAGGTATAGTAATTCCGGCAAGGCGTTCGATTTCGGCGTCAGCCTCGATAACCTCCCGCCCGACCTTTCTTGAAAGAACCTGAGCGACCGCGGATTTTCCGCTTCCAGGCATACCTATCAATATTATATTGCGAAGCTCGCGCGAAAGGCGCGCCTCGATATATTCAATAAGCTCATCATCGAGCTCCGTATTCCTGAAAAGCTCGCTCGACTTTTTTGCCTGAGCCACCAGCATATGAAGTCCGCTTTTATGCGGGATTCCAAGCTCCTCCGCCTGCAAAATCAGTTTAGTACGCAGAGGGTTATAAATAAGGTCGAAAACGCCCTTGCAGTTGGGAAAATCGCTCAAGTCTACTGCTGATTCTCCGTTTTTAGGATACATCCCCACAGGTGTTGTGTTTACGATGATTTCAGCGTTAGCGTGCTTTGATATGTTGGAATAGTTATCCTCCCCGCTCCGGCTGATGACCGTTACGTCTGCACCCAAAGCCTCAAGAACCGCACATACGGTAACGCTTGCCCCGCCGCTTCCCAAGACTATGGCTTTCTTTCCGCAGACACTTATCCCGGAGTGCTCCACCATGCTCATAAAGCCGTTATAATCGGTGTTATAGCCATAAATTTTGCCGTTTCTGCGGACAAGCGTATTGGCGCTTCCCAGCTTGCGGGCGGTGTCCGAAAGCTCATCGCAAAGCGAAGCCGCGACTTTTTTATACGGGATGGTGACGTTTATGCCGTCCCACTCGCCGTTTTTTATGAAGTCCTCAACCTCATCCGGGGATTTCTCATACAGCTTATATTCATAGCGACCCAAAAGGGCGTGTATCTGCGGCGAATAGCTGTGACCCAGATGCTCGCCCAAAAGACCTGAGCGCAGACCGTCCTCTTGCTTTTTCATATGATTTCACTGTAGCTGCCGAGGTAATTGTATTCCTCGCAGATGTCGCCAAGCTCGCTCATGAGCTGTAGGAATTCGGGGGAATATACAGGTGCATCAAGGTCGAAATAGAACATGAACTCAAACTCACGCTCGGGTATCGGGCGGCTTTCAAGCTTTGAAAGGTTGATGCCAAGCGCATACAATCTTGAAAGAAGCTTGTAGAGTGAGCCGGGCTTATCCTCCAAAACCGCTAAAAGGCTGGTGCGGTCTGCGCCGGGGTATATCTCTAAATTCTTCGAGATGCAGATAAAGCGGGTGTAGTTATTATCCTTATCCTGAACGCTCGGCTTCAGGCACTTCAAACCGTAAAGCTTCATGCACTCGCGGGAGGAAAGGGTTGCAATATCGTTTCTGTCGGATTCCGCTACCATTCTTGCCGCGACGGCAGTATTCTCGCGGGGGATGATCTTAACGCCCTTAAGGGTAGAAAGGAATCCTGCACACTGGCTTATCGCCTGCTGGTGGGAATATATCTCCTTGATGTCATTAAGCTCTGTTCCCGGCTTTACAAGCAGGTTGTGGTCAACCTTAAGACGGATGCTCCTTACGATGCTGAACTTATACTTTGTCATCAAATTGTAGACGGTATTTACAGAGCCGGCGGTGCTGTTTTCAAGCGGCACAACGCCGTACTTGCAAAAGCCCTTATCGACTGCCGAGAATACGGCGTCGAAGTTGGAGAAGTACATAATATTCGCGCTCTTGAACAGCTTATCGCAGGCGATTTGAGCATATGCGCCCTCGACGCCCTGACAGGCTACAGATGTTCTTTCGGGGAACAGCTTGGGAGTTTCGTTTATTGCCCGGGAAATGGAATCTGCAAGCTCGCTTCCTGCGCCTATAAGCTTATTCTGATAGTTTCTGCTAAGCTCAAAAATCATGGAGTAAAGAAGTGATGTGTACTCCGAAAGCTCCTCAGGCGCTTCCGAAACTACCGCCTTAAGCTTCTCGCGCTCGCGCCGAACATCCAGAACCGGAAGTGAGTTTTCCTTCTTGAACTCGGCAATTTTTGCCGACACTCCCATCCTCTGAGCAAAAAGCTCGACGAGCTTATCATCGATTTCGTCTATCATTTTTCTGTAATCTTCTCTGTTCATTATAACCTTTCCTTTCGTACTGTCAAGCCTGATTCTATATTTATTGGCGGTAAATACCGCTCAAAGCTCTCTTTTGCGTGATAAAAGCGCGTCATATACCGCAATTGCCGCCGCCGCTTCTATGCAGGGCATTGCTCTTGGGACTATGCAGGGGTCGTGTCTGCCGTTTATTATAAGCTCCTCAGCCTGCAAAGTACCTAAATTGACGCTCTGCTGTGGCTTCGCGATTGACGGAGTGGGCTTGAACGCCGCCCTGAAGCTTAGCGGCATACCGTTGGTGATTCCGCCTAAAATACCGCCGCAATTGTTGGTCAGGGTGACGATTTTGCCGTTCTCAACTGCGTATTTATCGTTATTCTGGCTTCCGAATAGCCTTGATGCCTCAAAGCCCGCGCCGAACTCGATTCCCTTGACCGCCGGGATTCCGAAGACAATACCTGCGATTCTGTTCTCCATGCCGTCAAACATCGGGTCCCCGAGGCCTATTGGAAGCCCCAAAATCTTGCACTCGACAATTCCGCCAACGGAATCTCCGTTTTGCTTAGCGGAAGCGATGCAATCCTGCATCTTACTGCCCTGCTCGTCGCTGACTGTTGGAAACTCCTTATCAGCCGTGGAAACGGTAAGCTCGCCGACATCCTCAACATCTTTAATGGAGGCTATGCGAGCTATCACCGTTATCCCCTGCTTTTCAAGCTGTTGGATGGCTATTGCTCCGGCTATGCACAATGGCGCTGTCAGCCTTCCCGAGAAGTGACCGCCGCCGGCATAATCCTGGTTTCCGCCGTACTTAATCTCGGCGGTATAGTCGGCATGACCCGGTCTTGGCAGCACCTTAAGATTTGAATAATCCTTGGAGCGGGTGTCGGTATTTCTTATTATCGCGGTTATGGGGGTGCCGCAGGTTACGCCGTCCTTAACTCCGCACAGAAATTCGGGGATATCCCCCTCCCTGCGCGCGGTGGAATAGGCATTTCTGCCCGGGGCTCTTCGCTCCATAAAATCGCATAGCCGCTCGAAATCGATGGCACACCCGGCGGGGATGCCCTCAAGCGTCATGCCGATTGCCGCCGAATGGGACTGACCGAAGATTGTCAGCTTTATATTTTCACCGTAGGTTGAGCTCATGATGTCCTCCTTGATTAAAGGAATATATCTTCATCCCAGAATCTGGGATATGACTTTGCTACACACTCAGCGCCGCTGATTATAACATCCTCTTTGCAGATGCTTGCCGCGAGCGCCGCCGACATAGCTATTCTGTGGTCGTTGCAGGAATCCACCTCGCCGCCCTTTAAGCCGCCTGTGCCGTTGATCACTATCCCCTCGGGAAGCTCACGGGCATCCCCTCCTAAAGAGTTTATAAGCGCGCAGGTGGTGGCGATTCTGTCCGACTCCTTTAGCCGCAGCCGTCCCGCATTTACAATATGCGTCTCGCCCTGAGCAGCAGCCGCGACAACACATAGCGGCGGGATGATATCGGGCATCTGGGAAGCGTCAATGGTTATTCCGCTAAGACTTCCCTTGGATACGGTTATCCCCTGCTCGCAGGGGGTGATATTCGCGCCGAACTGAGAAAGAATCTTTAATATCTGCTTATCTCCCTGATTTGAGCTTGGGTTCAGCCCTGAAACGGTTATCCCCTGTTCGCTGAAAGCACCCATGCACAGGAAGAAGGAAGCGCTCGAAAAGTCCCCCTCGACAGTGTATCTTCCGGGAAGATTGGGCTTTTGGGAGCCGGGGATGCTATAGCTCCAGCCGGATTTTTTGTATCTTATGCCGGAGATGTTAAGAACATCCTCGGTCATCTTGATATAATTCTCCGACTGAACCTCTCCGGTGACGGTAAGGGTCGAATCCTCCCCAACAGCCGGAAGAGCCATCAGAAGACCGGATATATACTGAGATGAAACGTTCCCGGCAAGCGTATATTCCCCGCCGGAAAGCCTGCCCGAGCAGACTATGGTTTCACCGGTTTTTTCTATTTTCATGCCGTTACGTATAAGCTCGCCGTCAAGCGGGGCTAAAGGGCGCTCGATAAGCCTGCCCTTGGGGAAAAATTCCGCCGCTGTCCCGAGCGCTCCCACCAGCGGGAGCATAAATCGCAGTGTTGAGCCGCTTTCGCCGCATTCAAGCCGGCATACGCCATCCGGCACCATCCTTATCGGGAAGACCGATATCACATCGCCATGAATATTTATCCTTGCGCCAAGAGCATTCAGGCAGTTCACGGTCGCCTCGATATCCTTCGATATGCCGTCGCAGATGATATCTGTTTCATCCTCAGCCAAAGCCGCCACTATAAGTGCTCTGTGCGCCTGCGACTTCGAGGACGGCACCTTGACAGCGCCGCTTCTTTGACCGGGTTTTATGGTTTTTATCATTTTTATAATTCCTTTCGCGGCTCAGATTCCCGCCTTGATCCAGTCGTAAAGCTCGGTCTTGGGGATTCTTTTAAGCTCTGCATGACCTATTTCGGTCGGCACGACTATGGCTATGCTGTCGCTGTCCGCCTTTTTGTCGGCTAATGCCGCGCTGTAAAGCTCTTCGGCGGAGAAGTCGGTTTCTGTCGGCAGACCGTACTGCTTTATCAGCGAGAGTATCTTATCCAAATCATTATCAGAAAGATACCCCATTTTGTTCGCCGCGCGGGATATCACCGCCGTACCTATTGCCACGCCCTGACCGTGCAGAACCTCAAAGTTCGAGCAGGCTTCTATAGCGTGTCCGACGGTGTGACCGAGGTTGAGTATCATCCGCGCGCCGGTGTCGCGCTCGTCCTGTGCTACAACATCTCGCTTCATTTCAACGCTTTTTGTGATGACGTATTCGAGCTGTGCACTGACATCCTGCGATTTGAGCTTATCAAAGAACTCCCCGCTTCCGAAGACTGCATACTTTATGACCTCACCGCAGCCGCACAAAAACTGCTCCTGCGGGAGGGTCTTGAGCGTATCCGGGTCACATATCACCATTGAGGGCTGATAGAACGCTCCCACCTGATTTTTTCCGTGCTCCAGGTTGACGGCAGTCTTTCCGCCGACCGAGGAATCCACCATTGCTAAAAGGGTCGTGGGAATCTGAATAAACCTTATTCCGCGCTGATAGGTTGCCGCGGCGAATCCCGTAAGGTCACCGACAACTCCCCCACCGAGGGCAGCAAGGCAGTCGCTCCGGGTAAAGCGGTTTTCGAGCAGGAATTCCAGAAGCTCTGTATATACCTTTATTGACTTTGATTTCTCGCCGTGCGGGAAAACAAAGCTCAGCGCACGGAATCCCGCCTTTTCAAAGCTTTTTATAACTTTTTTGCCGTAGATGGGAAAGACGTTATCGTCCGAAACTATGCATATGGTTCTGCCTTTAAGAACAGGCTTGGCAAGCTCACCCGCTTTGTCTAATATGCCGTGTTCAATGAGAACATCATATTCTAAAGAGGCGGTTATGTGAACGGTTGTCATCTGCCGTCAACCTCCTCTTTTAAGCGCTTGCCGTCTGCAAGAAGCTTTATAAGCCTTTCGCTGTCGCTGTCGTGAATCGCCTGCTTGTACTCCGAAAGGCTGTTGATTATAAGGTCAAGCTCCTTTTCAAGGTTGTCCTTGTTGTCGATAAACAGCTCAGCCCACATTTCGGGATTGAGCCATGCAACCCTTGTCATATCTTTGTAGCTTCCGGCAGAGAATCCCTTATGAGCCATGGCCGTGGGGCTCTTGATATATGCATTGGAGACTACATGGGCGAGCTGGGATGTAAAGGCTATCATCTCGTCGTGCTTTTCGGCTGTGGTTACGGTTATTCTGCCTATGCCTGTGGGCTTTAACAGCTCCTTTATGCGGCTTAAAAGCTTGATATCGTCAAAATCCGGCGGGACTATTACCATCGGCGCGTTTACGAACATATTCGCGCGGGCATATTTCAGCCCGGAATACTGCGTTCCCGCCATGGGGTGTCCGCCTACGAAGGTAAAACCGTACTTCTTTGCTATTCTGAATCCCTCACGGCAGATTATTCTTTTCGTGCCGCAGCAGTCAATAACTATCGGCTTTTTGCCGAAGTGCGGACCCATTTTTTCCATCCACTCGATTGACGCCTCGGGGTACAGGCTTACAAGCACGATATCACACTCGCCGAGATTTTCCGCTGTCAACTCGCCGTTTATAATCTCGCTGATTTCGGCATACTCAACTACAGAATGGGTTCTGTTCCATGCGTAAACGGTGTGACCGGCTTCCTTATAAGCCTTGGCGAAAGACCCGCCGATAAGTCCCAGACCGACAATTCCTACTGTCATATTATATCATTCCTTTTATAATAAGGTACTGTCCCTGAAATTGATCTACTTAATTATCTCTCTTACCGCTCCGACCTTCTTGACAAGTGCGGCGTATTCTTCCGGCTTTAATGACTGCGCACCGTCGCAAAGGGCGTGCATGGGGTCGTTATGAACCTCGATTATAAGACCGTCCGCACCGGCGGCTGTAGCCGCAAGGGCCATCGGAGGAACAAGCCTTGACATACCTGTAGCATGGCTGGGGTCGGCAATAACAGGAAGATGTGAAAGCTCCTTAAGCATTGGTATAGCGGAGATATCCATGGTGTTTCTGGTGTAATCGCTGTAGGTGCGTATTCCCCTTTCGCAGAGGATGATGTTTTCGTTGCCGCTTGCCATGATGTATTCCGCGCTCATCAAAAGCTCTTTAAGGGTATTTGCAAGACCCCTCTTTAAAAGGATAGCCTTGTTGGTTTTGCCGAGCTCCTTTAAAAGGTCGAAGTTCTGCATATTCCTTGCGCCGACCTGCAAAACATCCACATCCTCAAACAACGGAAGGTCGGCAACGCTCATTATTTCGGTTACTATCGGAAGACCGGTTTCCTCGCGGGCAATCTTTAAAAGCTCGATTCCCCTGCCCCTAAGTCCCTGGAAGTCATACGGCGAGGTTCTGGGCTTGAAGGCACCGCCGCGCATCATGTTTGCGCCTGCCGCCTTGACAGCCTTTGCAACGCAGACTATCTGCTCCTCGGTCTCTACCGAGCAGGGACCGGCTATCATGCAGAAGTTGCCGCCGCCGATTTTCACGCCCTTAACGTCTACAACGGTATCCTCGGGGTGGAATTTGCGGTTGCAGCATTTGAAGGATTCCGATACCCTTGTTACCGACTCTACGATATCAAGGCTTTCTATCAAGTCCTTATCGACCTTAGAGGTATCGCCTATAAGACCAAGAACCGTGCTGTATTCGCCCTCTGAGATGTGCACACCTATGCCCATTCCCTTAAGCCAGTCTATAAGCTGCGCTCTTTTTTCCTCACTGACGTTTCTTTTAAGTGCTACTACCATAATTTTTCGTTCCTTTCATATATGGTCGGGACTTCCCCGACGGATTTTTTTGCAAAATAAAAACCGCACAAGTTGTAACCTGTGCAGCCTACAAAGCGTTTAAAGTTTTTTTGCAACACAAATTACCTTTACATCTGAAAATTAAACAGCGGTAAAGTAAAAGTAATATGCATAATCAAAAACAAAAATACTTGACATAGTGATTTTCTCCTATAACGCTTGATTTAACGATATTATAGCATACCTATTAAATTTGTCAAGTACTTTTTATAAATTTAAAGCGGAAAAGTGAAGAATTTTACTTATTTCTCGTCAAAAATGTATCCAGACTATGCATGGCTGCGACCATGCATAGTCATCAAATCGCTGCAAAATCCATCACCTTGCAATTTTGCGGCGATTTTATGTGGATTGCCTGAGCAACCCTTATACGCTTTTACGAGAAATTAGAATACACTCTTAATAAAAAATCAATGCAATAATCACTATATATCATTGAAAACTGTACAAAAAGAATGTATTCTTGAGTTATAAACACAAATACATGGAGGTTTACATATGAAGACCCTTTTACTTTACACCAGAGAGCCGCTTGACTCTGCTATTTACGACCCCAAGCTGGCATACAGTATGCATATTGCCATTAAGGATGATGCGGGATATACCGCGCTCAACCACAACTCCGGCGTGTTCTTTGCAAAAGCCACCGATAACGCCGACGGCACACTCAATTCAAAGACACTTCGCTCCCCGATTGCCTTTAAGCTCGCAGACGGCGGATACGGAATTATGGCTGTTCGTACAAACGAAATAGGCGCGACCGACAATGAAAGCGTCGGAAGCGTTTTAGTCGCCAAGACCGAAGACTTCATCTCCTACACCGAAATCGGTCTTTTAAAGCTGGTCGATTCCGAGATTCAAGCCATCAGCTGCAAATACTGCGAGAGCGGCAAGGCTTACAAGGTCTGCTACATGGCTGATAACGTCTGCAAGATCTTCAAGCTGACCGACTTTGAGGCTCTTTCGGGAGAGGCTGTTGAGAGCTGCCCCGGCGGATGCGAGGTTAATGTCCCCAACATCAGCTGTGATATCGAGGGCGCGCGCCCAAGCTGTGAGATCGAGGTTTCAGATGAAATCGCAGAATGCCTTATAAAGAAGCTTATCACCCCAGTAAACGTTGAGATAAAGGTTCCCGATGAGACTGACGTTAAGTGTCCCGGATGCGTTGAAAAGATTACGGCGACAGCGATATATTCCGACGGCTCGACCGACGAAAAGCGGGTCGACTGGGATATCAGCGGAGTTGACTTTAGCAAGCCCGGCAGATACGAAATCAGCGGAAGAGTTCATCAGGATCACTTCGAGTTTCCCATTGCCACCAACCGCGCTGACCCCTGCGTTGCAAGATGGAACGGCAAATACTACTTCATCGCCACCAACGATGCCGACGGCAACCACACCTTATATATAAGGTGCGCGGACAGCATCCCCGAGCTTGTGAACGCCCCCGAGGTGCTTTTGCTTGATTCCGAGACCTACGAGGGTATCGGCGGGCTGCTGTGGGCTCCCGAATTTCACGAGGTGGACGGCAGGCTTTACATCTTCCACGCTGCTACCCCCGGCGAATTCTTCCATGAAGAAAGCCACATAATGGAACTGCGTGAGGGCGGAGACCCCATGGTAAGAAGCGACTGGTCACGTCCGCAGAGAATCACAAAAGCTGACGGAAGTGAGCTTTGCGAGGCTGGCAAGGTAATCACCCTTGATATGACCTGTTTTGAGTGGCAGAGTGAGTACTACGTCATCTGGTCGCAGAGGCAGTTTTTGCCCGTGGATCAGGGCGCATGGCTTTATATCGCGAAGCTGAACCCCAAAAATCCCCGAAGACTTCTCACCGAGCCTGTTGTTCTTTCCAAGCCCGACTACAGCTGGGCAAACAACCACACCTTTGTTGACGAAGGTCCCTTCTCCCTTATCCGCGGAGACAAGCTTTGGATATCCTTCTCAAGCGCAGCGGTGGATTCTACATATGTTGTATCATTCTTATCAATAGATAAGGGAATGGATTTGCTTGTTCCCGAAAATTGGACTAAGGCAAACTTCCCCTCCATGACATCGCGTTGTGTCGAGGGCGAGTTCGGAACAGGTCACAATGCATATGTCATAGATGAGGATGGCAAGGTATGGAACACCTATCATGCAAGACCCGGAATCGACGCTCCCCGCTCCAGCGGCATAAGAAGAGTACACTTCAACATCTACGGCGAGCCGGTTTTGGATATGACCGAGGAAATGGACATCAAGCCGGAATTAAGAGATGTTAAGACCATCATTAATGTAAAATAATCTCTGAATAAAAAGGAGCTGATACAAATGCTGTACGCTTTCCCTCCCAAAAGCCGTGAAATCACCGATTACAGGCTCGAAGACGGCATACTTTACCTGTATTCACAGGCTTTAAAGCACAGGATAATCCCGATTTCCGAGGATATTGCCCGCATAAGCTGCACCGATGCTGAGTATTTCTATTCCGGCGACAAGCCGGGTGTCATCCTGAAAAGCGTTTCGGACGGCTGGAAGCTCAGTGCAGACAGCGATACGCTGAACTTTTCATCAGCCGCACTATCCATTGTCATAGACCGTAAGACCGCTTCGTACAGCTATTTTGACGGCGAAGGCAGGATGCTGCTGTGCGAAAAAAACCGCGCAAGCAAGGAGCTTGACGGCTTCACCGCTTACAAGCGTGAGGCTTCCACTAAGGAGAGCGTCAAAACCGCAGACGGTGAGAAGACGGTTGTCACCGACGGCAGAAAAATTGAATGGGGCAGATTGTATCACACAAGGCTGAACCTTACCTTTGCCGACGGCGAAGCGCTGTACGGTCTTGGTCAGCACGAGGAGGGCTTTATGAACCTCCGTGGGAAGACAGTTTATGTCTATCAGGCAAACCGCAAAATCGCCGTTCCCATGCTGGTTTCCTCCAAGGGCTGGGGAATCCTTTTCGACACCTACAGCCCGCTTATCTTCAACGACAACGAATACGGAAGCTACGTTTACACCGAATCCGACCATGAAATGGATTACTATTTCATCAGCGGCGGAAATCCTGACGGCGTTGTAAAGGGATACCGCAGGCTTACCGGAAAGGCGGCAATGCTCCCCAAATGGGCGTTCGGCTACGTTCAGTCGCAGGAAAGATATGAAAGCTTTGACGAAATTATATCTACCGTTGAGGAGTTCCGCAGGCGGGATATCGGCATTGACTGCATCGTTCAGGACTGGTGCTCCTGGCCGGACGGTATGTGGGGGCAGAAATCCTTTGACCCGGTACACTACCCCAACCCAAGCGAAAACATCTCAAAAATACACAAGCTTAACGCCAAGTTCATGCTTTCTATATGGCCCAATCCCAGCAAATCCACCCCGGATTACGACGAATTTTCGGATAAGGGTCTGATGATAGAGACTGACGACTATTACAACGCTTTCAGCCCGGAAGCACGCGACCTATATTGGAATCAGGTTAGCAAAAACCTCTGGAAGCACGTCGTTGACGCCTGGTGGTGCGACAACTCTGAGCCTTATGCTCCGGAATGGAACCACATAGTCCGCAAATGTGAGGGCAGAGCGTATGAGGAATTCGTCTCCGCCGCAACGGATCGGTTCGACCCCGACAAGCTCTGCGAATATCCCTTCAGACACGCTCAATCTCTTTATGAGGGTCAGAGGAGCGAGACAAATATAAAGCGCGTAGTAAATCTTACAAGATGTGCATACACCGGAAGCCAGCGCTTCGGAACTATACTGTGGTCTGGCGACACATCCGCCTCTTGGGATACCTACAAAAAGCAGATTGCGACAGGACTCAACTTCTGCGCCTCGGGACTTCCCTACTGGACTATGGATATAGGCGGATTCTTCGTTAAACATTCGGTGAACTGGTACTGGGACGGCGACTATGACAACACCGTCTCCGACCCGGCATATAAGGAGCTTTATGTAAGATGGTTCCAGTGGGGCGCGTTCCTGCCAATCTTCCGCGCTCACGGCACCGACTGCCGGCGAGAGCCCTGGGCGTTTGAGGACATCAACGATATGCGCTTCTACAACGCCATTGTCAAGGCGAACCACTTAAGATACAAGCTTATCCCCTACATATATTCCGCCGCCGCAAATGCTTATTTTGAGGATGGCTCGATAATAAGACCGCTTGCCTTTGAATATCCCGAAGATGAGAGAGCTCATGACATCAAAAATCAGTATATGTTCGGTGCTGATATGATGATCTGCCCGGTGACAAGACCGATGTACTTTGACACCGACGGCGAAATCGGGAAGCCGGATTTGAACGTTACGGTTTATCTCCCCGAGGGCGGATGGTACAGCCTTTCATCCGGCGAATATTTCGAGGGCGGAGGATATATAAGCGTATGCGCGCCTCTGGACGAGATTCCTGTGTTTGTGAAGGCAGGCTCGATCATCCCCTTCGCTTCATACAAGCCCTATGCTCAGGCAGAGGATGAGATTACGCTGACCGTTTACCCCGGAAAGGACGGCGCTGCCACCATTTATGAGGATTCCGGCGACGGATACGGCTATGAAAATGGGGAGTATAAGCTCACCAAAATCATTTGGCACGATTCCGAAAGGCGGCTCGAGGTATCCGACGGCAGGACGTTCGACGTCAAAATCATATAAAAATATATCAAACGGCGGTGAGGTGAACATCTCATCGCTGTTTTTTGTATTATTTCCATGATATTCTAATATTATTTAACAGTGGCTGGAAATTTTACCTCATAAAATAATCTTTCAAAAAATAATCATAAAAATTTCGACAAAAGTACCCACAAAACCGAAAAAATGTGCTATAATGTTATGTTGAAGAGGAAGCGGCTCTGTGAAATACAGACTGTTCCATCTTAAGAATACTTTTGGGAGTTTACATAGTATGAAAGTATACCGCGCAGGAATCGATATCGGAAGCACCACTATAAAGTTAGTTGTGCTCGATGATAACAACAATATCATATTCGGAAAATACCGCCGCCACTGTGCCCAGATACAGCCCGCCATGCGTGAGCTGCTGTCCGAGGCAAAGGCGGAGCTTGGCGACTTTAGGCTACGGCTTAAAATCACCGGCTCCGGCTCGATAAATATTGGCAAGGCGCTTAATATAGCGTTTGTTCAGGAGGTTGCGGCGGTTGCATCCGCTTTGGAATATATCGCCCCGCAGACAGACGTTGCCATTGAGCTCGGCGGAGAGGATGCAAAGATAATCTACTTCACCGGCGGCCTTGAGGAAAGAATGAACGGCGTCTGCGCAGGCGGAACAGGCTCGTTTATAGACCAGATGGCGGCTTTATTACAGACAGATGCCACCGGTCTGAACGAGGAAGCAAGGAATTACAAGCGAATCTACCCCATAGCCGCGCGCTGCGGAGTTTTTGCGAAGACGGATATCCAGCCGCTTATAAACGAGGGCGCAGCGAAATCCGACCTTGCTGCTTCCATCTTCCAAGCAGTAGTTAACCAAACGATTTCGGGACTTGCCTGCGGAAAGCCGATTCGCGGATGCGTTGCGTTTTTGGGAGGACCTTTACACTTCCTGCCTGAGCTGAAAAAGGCGTTTATCCGCACCCTCTCACTTACGCCGGACAAGGTAGTTGACCCCGAGAATTCGCATCTGTTCGCCGCGATGGGTGCAGCTCTTGAAGCCAGCGACGCTGACGATATCTCGCCGGACGAGCTTATAGACAGGCTTCGCTCGGGAATAAGCATGGAATTTGAATTGAAGCGGCTTGAACCTTTGTTTGCCGACGAGCAGGAATATAATGAGTTTCTGGAGCGTCACTCCAAGGCGGTAGTCAAAAAGGGCGAGCTTGAAAGCTATTGCGGAAACTGCTTCTTAGGAATAGACGCCGGTTCTACCACCACAAAGCTTGCTCTTATCGGTGAGGGCGGCGAACTGCTTTACTCCTATTATGCTTCTAACCTCGGCTCACCCGTTCAGACGGCTATAAAGGCCATGGAGGAGCTTGGAAAGCGTCTGCCATGCACCGCCAAAATCGCCCGCTCCTGCTCCACCGGATACGGTGAGGCTTTATTGAAGTCAGCGTTTTCGCTCGACTGCGGAGAGGTCGAAACTATCGCCCACTGCACTGCGGCATCCTTCTTTGACCCCAAGGTCGACTGCGTTATGGATATCGGCGGTCAGGATATGAAGTGCATCAAGCTCAAAAATTCCTCTGTAGATACCATTATGCTAAATGAAGCCGGTTCCTCCGGCTGCGGCTCTTTTATCTATAATTTTGAACTGTCTTTGGGCTACACTGCCGTGGAGTTTGCGCATAAGGCTTTGTTTGCGGCTCATCCCATAGATTTGGGAACGCGCTGCACTGTCTTCATGAATTCAAACGTAAAACAGGCACAGAAGGAAGGCGCTACTGTTGAGGATATCTCCGCCGGACTTGCCTACTCCGTCATCAAGAACGCGCTGTTCAAGGTCATAAAGCTTTCAAGTGCCGCCGAGCTTGGCACTAATATCGTGGTTCAGGGCGGAACCTTCTTTAACAGGGCGGTTCTGCGGGCGTTTGAAAAGATTTCCGGCGCGCAGGTAATCTGCCCGGATATATCAGGAATAATGGGTGCGTTCGGCGCGGCGCTTATCGCCAAAGACAGCTACAGCGGACAGCCGTCCTCTATGCTATCTATCCCGGAAATACTTAAGCTTACATATACCACATCTACCACACACTGCAACGGATGCTCGAACCACTGTATGCTCACTATAAACACCTTCTCGGGCGGAAGGAGGCATATCACCGGAAACCGCTGTGAAAAGGGTCTGGGCGCGGCATCATCCAGCGAAAAAGGGCCGAACGTTTACGCCTACAAGCTTGAAAGGATTTTCGGTTACGAGCCGCTTGAAAATCCCAAGCGCGGCGAAATAGGCATACCCAGAGTACTCAATATGTATGAGAATTTCCCATTCTGGGCGACCTTCTTTAAGGAGCTTGGATTTAAGGTGATTCTCTCACCCAAATCAAGCCATAAGATTTACGAGCTCGGAATGGAAAGTATACCCTCGGAGTCGGAGTGCTACCCCGCAAAGCTATCACACGGACACGTTCAGTGGCTGATAAACAGCGGTGTTAAGACCATATTCCACCCCTGCGTTTTCTACGAACACCAGGAAAACAAGGGCGCGCAGAACCATTTTAACTGCCCCATTGTAATTTCCTACCCCGAAAATCTTAAAAACAACGTCGAGGGTATTATCAACGGCGATGTTAGATATATCCGCCCATTTATAGCGTTCACATCAGAAAAGACCGCCGCGAACAGGCTTATAGAGGTCTGCGCAAAGGAATGGCAGATACCAGCAGACGAGGTTATAAACGCCGTCCATGCCGCATGGCTGGAACAGCACAAGTGCAAGGAGGATATCCGCGCAAAGGGCGTCGAAGCCCTTGACTGGATGGCGCAGAACAACCGCCCCGGAATCGTGCTTGCAGGAAGACCTTACCATGTCGACCCGGAAATCAACCACGGCATCCCAGAGATGATATGCTCCTACAACATGGCTGTTTTAAGTGAGGACAGTCTGCCCATAAACTTCGAGCAGGATAAGCCACTTAGGGTCAACGACCAGTGGGTATATCATTCAAGACTGTATGCCGCCGCTGAGTTCGTTCGGAACAGGAACGATTTGGAGCTTATCCAGCTCAACTCCTTCGGCTGCGGGCTGGACGCCGTTACCACCGACCAGGTGTCCGAGATTTTGGAACGCTCGAACAAGCTATACACAGTCCTCAAAATTGACGAGGTTTCCAATTTGGGTGCGGCACGCATAAGAATCCGCAGTCTTATTTCCGCGATGAATCAGCGCTCCAAGCGCGGCATAACCGCCAAACCCAGAACCGCCGCCTACAATAGAGCGGTATTCACCAAAAAGATGCGCAAAGAGGGCTACACCATCCTCTGCCCGCAGATGAGCCCTATTCACTTCGACCTTTTGGAGCCTGTGTTCAAAAAGCACGGCTACAATATAGTCGTTATGGACAACGACAACCGCTCGGCCATAGATATGGGCTTGAAATACGTCAACAACGACGCCTGCTTCCCCTCTATAACCGTTGTCGGTCAGATTATGGATGCGGTGCTGTCCGGTAAATACGACACCGACCGGCTTGCAATCATAATGACCCAGACCGGCGGCTGCTGTAGGGCGAGCAACTATGTGGGATTCATCCGCCGCGCGCTCGAAAAGGCTGGGCTGGGACACATCCCGGTAATATCCCTCAACGCCAACGGCATGGAGAAGAACGAGGGATTTGTTATAACCCCCTCACTGCTGTTCACATCCTTAAAAGCGGTTGTCATCGGCGACCTGCTTATGAGATGTCTTTACAGGGTTCGCCCCTACGAAGCAGTAAAGGGCAACGCCAATGCCCTGCACAAGAAGTGGAAAAAGATTGCCATTGATTTCCTTGTAAACCCGAAATCCAAGTGGAACTACAAGGCGGTCTGCCGCGGAATCGTCAAGGATTTTGACAAAATCAAGCTGAACAAGGAGCTTGTAAAACCCAGAGTGGGCATAGTCGGCGAGATACTTGTTAAATACATGCCGCTTGCAAACAATCACCTTGTCGACCTTCTTGAAAAGGAGGGTGCGGAGGCAGTAGTTCCCGACCTTATGGACTTCTTAAACTACTGCGCATACAACTCGGTTTACAAGCACAGATTCCTGGGAACGAGCAAAATATCCTCCAAGGTGGCGGAAACTGTTGTTAAGGCAATAAGGCTTCTTCGCAAGCCCGCTATAGACGCGCTTAAGGATAGCAAACGGTTTGAGCCGCCGATGGAGATCGAGTATATCGCGAAGCTTGCAAAGCCTATTATCTCGCTCGGAAACCAATACGGCGAGGGATGGCTTTTAACCGGCGAAATGGCGGAGCTGATACGCTCGGGCGTTCCGAATATCGTGTGCATACAGCCGTTTGCCTGCCTGCCCAACCATGTCGTCGGAAAGGGCGCTATAAAGGCGTTGAAGAAGGAGTACCCCCAGGCGAACATCGTCGCGGTGGACTACGACCCCGGCGCGTCCGAAGTAAACCAGTTCAACCGCATAAAGCTTATGCTTTCGACCGCTCAGAAGGCGATTGAGAAGGAGCAAAAGGGTATGAGCAAGGAAAATCCCGAAAAAGCAAGCGAAAAAATTCCTGTTACGGAGAGCTGATTATGGGCGCTAAAAACGACAAAACAAACGTAATGCGGCTTTTGGACAAGGCCGGAATCGAATATAAGGTTCACTTATTTAACAGCGAGGATATCCCCACCGGCTCGCACGCGGCGGACATTTTGGGCATCGAGCACGAGCGGATGTTTAAAACGCTTGTTACCGTTGCAAAGTCGGGCGCGCACTATGTTTACATGATTCCTGTGGACTGCGAGCTTGATTTGAAGAAGGCAGCCGTATGCGCGCATGAAAAGTCGATTGAGATGCTGAAGTCAAAAGACCTTCTGCCGCTTACTGGATATATCCACGGCGGCTGCTCCCCTATCGGGATGAAGAAGCTTTTCCCCACCTTCCTGCACAAAACCGCTCAGGAGTTTGATACCATAGTTTTCAGTGGAGGCAAGATCGGGCATATGGTGGAGGTTTCGCCGGAGGGGCTGGCAAAGCTTGTTAAGTACACCGTTGCGGACATCACGGTGTAAATATCCCAAATATAAAACCGTCATCACGCGAAAAAAGTGTGATGACGGTTTTTCATTTTCTCAATTCATAAGCTCATAAATAAGTATCCCCACGCCCGCTATCACCGCGCCTATTCCCGCACCTATCAGCACGGCGACAAGCCTTTGATAAGGTCTTTTTCCGATTTCCCGCTGAGTGGTTATCTCATCCAAGGTCTTCCCCTCGGAGAAGGCTACTATTTCCTTGTAGGTGGAAATGTTGTTCTCCTTCTTGATTTTCTCGACCTTAAATGCAAATACTAATGTCACCGTCCAAAGTGCCAACGCTATGATTATCCCTGGGATTTTTAGCAGTACTATAAGCGGCGCTGTGAGTAAGATCACTAAAATGAACAGTATTGTGTATATACTGCTGTACTTGTTGAAGCGTTTGATTTCGTTTTGATTGATTTCTGATTTCATTTGCGGGATATCCTCCTTTAATAAAGCGTCCACGGTTGTTCCGAAGACCTGACTTAACAGCAGCACGCTGTGAATATCGGGGTAGCTTTTTTCGGTTTCCCAATTTGAAACCGTCTGCCGGGTGACGAACACCCTTTCGGCAAGCTCCTCCTGCGAGATATTCATCTGCGCGCGATGTTTTTTGATTTCGTTTCCTATGTTCATGTCTTCCTCCTTCTTGCTTTGTGACTTTATTATATAGGATATCCGCGAAAATTTCTATCAAAAGTCTTTTGAATCGGCTGTTTTGGGGCTGCAAAACAGCTTTTGCAAAGAAAACCCGCGTCAGCTATGGCGCGGGTTTTGTATACTTATGAGATTTTACCTGACTAAGCCAATCATGAGAACATTGCTATAATGTCATCAAATGATGTAGTCATACCGGGAACGGTGGTTACGCATACGCAGAGCATATAATTATCGATTTTTCTTAAAAGATACTTCTGCTCGATGGTGTAATCAGCAGTTCCGGAGGAACCGGTGAATACAACGTACTTATTTCCGCCGATGGTTACTTCACCAAGATTTGTAGTGTCGCAGGTGATGCCCTGTCCTTCCATGCCGGTAGCCAAAGCCTCAGCATATGCAGCTTCATCATAAGAGGTTCCGCCGATGGTAAGAGCGAGGTTCTCGTACATGATGATAACGTTTGCACCGTCGTCGCACGCTACCATTGCGTCGTAAATGGTCTTAAGCTTGCCGAGTTCAATATTCTTCTTTTCAGCTTCTGTCATATCAGCGGCAGAAAAGTCCATCATGGCAAGAATTTCATCGTCAGAAGCGAAGGTCCAGGTAGACGGAGGAGTGAAGGTGAAATCAGCAAATTCACTGGTGAAAACGCCGTTTTCAACGGTTCCTCTTACAAGCTCCTTATCCTCTTCGGTGATCTGTCCGCAGGCTGTGCAGCAAAGCATAGCAACTACCATAATAATGGCCAAAATCTTTTTCATTTTTCTTATTCCTTTCAAAAAATAATTTATAGCATAAACTACATTTGCAATAATAGCACTTTGTCATTAAAATGCAAGGGGGAATTTCGCCGAAGAATGGACTTTTTATAATAATCCCGCATATTGTACAAACTTTCGGTGCGTTCTTATTGATTTAGTCAATATATTCACAAGCCGGCTTCTCAATTTTTAACAAAACTTAATCTTTTAAAGCCTTTACTATTCTGCTCTTCGGGTATATAATATAAGCAAGACTGCGGGGGATGCCAAGCTCACGCATCTATATAGCTTATACTTATTCTACGTTAAGAAGTGTCTGCAAAACCCATCGCCTATCGGTTTCACAGCAACGCTTTTACGTAGAATTAGTATTACATATATATCCTTTCAGGAGGAAATCATGAAAAAAATACTTGTTATAGACGATGACGTTCACATTTCGGATATGATTGAAGAGGCTCTTACCAAGGAAGGCTACAGCATATTAAAGGCATATTCCGGCACGGAAGCACTGTATGTCCTTTCAAAGACCAGCCCCGATCTTATTTTGCTTGATTTAATGCTTCCCGGGCTTTCCGGCGAGGAGCTTCTGCCTAAAATAAAGGACATCCCGGTCATAGTCATCAGCGCGAAGCTGGATGTTGACAACAAGGTACGGCTTTTGCTCGACGGCGCGGCAGACTACATCACCAAGCCGTTTGACCTTTCCGAGCTTAAAGCGCGGATAATAGTTGCTCTGCGCTCCAGCCGCGGAAAATCCGGGGTTATAGAGCTCGGAGGGATTTCTTTGGATACCTCCGCCCACAGCGTAAGCGTTTCCGGCGAGCCTGTCAAGCTCACACGGACGGAATACGCCATACTTAAGCTTTTGATGTCCAACCCCGAGCAGGTTCTGACCAAATCATCCCTGCTTGATAAAATTGCCATGGACACCCCCGACTGCACCGAGACTTCGCTTAAAATGCACGTAAGCAACCTGCGGCGGAAGCTGCGGGATATTTCCGGCAAGGACTATATCGAATCGGTCTGGGGAATAGGGTTCAAATTCCGCTCCGAATAATCTTTACCAAAGCTTTACTTTCATCTTTACCGCTTTCTTTACCGGTGGGCGCTATTATATCCGTATACTAAAATCGAAAGGAACGATAAAATTTATGAAATACGTTCTTGAAGCAAGCAGCGTCTACAAGAATTACGGACATTTCCGCGCACTGGACGGTCTTACAATGCACGTGCCGGAGGGGGCTATTTACGGCTTCGTCGGCAAAAACGGAGCCGGCAAAACCACTCTTATAAGAATAATCTGCGGCTTACAGTCGCCATCAAGCGGCGAATACAAGCTCTGGGGAGTTTCGGACAAGGACAAAAACATCCGCAAATCCCGCAGAAGGATGGGAGCGGTGGTCGAAACCCCGTCAATCTACCTCGACATGACCGCCGAGGACAATCTTAAACAGCAGTGCAAAATACTTGGTCTGCCATCATATGACAGCATAGGCGAGCTTTTGCGGCTGGTTGGCCTTGAAAACACCGGCAAAAAGAAGGCTCGCAACTTCTCCCTCGGTATGAAGCAGCGGTTGGGAATAGCAGTCGCGCTATGCGCAGACCCTGACTTTTTGGTGCTCGACGAACCGATAAACGGTCTCGACCCGCAGGGAATCGTCGAAATAAGAGAGCTTATCTTGAAGCTCAACCGCGAGCGCAGGATAACCGTTCTCATCTCCAGCCACATATTAGACGAGCTTTCAAAACTCGCCACCCATTACGGCTTTATAGATTCAGGGCACATCGTTAAGGAGATGAGCGCCGCCGAGCTTGAAGCCGCCTGCCGCAAGTGCGTAAGGGTGGAGGTTACAAACGTCACAGCACTGGCATCTCTCATGGACGAAATGGGGGTCGACTACCGCATACTTTCCGATACATCCGCGGATGTCTATGCCAAGCTTGGTGTCTCCGAGCTTGCATTAAAGCTTGAAGCCAAGGGCTGCGAGATCATCTCTATGACCGAGCATGACGAAAGCCTTGAAAGCTTCTATATCGGGCTCGTCGGAAGATAAGCGGAGGCGTGCCATGTCAAGACTGATATCCGCTAACCTCACCCGCGCATTTAAAGGCAAGCTTATTTGGTTGGTTGCCATCGCCGCGCTGATTTTTTCCGGGATGAACGTCGGCGAAATGCTGAAACACTACTCCCCCACCGCGCCGGAAAGATGTATCGAGATCGTTTTCAACGGCATACCCATAATGGCGATATTGATTCCGGCGTTTACAGGGCTGTTTCTGGGAAGCGATTACCAGTGCGGTACTCTTCGCACAAAGATTCTCTCCGGCGCTTCGAGGGAATCGGTTTATATATCAAGCTATATTACTGCGTTTGTTTGCAGCATTATAATTCTGTGCGCTTCCCTGCTTCCTACCGCCGTTACTTTCATGCTGTTTGTTGAAAATCCGTTTGCCTTTGTCGAAAAGCTCCTTTTAAGCATTTTGGCTTCGGTAATGATAACCGCCAGCCTTTGCGCGATATTCACGCTTATGGGAATGCTCATCAGCTCCAAATCCGTAGGCGCCGTTGCGGCGATACTCTTCGCATTCGCGCTGATTGTTGCAGGCAGTTTTTTCTACAACCGTTTGGATGAGCCGGAGATGATAAGCGATATGTCCTATAGCTTGGACGGCGTGATTATGAGCAGCGAGCCATATCCGAATCCCCTGTATATTGGCGGATGGCTAAGACCTGTATTCGAGGCTTTGCTTCGCATCCTTCCGACCGGTCAGGGAATACTGCTTGCCAACAACGAGATGACCGACTATCTGCTATGCGCAATAGTTTCGCTTTTTGTAACCGTTATTACAAATCTTTTCGGTATGATGTTTTTTTCTCGAAAAGACCTTCGATGATAAGGGGAGTATATCCTAACTTACCTTTTATGAAAGGAAAATATAATTATGTCAAGATTGCTTTCCGCCGGATTTACCCGGCTGTTTAAAAACAGGCTGTTTCAGGCCTCGATTGTTATAATGTTCGCAATTGGATGCTTTGCCGGCTACACCAAATGGTCCGACTTTAACTCCGGCTTTATGGTTGATCTTTCCGATGCGCTGTTTACCTACTGCGTTTTCGGAGGATGCGTTACAGCCGTGTTAAGCTCGATGTTCAGCGGCACGGAATACTCCGACGGCACCATCCGCAATAAGATCATCGCCGGATGCAACCGCATTGGTATATACCTGTCTAACCTTATTATCAATATAGTCTCGGGAGTGCTGGCAGTGATAGCTTTCGCGGCACCCTACATTACAATCTGCCTGCTGACTGTCGGAAAATCAGACGTTCCCGCTAAGACGCTGATATTATACGTTCTGCTTTCGCTTGCCTCCTTGACGGCTTTCAGCGCCATCTACAATGCCATTACTATGCTCACTGCAAAAAAGGCTGCGGCAGCGGTTGCCTGTCTTATGATCTTCGCAGCGCTGTATATGGCAGGACGTTTGGTTGAATACAGACTCCAAATCCCGGAATTTAGCAGCGGCTATGCATTTAACGCTGCCGGAGATCTGGTTGAAACCGAGCCTATTCCCGACCCGCGCCATCTTACCGGCGCAAAACGCTCAGCCTACGAATGGGCGTATGATATTATCCCCGGAGCGCAGTGCCTTCAGATAGTCCAGATGCAAGCTCCCCACCCTGTAAGGCTTGCCTGCTGCGCCGGAGGGCTTGTAGTTATATTTACCTTGGCCGGCGCAGTAATTTTTAATAAAAAAGACTTGAAATAATACGCTGTAGGTGATATGATGTTAGTATGGATTATATGCGCAGTGCTTTTCTGCGGTCTTATTGCCGCAATAATTAAAATATATCTCTTAAAAAGGAGCATTGCCGAAATCCGTAAAGGCTTTTCCGAAAGAGTTTTAAGCTCAATGGACACCAACACCCTTATTTCCGTATCTTCGCAGGATAAAGATATTACCCGCCTTGCCGCTGAAATCAACAGCGAATTGCGGGAGCTTCGCCGGCTTAAGCGGCAGTTTGAGCAGGGCGATATGGAGCTTCGGGAAGCCGTCACTAACATCTCTCACGATTTAAGAACACCCCTGACTGCAATATACGGATATCTTGATTTAATGCGAGCCCAGCCGATGAATGAAAGCACGGAGCGGTATGTTAAGCTAATATCCGAGCGAACATCCGCCTTAAAGCAGCTCACCGAAGAGCTTTTCCGCTATTCAGTCATCCTTTCCGCTGATGAAGAGCCTACGCTCGCGGATATCTCCCTCAATGCGGCGGTGGAGGAAGCTGTTGCGGGGTTCTACGGCGCACTTACCGGCAGAGGAATCACGCCGGAAATATCCATCTGCGAAAATGAAATCATCCGCAGGCTTGATAAAGGCTTTCTTTCAAGAATTCTTGGGAACGTCCTGTCAAACGCCCTTAAATACAGCGACGGCGATTTGAGCGTCACCCTTTCGCAGGACGGCATTATCACCATCGGAAACACGGCAAAATCTTTGAGTGAGGTTCAGGTCGGGCGGCTGTTTGACAGATTCTATACCGTTAAAGCCGCAAGAAGCTCGACCGGGCTGGGGCTGTCAATCGCAAAAACTCTCTGCGAAAAAATGGGCGGAAGCATTTCCGCTGAATACGTTGATTCAAGGCTTTCGATTATTATAGGTTTCCACTCTTAAATGGCAGGGTAAAATCTATCAGGTAAAACACTATGCACAATATCTATATTCTTTTAACACGCTCAACCACGATGATTTCAAGAGCGATTCACTTCACCACCGGGGATGATTTTACTCACTCCTCCATCGCCTACGACGATGATTTATATACACTTTACAGCTTCGGGCGGAAATATCCAAGGCTGATGTTCCCAGCCGGGCTTATCAGCGAAAGGCTGGAATACGGTTTTTACAGGATTCATGCGAATATGCCCTGCGTACTGCTCGGCTTAAGCGTTTCAGACGGTGTTTATAAGAACATCCGCCAAAGAATCGACCGAATGAGGAGTCAGAGCGAGGATTACCGTTACGACGTCAGAGGGCTGATTTCCTGCAAGTTAGGCAAAGAGACCAACCACCCCAACAAGTACTTCTGCTCGAAGTTCGTTTCTGAGGTTCTTGAGGATTCTGGTGCAGTGGGGCTTCCCAAGCCGACCTCACTTATGCGCCCGCAGGACTTTATGGAGATGCCACAGCTGACTGTTCTTTACCGCGGAAGTATTGCAGGGCTGATAATTAAGCTGCAGTTTAAAGAGATTTCCAAGCGCATCTCCGCAATAAATGCTAAGAAGGCACTTTTATAAATAATATAACATCAAACCGACGCTGAGGGAGGTCTTAAGCGCCGGTTTTTTGCGATTTTTCATTATATACTTATTTTCCGTTAAAAGTGTCTTGACCATTTATGGTCGTTGAATCGCTGCAAAGCCCATGCTTAGTGGTTTTGTGACGATTCTATAGTTCACTTTTACGGAAAATTAGTATTGTTATCACAAAATATAGACCTGCGCTGTTGATTTTCGGCAGAATATGTTGTATAATATAGTATCATTGATGTATTATGCTTAAATGTACGCTGTAGTGTGTGTACGCTTGATAAATGCAATATTTAAGCTTAAAGAATTGTATTCTTTTCGGAGGACTTATGATATATTTAGACAACGCGGCGACAACTAAGGTCATGCCTATTGCTGCCGAGGGCGTAATCACCGGCATGACGGAATGCTTCGGCAACCCTTCAAGCCTGCATAAGCTTGGGGTGGACGCCGAAAGGCTTGTTTCCTTTTCGCAAAGGAAGATACTTTCCGCACTCGGCGATACTTCCGGCAGGATAATATTCACCTCCGGGGCAACGGAATCCAACAATACCGCCGTCTTGGGTCTTGCAGAGGTCTATGGCAGAAGGAAAAAGAGGGTCGTCACCACATCTGTTGAGCATCCATCAGTTGCGAAAGCGTTTGAAAGGCTTTCCGAGCTGGGATATGAGGTTGTGCTTATTCATCCCAACGAGCAGGGCGAAATCACCGAGGATATGCTTATTCAAGCAGTCGATGGGAGCACCTGCCTTATAAGCGCAATGCTTGTCAACAACGAAACCGGATATATCCTTCCGATAGAGAAAGCTTTTCCGAAGATAAAGCGACTATACCCCGAATGTATGACCCACTGCGACTGCGTTCAAGGGTTTGAAAAGCTGCACGTATCCGCTAAAAAGCTTGGGTGTGACGCACTTTCACTGAGCGGTCACAAGATTTACGCTCCAAAGGGCATAGGCGCGCTGTATCTTAAAAACGGAGTAAGAATTAAGCCGATGATGCTTGGCGGAGGACAGCAAAACGCCCTGCGCTCAGGAACCGAGCCTGTTCCGCTTATATACGGCATGGGCAAAGCGGTTGAAGCTCTTGATTCCACTATTGATGAGCGTTTAGAGCACGTCCGCGAGATAAACGGCTATGCGCGGGATGCACTGGCGCAGATCGGCGCAGTCATCCTTTCAAAAGCCGAGGCAAGCCCTTATATTCTGAGCATTGCCGTCCCCGGGCTGAAAAGCGAGACGGTGCTTCACTATCTTGAAGCTTCACAGATATATGTTTCCAGCGGCTCTGCCTGCTCCAAGGGCAAAAAGAGCGGGGTTCTGGCAGAGTTCAAGGTGAGCGATAAGTACATAGACAGCGTTATCAGGCTGAGCTTTTCATATGAAAACACCAAGGAGGACATCGACCTTTTAGCTGCCAAGCTTAAGGACGGCATGGAATCCCTTGCAAAAATAAAGTAAAAGGATTGAACACAAATGAAGCAGGTAATACTGTGTAAATACGGCGAAATAGTATTAAAGGGGTTGAACCGCTCCGGCTTTGAAGCCGAGCTTATGCGAAACGTTCGGCGCAGGCTTAAGCCGCTGGGCGACATAAAGCTGAGCTCGCGGCAGTCAACACTGTTTGTTGAGCCAATGTCTGAGGATGTTGACTTCGACGAGGTTATAGAGCGGCTTAAAAAGGTCTACGGCATTGCAAAGATATGCCCCGCCATCGCGGTGGAAAAGAAACTTGATGCTATTTTAGAGACTGTCAAGGAATATTTGGGAAATGCTTTGGAATCCGCACACAGCTTCAAGGTGGAAGCCAAGCGTGCCGACAAGCGTTTTCCGATGACATCCCCAGAAATAATGGCGGAGCTCGGCGGGATGATTTTAGAAGCCTACCCCCACCTGACAGTTGACGTTAAGCACCCCGAGCTGACAGTCGTCTGCGAAATCAGGGACGATGCGGCATACGTTCATGCCCTGCCCATAGACGGTGCAGGCGGAATCCCGGTGGGAACATCGGGAAGGGCGCTGCTTTTGCTTTCGGGCGGAATAGACTCCCCTGTTGCCGGAGCTATGATGGCCAAGCGCGGAGTTATCGTCAGCGCTATTCACTTCCAGTCGCCGCCGTATACCTCAGAGCGCGCTTTGATTAAGGTTGAAAAGTTAGCCGCCAAGATGACCGAGTGCTGCGGACAGATGACCCTGTTCACCGTTCCGTTTACCAAGATTCAGGAGGCTATAAGGGACAACTGCCCCGAGGAGCTGTTCACCATAATCATGCGCAGGCTGATGATGGAAATAGCCCAGAGGGTCGCGGCGCAGTACGACTTTGCCGCGCTTGTTACCGGTGAGAGCATCGGACAGGTGGCTTCGCAGACAATGGCAGCTATGGTCACTACAGACGCCGTTTGCAGGATTCCTGTATTCCGTCCCTGCGTTGCTCTTGATAAGAAGGAAATAGTAGACATCGCCTACAAAATAGGCACGTTTGATATCTCCATAGAGCCTTATGAAGACTGCTGCACAGTCTTCACGCCCAAGCATCCCAAAACAAAGCCGGTGCTTGAAGAGGTTGAAAAGGCTCAGAACGCCTTCAACTTCGAGCCGCTTATTGAAGAGGCAGTATCAGGAATATCCTTTAAGACCTTTAAACCATACGTTGAATACGATTTTTGATAAGAAAGCACCTTTGATTATGATAAAAAGTGAAATTTTGAGCGGAAAATTAAGTCTTGACCCCGAAGATATCTCGACATATATTGACAAAACCGCATTAAATGTAGTACAATATTTAGTTGAGCACGGTATTAAGATAGCCGTGGCGGAAAGCTGCACCGGCGGCATATTAGCGGGTGCCATAACAGGCGTCCCGGGAGCTTCCGAGATATTTGAATGCGGAATAGTTTCCTACTCCGAAAGAATAAAATCCCAGCTTTTAGGGCTTCCAATGGAGCTTATAGAGGACTGCGGAGTTGTCAGCGAGACTGTCGCCCTTGCCATGGCACAGGGAGTAAGGCTTGTGTCGCGGGCGGATATCGGAGTGGGCATAACCGGCATCGCAGGACCCGGAGGGGGAAGTGAGGAGCAGCCGGTCGGAACGGTGTACGTTTCAGTTATATACAAGGAGCAATCATTCACCCAGAACCTCAGGCTTTACGAGCTTGGCGGGCTTTCAAGGCTGCAAAACCGCCTTATAACCTGCGCCTGTGCTCTTGAAGCAGTTTTAGAAGCAGTGAAAGGCTGATTGATAAATGTCAATGCTGAATGAAGTCCGCCCTGTCGAGACCGTAAAACGTGACCGGTCGTTAAAGGGCAGACTAAAAGAACTTCTTCCGTGGAAGGGCGACGATGTTAAGGAAATCATCCGCAAGCTTGTCTATATAACTGCCGTTTGTGTGCTGATTTATTCGTTCTACGGAGTTCTCGAGTACAAATTCGGCTCGAGCGATATGCACGAAAGCAAAGATTACCTGAGCAATCTATACAATCAGGGTGATGACGAGCCTGACAGCACCACACCCACCCCCGCTGTGACAACTCAGCCGGTTGATACGGATACCCCTGTCGTCAGCGGAAGTGAGAATCCGGGAGATGATGTGCAGACCCAGCCGGATGTGCCGGTAAATCCCGAGGATTTAATAATGCCCAAAATCAAGCCGATTTACGACAGAAACAACGATACAATAGGCTGGCTGACAATAGATGGCATTACCGACTCCAAGGGCGCCAACCGCATCGACTACCCAGTTATGCAGTGCGATGACAATGACTATTATCTAAGCCACGACTTCTACGGAAATGAAAAAAAATACGGCGCGCTTTTCGCAGACTGTCATGTTAAGATCACCTACGATTCAGGCCCGCGCAACACCATCATCTATGGTCACAATATGGGTTCGGGAGCTTTCTTCGCCCCTCTGCATGAATATAAAAAGAGAGTCTCATTCGTCAGCGAGCACAGGCTCATAACCTTCAACACCCTTTGGGAAGAGAACGACTATATAATCATAGGCTGCTTCCTGACAGGTATCCGTCAGGATCAGGACAATATCCCGATTTTCAGATACCACGTAGCCTTTGATTTTGAGGACAACACAGACTTTATCGAGTGGTATGCCAATGTTATGTACAGAAGCTATTATACTTCCGATATCCCATGCTCCATTAATGACGAATATCTGACCCTTTCTACCTGCTCAACCGAAATCCAAGATTCGAGATTTGTTGTTGTTGCAAGAAAGCTGCGCGACGGTGAGGACGCTTCGCAGTATACGTATTACTCCAATCCTGACCCAAGAAAGCCTGCCGCATTCTACAAAGCATACGGAATGAAGGTTCCTGATGACAAGGGTCCAGATTATGATTATTACAAAGATATTCTATCACAAATGGAAGGAAATGAAAACTGATGTTTAAATCAAAATCAAAGAGAATCATAGCAAAAGTACTGTCGTTCATTGTGTGCGTCTCCTGCGCGGCAAGCGTTTTATCGGGATGTACAAGAAGAATCGAGGAAGAGCCCCAGGTTTCCGAAACGCTTCCCACCCAGCCGTCTATTACGACGGTTCCGACAACTCCGGAGCCGGTGACAACACCTGTTACCACCCTTCCGCCCGAGCCGGATCCCTTGGAAAAATATCAGGAATATTACGAGCGCAACAATGAATTTGTCGGCTGGATTCAGATTCCGACCATAAAGCATTCAAACGGCGACTTATATGTTGACTACCCTGTTGTTCAGGCAAAGGACAACTCAAAATACATAGACAAGGATTTCGACGGCAAAAAGTCCAAATCCGGCGCGATATATGCAGACTACAAGATTCCGATAACCGCAACCGACCATGCCGATAATATCACTCTGTTCGGTCACAGCATGGCAAACGGAACCTACTTCCGCAAGGTTCTTGACTACAAGAACGGCGTCGACTTCGTTAAGAAGCACTACGTAATCAACTTCGACACCCGCTGGGAGGAAAATCAGTATGTTGTTGTCGCCTGCTTCCTTATAGGAATTTACGACTGGCAGGACGATGAACCACTGTTTGAATACTTCAAGTGCAGAAATTTTGATACAGAAGAGGACTATAATTACTTCTACGAGAATATAATGCACAGGAGCTACTACTTAAGCGACATCGAGTGCCACTATGGGGACGAGTTCCTGACGCTTTCCACCTGCGCGTATGATTTCGACGATTCAAGATACGTCGTAGTTGCAAGAAAAGTGCGCGAGGGTGAGGATATTTCCGGATACGCCGATACATATGTCAAGAACAAAAACAGGCACAAGCCATCAATCGTTGATTAAATCCGGAAATTTATGGCAAGATTCAATTTATGAACTGCTGCTGCCAATCTTTCAAAATGAAGATTAGAGCGCGTTCACATAAAACTGATTTGCGGATTTTGGAGCAGATTTTGTTCCATTCAAGGCAAAAATCCGCCAGGAGTACTTGCGTATTTCAAGGATTTTTAACGCAGAATGGGGCAAAATCTGCCAGAAAGACGTGAATCACGTTTTGTGTGAACACGCTCTAGTATAAACATTCATCGCGGCAAGCCGCATAAAAGTCTTGCCTGATTAACGGAAACCGAAAGGAGTGCATGGCTTGAAGAAGAAGTTTTCAATCCGGCGAACTATCATACTATTGTGTATAATACTGATTTATTCCTGTGCAGTCTGCTTTATAAGCTTTTTAGCAAAGAAGGCCGTTTTGGAGGATCTTAACTATCCGTCCGCTTCAAAGCTTTCGGTTGTGCTGGGTGCCGACAGTGATCCCGAAAATGATGAGGAGATAAGCATCCCCAACTACTATGATAAGCTTGAGCGCATAGAGGACAAGGCACAGATAGATGAATACGGCATTTTTGCACCGGTGACAACCGAGATAACTGCTGTTACGACAGCTCCCGAGGGTGAAACTTCGGCTATAACCACCACTCCTCCCGAAGCTACCGCTCAGCCAACAACTCCCAAGGCGGAGGAAACAACCAAGGCTACGACCAAGGCCACCAAGAAAACAACCGAAAAGACCACCGAAAAGCCGAAAACAACGACTTCGGAGGAGGACCCTGAGGTTGATATCGAGGATGACGAGCCTGATATAGAAGAGGTCGAGGACGAAAACGTCAACATCGACGAGCAGGAACCGGAGCTTGACCCGAACGTTCAGGCGGAGGAGGACTATTCACAGACCTTTGACGACCAGAATATTCAGGATTTATTGCAGCAGTACTACACCAATCTTGGTATGTCAGGAGGGCTTCAGAGCTTCCCGGCGGACGTTCTTTACAACGGCAAAAGCTACCGCGACGATATTGTCACCATATATGACAAGGCATCGGGAAGATATGTTACCGACAATGCCTTTGATATTGTCTGCGCGGTGACCTTCAACGAAATAGGGGCATCCCGCCACGAGGAGGCAATTAAAGCTCAGGCTGTTGCCGTCTACACTTATATTAAGTACTATCAACAGAAGGGCGAATATGCCTCGCTCAGCCGCAAGTCAAACGTTCCCCAGCTTATCATCGACTGCGTTAACGCGGTTGACGGTTTAGCTATGTTCTACAACGGCGAATACATCATGGCGGCATTTTCAGCTTCCACAGCCGGAGTTACCTGCTCCTCAGAAAACGTGTGGGGTGGAGAGAGAGGATATCTTAAGTCTGTTATCAGCGAATACGATCATCTGGATACCAACAACTACGGCAGAGTTACCACCTACACCGCCGATGAGCTCAGAAAGAAGATCGAATCCAAAACAGACATCAACCTTTCCGGCAACTGCGAAAACTGGATAAGAATACTTTCCTACGGCGACGGCGGATATGTCGATAAAATAGCTATAGACGGTCACACCTCGGCGGAGGTATCCGGCAAGGAGCGCGAGCTTACGGCTCACGTTTTCAGGACGTATATCCTAAGCATTCGCTCGACCTGCTTCACGGTAAGCTACTCCAATGGGGTGTTCACATTTGTTACCTACGGCTACGGACACGGCGTGGGAATGTCACAAGTGGGAGCGGATATGTACGCAGAATACGGCGGCTATACCTTCGACCAGATTCTGCACCACTACTATACAGATATTGTAATTCAATAACCCAAGGAGCCGACGGTTCTACGTCGGCTCAACTTCTATATATGAGGTATCATGATGAAAAAGATTTTAACGGCGGCGCTGATATCAGCTTTGCTTCTCGGTGCGTCGGGATGCACAGATTCCAAACCGGATGACAGCCTGACAACCGACAGAACGTCGGTAATAGAATACGAGTCCGAAATCATTGCAGAGCCCACCCCGGTTTATGATAACACTGCGGTTGTGTCCGCCTACAAATCGGGGGATGCTTCTGCGCTGTCCGAATTCGACAAAGCTATATATGATGCGGCTGTTGCCGGCATAAGCGAATTTTACCACGATGGTATGAGCGAGGAAGAAATCGTCTTGGTGGCTCACGACTATATCACAACCATATGCACCTATGATGTCGAAGAACTTGCACTTATCCCTGCGCGTTCGGAAAATTCGGAATCGCCCTACGGTGCACTTATCAATAAAAGAGCGATATGCATGGGCTATACCACCTCATTCCAGATGTTTATGGATATGCTCGGCGTTGAAAGCATAATAGTCAGGGGCGAAGCTACCGGTGAGGAGCACGCTTGGAACATGGTTCACATCGGCGATAACTGGTATCATGTCGACTGCACTTGGGACGATTATGTGCCGGATTACGATGGGCGTCCGCCGGTCCATATGTTTTATATGCTTACCGACAGCGCCGCAGGTGTCGATCACATCTGGGATAAAGAATCCTCCCCCACGGCGGATTCTGAGGATCTGAACTACTACAAGCAAAACAATCTGTTCGCCGAAACCGAGGAGGAGATAGCGAATATCATCTCAGCGGCAAAAGAAAAGGGACTTTCCGAGGCGGAATTTGCCGTTCCAAAGGGATCTCCGATTGAAGGCATATCCGGCTACGGATTCTGGGCACTGGAATTCGACACCTATAAAGCGATAGTAGCGCACATCACACTGGACGAATAGCGCTTGAAAATCTGCATAAGAAATGCTATAATCAATATAGTAGACAGGAGGCGATGAGGGTATGTCAAAAATTGCTCTTGTAACCGGCGGCTCACGCGGGATAGGTGCGGCGGCGGCTTATGAGCTTTCAAGGCTTGGATATACCGTTGCGGTGAACTACCGCGAAAACGCTGCGGCGGCGCAGAGCGTCTGCGAAAGGATAATATCTTCGGGTGGGTATGCTAAGGCATATCAGGCGGACATCTCCGTCCCGGAGGATATAGAGCGGATGTTTTCGCAGGCAGAAGCAGAACTTGGAACGATAGATGTTCTTGTGAACAACGCAGGAATCTCGTATATAGGTCTTTTACAGGATATGAGCTATGAAGAAATCCTTCGGCACGCCCAGGTGAACCTTTTGGGGGCGATATACTGCTCGAAGCGCGCTATCCCCGGCATGGTTCACAAAAAAAGCGGAAGTATAATAAATCTTTCCTCAATGTGGGGAGAGGTCGGAGCATCCTGTGAGGTGGTGTATTCAGCCTGCAAGGCGGGAATCATCGGGTTTACAAAGGCGCTTGCCAAGGAGCTTGGACCAAGCGGAATAAGGGTTAACTGCGTATCCCCCGGAGTTATCAGGACGGATATGAATTCCGAGCTTGATGAAGATACACTCGCCCAGCTGAGCGAGGAAACTCCCCTGCTAAGACTGGGAAGCCCGGAAGAGGTCGGCAGGATGATAGCCTTTTTAGCGTCTGAAAGCGCATCGTTTATAACCGGACAGGTTGTTTCGGTGAACGGCGGAATCATATGAAGAGTAATAATTTTAGCTTGTGTGAAAGGAACGGTAATAGATATGGAAACGGTAAGAGAACAGCTTGTTAAACGACCTGCAAAGCAGTCTGACATTTTTGTAAAATACGGCGCATGGGCGGTGGCAGCCATCATTATCACCGCAGCGATATTCACTCTTGTGCCGCTTGGCGAGATATTCATCGTAGCCGCTGCTCTTTTAACCATGCTGGTATTGTGGGGAGCATACTATGTTTCCGGGCTTGCCAATGTTGAGTATGAATACTGCATTGCGGGCGCGGAATTCTCGGTGGACAAGATAGTCAATCAGTCAAAGCGCAAGACCTTATGCTCGTTCAACCTTAAAAGCGCAGCAGGCTTCTACAAAACCAAAAAGGAGCTTTCCGACGCTACAGTTATCAGCGCCGAAAGCTACGGCGAGGTTTACACAATCGAATACAGCGACCCCAAATACGGCAGAACGCTTGTATACTTCTCGCCGGACGAGCGCACCCTTGAAATGATTACCCCCTACCTTCCAAGACTGTCATGAACATCGGAATCGATTCTATAGAGATATCGCGCATTGAAAAAAGCCTTAAAATAAGTGGATTTCTTGAAAAGGTGTTCTCGGCGGAGGAAATCGACTTTTTTATTAGCAGGAATATGCGCGCGGAGAGCATCGCGGCGAACTTTGCCGCTAAGGAGGCTTTTTCTAAAGCTTTGGGAACCGGCATACGCGGATTCTCTTTAAATGAGATATCCGTCCTGCGGGATGAGCTTGGCGCACCTTACCTGAAGCTCAGCGGAAAAGCTCTTGAAGCCGCCGCCAGGCTTAGCTTCAAGGTGAGCATCACCCACACGAGAGACGTTGCAACCGCGATAGTTCTGGCAATTGACGAGGTGACTAACTATAAAAAGTCAATAGCTTTTTAGAAATTTCTCAAAAAATTTTTCG
>ENA-UOJG01000167-UOJG01000167.1-human-gut-metagenome-genome-assembly--contig:-C47-NODE-167-length-99086-cov-9.186527_pt1 | contig 99086 bp, 96 predicted proteins | sample MGYA00242340_ERZ723887 | MGnify/ENA metagenome assembly ERZ723887 | reverse complement strand
CAGTATTATGAAGCCCGTCAACCCTCCCACGGTTGACGGGCTTCTCCCGTATATGTCCGGAATATCTCCCCACATATGTCGCGATAGACCGGAGATTATTATTATCCGGACCCTCTCTATCATCTCCCTCTAAGTAGCCCGCGGGGCGGGGAGCGCCCCGCAGAGAGGGCAAAACTCTTGCGGCGGTTGTTATCGCGCCCGTTTCCCCTCTGTTTGCCGACAAAAAAACGAATCTCCCGCAGGGAAATTCGTTTTCGCCGAACCGCCGCGATTGCGCCGCCGCGTTCAAGTCCCGCATTTTAGCGGATTTCGCGCCGCATGGAGATTGCGAGCGCGAGGGCCGCGGCTCCGAAGATTGCCGCAAGCGTTGCCGGTTCGGGTACCTGCGTTATTGAGACCGAAAGGGCGTTTTCTCCGAATAGAAGCTCGTATGAAAATCCGCCGGGGCCGATTACCGAAACGGAGGCGTCGTTTGCGTCGAAGTCGGAGGATTCATAGGTTATCAATTCGCGCACGATCGACTCCCGGGTTTCAAGGAGGGCGGCAAATTCCTCGGCCACCCCGTCGGCGAATTCAAGCTCTATCGCCAATCCGTCCGCGTTTTCGCCCTTTGAAAGCGCGCCCGAGGGCGCGATCTGTGAATTGAAATCAATGCCTACCGCAAGCTTTACCGTTCCGCCGCTCCACGACATTGAATCGGCGTTCAATACGTTGTCGGTGATTGTTCCGTTGGAGTCGTAAACCGACAGAGTTCCGCCCGCGACGAATACGGCGCCCGCGTTTTGGGCAACCATGCTGAGCTCGCCGCTATTTACCGTTACGGAAGTCAATTCGTTTTCGCTGTTGGCAAGACACTGAACCGCGCCGGCAGAGCCGTTCATGGAGAGGTGGACGGATTTGTTTGTCGAGCCTCCCCAAGCGGAGTTTGACAGCGATATTTTCCCTTCAAAGACGCGCGATTGTGCGTTTGTAAGCTCTATGTATCCCGCCGCCGTTCCGTCGCCGCCCTTTACTGTTATTTCGCCGGCGCCGGTTATTCCTCCAAGCCTGATGTACGAATTCCCGCTCGAGCCCGTCACATTTACCCGCGTGCCGCCGGAGAGGTTGAGGGTTCCGGCGTCGATTATCGGATTCGTATTTGAGCCGCCGTAGTCCACTTCTATAAATGCGCCCGCTTCGACGTTCAGGATGTCGGCCTTGATGTATGAAGCCTTGAAATAGAGGCTGTTTGACGATTTCAGCGTCATGGTTCCGGAGCCGCTCTCGTTTGTGGCGTCAAAAGTGGCGTTGTGCGAGAAAAACTGGCTCCAATAATTGCCGCCGTCGATTGTTATCGAATTTGCTTTCAGCGTTCCGCCTGAGGCAAGGCCCCTTTGGTGCGCGCTTTCGCCGGTGACATTCCAGACGACTTCATCCACTGCGGCGACTCCGGAAATTGCAAGGTTGTTGCTGGAAAGGCCCTGCGATTCTATGAGGATTTTGGAGCTTTCGGAAGGAATCCCGTTCGACCAGTTCTCGGGGTCGTCCCAGTTATAGTTCGCGCCGCTGCCGCCCGTAAAAGCAGTGTCATAGGTTTGGGCAAAGAGCGATGACGCGAGAAATGCGGAATATAAAATCGTCGCCGTTTTCATTAAATTGCAATTTAACCGAATTCCTAACATTGTCAAGATTTAATATTACGCCACTTCCCGCCGCCGCAAATAACGCATGAAGCGTCCCGTCTCCGTAGAAGGGGGCGGCAGCGCCAATGCGAGTCGCACTGCCATTGAAGGGGCAAAGCCATTACGAAGATTGGCTCCGCCAATGCTTCTATCCCCTCCGCCATTCCCAACAAAAAACGAACCTCCCATAAGAAGTTCGTTAGCACTTGCGGAGTTCGTTTCCCCAAAAAACAAACCCGGCTTTCCCGATTTGGCGCAATGATTTTGGATGAAGAGCGAGTATAGGGAAGCCGCCAAGGGCGCGTGGCGTATTGGCATACGCGAGCGGTCTTGGCGGCTTCCCTAACGGAGCTATTCGCCAAAAGCATTCGCCAAATCAGGCGACGCGCTCCACTACTACGGGAGTCGGATTCGGGCGGCGCGGCGCGAGCCTGTACGCATTGCGCAGATAGTCTATCGCCGAATCCAAATTCGTCTCGTCGTTGTAGTGGATCATCAGCAGCGGTTCGCCCTGCTTCACCTGCGTGCCGATTTTCTTGACTTCCGTCACCCCGACATACGGGTCGATTTTCCCGCTCTTTGTAGTCGCGAGAATCTGGACGGCTCTTGCTATCATACCGGAGTTGATGTTGTGCACATAGCCGCGCTTGGGGGCGGGGAGTTTGCGGGAGTGCTTGGGCATCGGGTATTTTTGCGGATCGTCGATCCACGGGGCGGAGCCGCCCTGCGCCTTTATCATCTCGATGAACTTTTTGAGCGCCGACCCGTCTTCGACCACGCGCTCCACGGACTGTTTTGCCGAGAGCGTCGAGCCCGCCACGCCCGCGAGCCTCAGGATTTCCATGCCGAGCTTGAGTACGAGCTCTTTGATGTCGTCGCTGCCGCCGCCGCGGAGGAAGTCGAGGGCTTCGAGGACTTCGAGGCCCATGCCCACGGAGTTGCCGAGCGGCTGGTTCATGTCGGTGATGAGGGCCACGCACCGGTGCTTCATGACGCGCGCCACGCGGGTGATTGTGCGGGCGAGCTGCCGCGCCTGCTCGATGTCGCGCAGGTACGAGCCGTTGCCCCACTTGACATCCACGACGAGCCCGTCGGCGCCCACGGCGAACTTTTTGCTCAGGACGCTTGCGGTAATCAGCGGCAGGCTCGGAATGGTGGCGGTCATCTGGCGCATTTTGTAGATTTTTTCGTCTACGGGGGAAATGGAATTGTCGTGCTCGCAGATGGCGCAGCCGACGGTGGAGAGCTGCTTTTGGAAGTCTCCGAGGGAGAGCCTTGTCTTAAAGCCGGGGATAGAGGACATCTTGTCGCCCGCAGTCAGAACGAAGTCTTCGTCGGGGCTGGTCATTCCGGGGACGACAACCCCGCATGCGGCGCCGACCGCGGCGAGTATGAGGGAGGTTTTGTCGCCGACTCCTCCCGTGGAATATTTTGCGACTTTCGGGCGGGTTATGTGGGAGAGGTCGAGGGTTTCGCCCGTGAGAATCATTTCGTCGGCGAACACGGCGGTTTCCTGGGCTGCCATGTCTTTAAAGAATATGGCCATAATGAGCGCGGCCATTTGGGATTCCGGCATTTCGTCGTCGAGAATGGAGTCTACTATGTTGCGAACCTCTTCTTCTGTGAATTCGTGCCCGTCGCGCTTTTTTTCTATAAGGTACGCATAGGATGTCTTGATTGGGGATTTCCCGATAATTTTACGTATAGCCATAGTTGAAGTCTTTGTGTGGATAATATTAAGCTGCGCCGCCGCGCGAAATCCGAATTTCCGAGCGGGCTGTCTCCCTTAGTCTCTTAAACAGCACATTTTTTGAAAAAAGTCGAGCTTAAAATCCGGCTCGGCGAAAGATTTTGCCGGCAAGCGGGCGACGTTTATCATTTTATTAAGACGAGCTTGCGGGCCTGGCGTTCATATTTTTTGGCGGGAAAAACTTTTAGCTTGGCAATTGCGCGCAATAGGGTAAGAGATTAGGGAAAATGGGAGAAAAGTTAAACAACGAAGGCGGACGGACTTTTGAAGAGTCTCTGGAAGAGCTCGAGTCCATTCTGTCGGAGCTCGAAAATTCCAAAATACCCCTGGACGAGCTGGTGGAAAAATATTCCCGCGCCAAGGAGCGCCTCGCCGACTGCCGGAAGAAGCTCGAGGCCGCGGAGCTGAAAATCGGCAAGCTGTCGGGCGCGGAGGTCGAAGAGTTTCCCTCCGCGTCGGAATAGTCCCGCGCCTCAGGGCAAGTTATAGCGCAACGATATGTCCATACTTTCCAATATAAAATCCCCCGAGGACGTAAAGGCCCTCGCCCCGCAGCAGCTGCCGGAGCTCGCGGAGGAAATAAGGCGCGAGATAATAGCAGTCACCTCCAAAAAGGGCGGGCACGTTTCCCCCAACCTCGGGATAGTGGAGCTTTCCATAGCCCTGCACAGGGTGTTTTCCACGCCGAAGGACAAGATATTTTTCGATGTCTCCCACCAGTGCTATACGCACAAGCTCCTGACGGGGCGCAACAACGAGAAGTTCGAAGCCCTGCGCCAGACCGACGGCATAAGCGGCTTCTGCAACAGGTTCGAGAGCGAGCACGACGCCTTCGGCGCGGGGCACGCGGGGACGGCGGCCTCCGCCGCGCTGGGCTTTGCCGCCGCGCGCGACCGCAACGGCGCTGACGAGAATATCGTGGCGGTGCTCGGCGACGCCGCCCTCACCAACGGGGTGACTTTCGAGGCGTTCAACAATATCGCGACCACGACCAAGCGGATGATAGTCGTGCTAAACGACAACGAAATGTCGATAGCAAAGAACGTGGGCGCCATCGCAAAATACCTGAACGAGGTCATAACGAACCCGCGCAACAACAGGCTGTACTCCGACATGAACGCCTTTGTCAAAAACCTCTTCGGGGAGCCGGCCGCCAAGTTCACCGAGAAAGTCGCGCGCGACGCCAAAGGCTTCATTCTCCCGTCGTCGTTTTTTGAATACTTCGGCTTTATGTATCTCGGCCCGATAGACGGGCATGACATACCGCTGCTCGAAAAGTATCTCAATTATTGCAAGCGCTCCACGAAGCCCATACTTTTGCACGTCTTGACAAAAAAGGGCAAGGGTTTGGATGTCGCCGTGCGCAATCCGGAAAAGTTCCACGGCGCAACCCCCTACGACATCGTCACGGGGGAATCCACGTCGAACTCCGACAAGTCCGTTCCGAACTATCAGGACGCTATGGGCAAGACCCTTCTGAAACTTGCCCAAAAAGACCCGAAGATCGTGGGCATTACGGCGGCGATGGCCTCCGGCACGGGGCTTTCTTTCCTCAAAAAAGACCTGCCCGCGCAGTTTTTCGACGTGGGGATAGCCGAGGAGCACGCCGCGGTTTTCGCCGCGGGCATGGCGTGCCAGGGTTTCAAGCCCGTCGCCGCGATTTATTCCACCTTTATGCAGCGCGCCTACGATTGCGCAATGCACGACGTTTGCCTCCAGAATTTGCCCGTCACTTTTTGCCTTGACCGCGCGGGGCTCAGCCCCAACGACGGGGCGACCCACCATGGGCTCTTCGACATATCCTTTTTGAGGCCGCTGCCCAACGCCGTGATAATGCAGCCCTCCGACGAGGACGAGCTTGCCGACATGCTCTACACTTGCGTGGAGTCCGGAAGGCCGTGCTTCATGCGCTATCCGCGCGGCAAGGGCGAGGGCGTCCCGATGAAGGAGACTCCCGAAAAAATCGAGATGGGGAAGGCGGAAGTCCTGCGCGAGTCCGACTCGTCGGCGACGATATGGGCTCTCGGCAACATGGTCAGGGAGGCTCTAAAAGCCGCCGAGGAGATAGAGACGGAGCTCGGTGTGAAGATAGGGGTTGTCAACGCCCGTTTTGTGAAGCCGCTCGACAGGGAGCTTCTGCTGAAACAGGCGGACAAAAACAGGCTGATCGTGACCGTTGAAGACCATGTCGCGGCCGGCGGATTCGGGAGCGCCGTGGCGGAAACTCTGCTTGGCGCGCGGAAGAAGTGCGGGGTCTGCATAATCGGATGGCCCGACAGGTTCATTCCGCACGGCACCGATGTAGCCACCCTCCGCGCCCAGTTCGGAATGAGCACGACCCAAATTATCGAGCGGGTAAAGCAGGCTCTCCAAGAATCGTAGGCCCCGCGCGGCAATTTGCGCCGCGCCGGTTTTCGGAGCTTTGCGCTTTCGGAAAAATCGGGCGGGATTGGCGAACCCGCGGCGGTTGCGGGGCGCGGAGTGCGTGGAGCGGGTTTATCCGCCGGCATACCGGCAAACCGCCGTTTGCGCGCCGATGGGGTTGTTTTTTTGCCCAAATTCAGTGAAATTATCATATAATTCCGCTCCGGCTGCCGTTTTCACGCCGGCGCGCGTCGGCGGCCATGCGCATAGCGCATTTCCCGCAACGCCGCCAGTTTCGCGAATGCGCATAGGATTGTGGAGTTTTCCGCTCAGAGCGGGCGCATTATATTTGCGGAGCTCTTCGGACGCGGGGCGCGCCGCCGCTTTCCGGCATTTCCGCCGTAGGGTTTTCAATCCGAGCCGCCGGCAATTTCCAGCAGTTCGCGCAGCGCGTATACCGCGCCCGTCCGCCCCGAGGCGTCGGAGATGCGCGCTATTATTCCGGCCTCTTCCATCTTCTTCAAGAGCGTGAAAACGGTCGGCCTCGACGCTCCCTCAAACCCGATGGAAGTCTGCGTAAATATCGGCTTTGAAAAAATCGCGTCCAACAGCATAATTGCGTACTTCGACGAAGTCATTTCCAGAATGCGCGACTTCGTGCGGGCGTAATACTCCATTATCGCCTTTGCCGCATTGTAATTGGAATTTGCCTGCCATATCGCGGCATCCAGAAAAAAGCTTATCCACTGCGTCCAATCGCCGGTTTCAGTTATCGCCCTGAGTGAGTCTTTATAGGACATCTCATTTAATTCCAAGTATTTGCTTATATATAGCACGGGGCGCGATATTATCCCCTTGCGGTACATGAAGAGCGGCACGAGCATCCGCCCCAATCGACCGTTCCCGTCGCAAAACGGGTGGATTATCTCAAATTGGGCGTGCAAAATGGCGGCTTGGGCGACGACGTCCCTGTCGTCGGATTCTATGTATTCGGCGAAATTGTCCATGTATTCGGGCACGAGCAGCGGGTCGGGCGGGACGAAGCGCGCGTTTTTTATGCCTCCCGCCCTTGATCCGATATGATTTTGCGCTTTTCTTGTCTCTCCCGGATTCTTGTCGCTTCCCCTCACGCCATACATCAGTATTTCGTGCAACTGTCTGACGAGGTGCAGGGTGATATTTCTCTTTTTTGTCTCGACAGCTCCGAATTGTATGGCTTTGCGGTAATTTAATACCTCAAGAATGTCGTTTTTGCGCTCCTCCGAGGGTTCTTTTATTCCCGCCTCGTATTTTAAAACGTCTATCGTATCGACTTGCGTTCCCTCTATCTTGCTCGACAATACCGACTCGTCTCTCGTCAGGGGCGAGAGCAGCAAATCGGGATTGCTTATCGCATTCAGAATGCCGTTAAATCCGGCAATGGCTCTATTGGCTTCCCCCAATTTTCCTATCAGAGAGAGCCAGTCTATGTTTTTTATGGGCAGTTTTTCCGGAATGTATGGAGAGCTCATGATGCTGGGCAATTTTATGTCTATTGTATATGCCCAGTTTTTTTGTAAAGAAAAAAAGAAAAAACAATCAAATAATTGGCTTAGCATTAATTAAATTTGAATTTTCCTTGCATCAATCGCTTTTGCCGTCGGCTCATTTAAAGCAAATTGGCTTGCGTTAAGCAAAGCGTCAAATTGCTTAACGCGACTGCAATTGTCGTAAATTTATCGACAACTGGATATATTTGCTGTAAGTTTTTTGCCAGTTTTCTTAATGCAAACTGAATCGCTTTAAGTTTGCTTAACGCAATCGGCACATTGTTGTGCATTTCGCGGGCGCGGAGCGGGCGGCGGAGGCGTTTTTTGGGTGCGGACGAAGAGTTGTTTTATCCGCGCCGACTGCCGCTGCGGGCTTCCCGCTATATCCAAAATAGCGATATTATCATCACTATTATCGAAAACGGCGCGCCGAATTTGAAAAAGTCTTTAAACTTGTAGCCGCCGGGATTCATCACGAGCATGTTTACGGGCGAGGATAGCGGCGTCATAAATGCCGTGGACGAAGCCACCGCCACCGCCATTTCGAGCCCGTGGGGGTCTGCGCCCATGGTTTGCGCCGCGGCGATCGCTATCGGCGCGAAGAGTATTGCGGTGACGGTGTTTGCGATAAACATCACAGTCAGCATCGCGAGCGCGAAAAGCCCCGCCGTCACAGCGGTTTCCCCGTACCCGCCGAGCGCGTCGAGTACCGCGCCGGCGGCGAGCTCCACTCCTCCCGTGTTTTCGAGCGCGGCGGCAAACGGCATCATGCAGATTATCAATATCAGCGCGGGCCAGTATACAGACTTGTAGGCCTCGTCCATGCTCAGGCATTTGAAGGACACCATCATCAGGCAGCATATCGCCGCGGCAACGACGTTTTCCACCGCGCCCGTCGCCATAAGCGCGACCATCACGAGCAGGCTTAAAATCGCCCCGCCCGCGCGCCCGGGGGAGGTTGCGGCGATTTCGGACTCTTCCGGAAGGTTCAATATTATGAAATCTCGGTTTTGGGATTTCAGGCGGCGTATGGATTCCCATTTCCCGAATACCAGGAGAATGTCGCCCACGCGCAACCTGTGCGAGAGCATGTTGTCGCCGACCGCCGCGCTGTTGCGCCTTAGCCCGATGGCGTTCAGTCCGAACGCGTTCCTGAATTTCGCCTCCATCAGAGTTTGGCCTATCAGAGACGATTCCGGAAGTATCGCTATTTCCGCCATGCCGATTTCTGCGGAGCGCTCGGAGAAATAGCCGCCCGAGAGAGGAAGCTCGCGCAGCAGAAATTCCGCCGGAATTTCCGAGGCCCGCGGGTCGCGCAAGTCGCAGAGAAGCAGGTCGCCGGCGGCGATTTCCGTATCCGGCGCGGGCTCTATCAACGCCCTTTCTCGGCGGATTTTGCGCTCGATGCAGATTATCCCGAAGGACGGCCCGCCGCGCCGCCCGAATTCGGATATCTTCATGCCGGCAAGGGGGGAATCCGCCGGAACCTCGAATATCTTTTCTCGCGATTCGAGGCGGTATGCGCGGACGAAGTCGGAGAGCCTCCGGCGCGCTCCCCTGGCGCGGTTTTCGGGCTCGCCGTCCGGCAGAAACCTGCGCACAACCAGCATGTAGGCTATCCCCGCGGCGAGGGCGGTGAGGCCGATGGGAGTGACTTCGAAGAATCCAAAGCCCTCGTACCCCTCTTTTATAAGCGCGCCGTTTGCAATCAGGTTGGGGGAGGTTGCGACGAGCGTCGTCATGCCGCTTATTATCCCCGCGAATGCGAGCGGCATCATCAGCTTTGAGGGCGGTATGCCGCGGCGGCTGCAAATGCTTAGGGTGACCGGTATGAAAATCGCGACAACCCCCGTCGTGCTCATTACGGATCCCAGCAGGGCGACGGAGCACATCAGCATGGCTATCAGAGCGGCCTCCGACTTCCCCGAGCGGCGGAGTATCCAGTCTCCGACGGCGGCGGAAACACCCGTTCTCGCGAGCCCCGAGCTTATTGCGAACATCAGGGCGATTATTATGACGCTCGAGTCCGAAAACGCGGCGAACGCCTCTTCGGGCTTTACTATTCCCGATATTATGAGGATTACGAACGCGCACGTGGCGACGGCGTCCATGCGGGGCCTTCCCGCGACGAATGCCGCGACGCACGCGCAGAGCAGCGCGAGTACAAACGCGAGTTCAAGATTCATTTCCGTAAATGGCGGCGTTGTCATCTCAAAATGCGCAAAGCTGAGCGGAATTTCAACCCATAAAAAGAGATTGCGCTCCGCTTTTCGGAATTTCCGGCGCGAAAAACGCGCAAATGCGCCGTTTGAGCGTTAAATTTGAATCCCGAGAAAAATGCTTGACGGCCTCAAACCTTTGAGAAAAATATATTCCATAAATCTCAAACGTTTGATTTTCTATGAAAAGAATTCTTGCCTCGTTGTTTTTCTCGGGAATTTGCGCGCTTAACGCCGCCGATTTGACATGGGTCGGAGGTGAGAGCGACAGCTCAGGGTTCAACTTCTCGGATTTTGGAAATTGGGAGCCCTCAGGATACAGCCCGTCCGGATTCGACAATGTGACCATCGGAAATTTTACCGCGACTACCTCTTCGAGCGACAATCAGTACAAGATAAACGGCTTTGCGGAAGTAAACGATCTCAGGATAGAAAACCTCGTCTTGCCGGATCCCGTGAGGTTTTTTATATATACCGTATCTAGCGGCGCTCCGACAATAAACGGGAATGTTTTTGTCGGCAATATCGACGTCGGCGGCAACGGCGGCGAATGGCGCAGCCCGAATATTCGCGGGTACGGGGTGGATTTTATCGTCAAAGGCTCAATTACGATAGCTCCGACGAGCGGGACATCCCAGAGCAACGCCTCCGTGCTCACTTTCGGCGGAACCAATAGGAGCGGGTTTTTCAAATCGCTTTCCATAGGCGAAAACGCGGCGGTCGATTCGTCCACGGGCTACAAGACGGCGGTATATCTCGACGCCGCATACGCGGGCGCCACTCTCGAGCTCGCCGGAGCAAACTTGGCCGGCGACGCTTCAAATTGGGCGGTGGTCCATGGGGTTGTGCAAATGAGCAATTCCGCCGACGGATCAAAATACGCGTCGCTTATGATAGGCCGCAACGAATCGGAGGAATACAGGGATTCCCACGTGGCGATCGGCGGATTGAACGGTTCGGGCAGGATTCTTACGAAGCTTTTGAGCGACGATTCCAACGCCGCAACTTCCTATCTCACTTTCCAAAACGCGGAGGGCGTGAATACGTCGTTTACGGGATCCCTCCGCAGATCTGCGACCTCATACAGGGACAATGTGGCTTTCATAATGGACGGCGCGGGGACGCAGAGCGTTTCGCTCTCCGGCAACTCCGGAGCCGGCGTCGTCGGCGTGACAGTAAAGAACGGTACGTTTTATCTGAGCAATTCCGATTCATCCGGCGCGCTCGTCATGGAGGGCGGAAAGTTTGGCGCGATAAACGGCGGCACGGCTTTCGATTCGGCAGTCTGGAAGGGCGGGGCGTTTTCTTTCGCAAACCACGAAACTTTTTACGGCGGCGTCCCCGACAAAATAACGATAAACGGCGCATTTTCAAAGGAGGCGGAAGGGAAGATAGCCGTAGACTTTGAAGGGCTCGACGCGGCCGACCTGATCGGCTACACGTTCGACCTCATATCCGCCGATCTCACGGAAGGATTTTCGGCCGACGCCAACGAAGACTTCGTTGCGCAAAACTTGCTGAACGCGATGGCGGATTTCGCGTGGAACGGCAATGTCCTGCAAGTGACGTTCTCGCAGGTTCCTGAACCCGCGGCGTTCGCCGCGCTGTTTGGCGCCGCGGCTCTCGCCATCGCCGCGCGCCGCGGGAGAAGATAGGATTTTGAATATCGCGCAAAAAGAGGCTCCGGCAAACCGGAGCCTTTTTTTTGCGGCGGATTGCGGTTATCTGAACCTCTCGGGGAGAGTTTTTACGAGGTCTTTCAGCTTTTCGGCGGACTCTTTTTTGCACACGAGCGTAGCGTCTTTGGAGTGCACTACCACCAGCCCCTCGACCCCCATCAGGGCGGTGGCGCGCCCCGCGGCGTCGAAGACCGCGCAGTTTTTTGAATCCGCCGCAAACAGCTCGCCGACCGCCGCGTTGCCGTCGGCGCCCCTGGGCATGCGCCTTTCCGCCGCCGCCCACGAGCCCACGTCGTCCCAGTCGAACTGAGCCGGCACCGTCCATGCGTTGTCGGCGCGCTCCATCACCGAAAAGTCTATGCTTATTTTTTCGATTTGCGGGTATAGCCTCTCCGCCGCGGCGAAAAATTCGGAATCGGGCGATGCGGAAATTTCGCGCAGTATTTTGCCGGTCTCGGGCGCGTTTTTTTCTATCGCCGCGAGAATCGCCGAAGTCTTCCAGACGAATATTCCGGCATTCCAGTAAAACTCCCCGCTTGCTGCGTATTCGGAGGCCCGCGCGAGGTTCGGCTTTTCAAAAAACCTCGCGACTTTGTAGTATTCGCCAAAGTCGGCGGAAAATTTTTCCCCGCGGCGGATGTACCCGTATCCGGTGGCGGGAAATGTCGGGACTATTCCTATCGTGACGAGCCCGCCGCCGCTTTCGGCGACCTCGAACGCCGCCCCTATCGTGCGCGCGAACGCCTCCGCGTCGGAGACGATGTGGTCGGAGGGGAATACGGCGAACGACGAATCTTCGCCGCCTCCGATTTTTTTGAGATAGGCCGCAGAGAGCCCTATTGCGGCTGTCGTGTCGCGGCCGGCGGGCTCGACGATTATTTTGTCGCGCGCGATTTCCGGGCAGACGGAGGCTATCGCCCCGACCTGCTCGGCGTTCGTCACGACATATACGTTTTCGGGTTCGACCGCGCGTCGCGCGCGCGCGTAGGTCATGGAGAGCAGGCACGAGTCTCCGCCCGTCACGTTCCAGAGGTGCTTGGGCTTCGACCTGCGGCTGAGCGGCCAGAACCGCTCGCCGGCGCCGCCCGCCATTATCACGGCGTATCTTTTCATGTTGTATTTTGTATCCCTCTTTCGGGGCGGGCTGTCAATTTATTTGGGCTTCCGGCGCGCGTCGCAAAAAGAGTTTGCAATATTTTTCCCGCGCGGATAAATTGAACGGAGAAAGGCGGCTTTTGGCATGGCGAGAAATTTTTGCGCAATTCTGCTCGCGTTCGGATACGCGGTTTTGTTCGTCGCCCTCTTATTCGTGCTCGTGGCGGACAATTTTTATTCGTACAGGGACTTCGGGGAGTTCTCGTATTTTTCTTTCGTTCCGTTCGGATTTTTCGCGGCGTGCGCGCTCGCGGTTTACGCGGCGCTTTCGTATATGCGGTTTCTCGCGCCGGCGGCGGATTCCGTCCTCCTGGGGTTTTTGATATTTTGGGCGGCGTGCTTTGCGCATTGGGGCCTCCCGTTCGGCGGCGGGGCGCAGGGCGGATTTTCCCTCTCGATGCGCGCGCTTTCTGCGGCGTTTTTGGCGGGCTCGCCCGCGCTGTTTTTCGCGTGCGGGGCGTCCGTTCTGCGCGCGGGGCGCGTCCGCAGGGCGTGGGCGATGTTCGCGCTTTCGGCGGTTGTGTTCGCGTATTTTTGCGCGGCGGAAGTTGCGGGATTTTCGCTCGCGGCGTGCGCATGCGTCGCGCTGGCGTTTGCCGCGACCGCCGCCGCCCGCGCCGCGAGGAGGGCATTTTCAAAGGGGCGTTAGCGGCCCGACCCTCCGGCGGAGGGCTGCCCGCCCTTCATCGCCTGCAACGTTCTCACCCTCGGCAGGAAGTACGCTATTATCCCAAGCAGGGGAAAGAACGAACACAGCCGGTAGACGAATTCTATCCCCGAATGGTCCGCGATTTCCCCGAGCACCGCGGAGGCGATGCCCGCTATCCCGAAGGCGAACCCGAAAAATATTCCCGACACCAGCCCGACTTTCATCGGCAGAAGCTCCTGCGCGTAGACGAGTATGGCGGAGAACGCCGACGAGATTATGAACCCGATGACGGCGCTCAAAATTATCGTCCACTCGAAGTTCGCGTAGGGCATCATGAGCGCGAACGGCGCGGAGCCGAGTATCGACCACCATATCACGAGTCTCCTGCCTATCCTGTCGCCCACGGGCCCGCCGACGAGCGTTCCGAGCGCCGCCGAAAACAGGTAGACGAAAAGCAGCATCTGCGCCGTCCGGACGCTTGCCCCGAACTTCTCCATCAGATAAAAAGTGTAGTAGTTTGAAATGCTCACCGTGTAGAAATTTTTGGAGAACACCAGAAACATCAGTATGAACATGACAATCCAGACCGTGCGCGCCGACAGGCGCCCGGACGGGCCGCCGGTCGCTGCGGACGCGGGGATTTCCGGCGCGCCTCCGCTCTCGGCTATTTGGCGGGCGTACCACCTGCATGCGGGCACGAGGGCGATTATCGCGAGGGCTGCCAGCATCGCGAATTTGGCGACCCCCGCCTGCTCGCGCACAAATAGAGCCGCCAGCAGAGGCCCCAGCGAAAATCCGCACGAGCCGCCAACTTGGAATATGGACTGCGCCAGCCCGCGGCTCTTGCCCGCCGCAAGCGACGTTATGCGCGAGGCTTCCGGATGTATTATCGACGAGCCTATCCCCGAAATGAAAACCGCCGCCATCAGCGAATGCACGCTTCCCGCGACCGATATGAGCATTAGCCCCGTCATAGTGCACAACATGCCGATCGGCAGGAACCATCCTGCCGGCCGCTTGTCGAATATGTACCCGAAGATCGGCTGCATTATGGAGGCCGAAATTTGGTACGTGAACGCCACGAGCCCGATTTCGCCGTAGGACAGGCTTAGGCTGGTTTTCAGCAGAGGATAGATCGCGGCGACTATCGACTGCATGGCGTCGTTGAGCCCGTGCGCCAGCGACAGCGCGACGAGTATTCCGAGTATGAAGCCGTTTTGGGATTTTTTTGCCATTGCAAAAAATATCCTCCCGTCCAATCCCCGTTGCAACACTTCTTCCGCCGAAAATTTCGCGGCGGAAATGCAGCGCCGCGCCGCGGGCGTCGCGCGGGCTTCCTACGGAAGCGGCGCCGCCTGCCTTATCTGATAGAGGTCGCGCCCGATTTCGCGGATTTTGGCGATCGTCTCGGCGTAGGGGGTGTCGCACACGTCGGTGAGCCCGACTTGGAAATTTTCGCCGTCGAATCTGCCGGTGGCGGCCTGGTCGGAGAATTGGTGCCAGTGTATGCCGACCACGTTCGGGTTTTCGAGGGCCGACTTCGCGTATTCGTAATAGGAGTCCGCCCTGTCCGCCTGGTTTTCCCTCTTTATCAGGCTCGGGTGGAAAGGCCCGCGGTCGAGCGCGCCGAAGTGCCATTCGCCTATCATGACGGGCTTGTCGATGCCGGCGGGAAGTTTCAGCCCTTTGAGGTTGTCGGCGTACCTGTTATAGCTGACGGCGTCGCAGTACTTGGCGCCGATTCTCACGACGTTTTCGTTGGAGCCCGCGAACCGGCACCCGAGGTAGAGCTTGTTCGGGGCAAACTTGTCGAACTCCTCGCGTATGACCTTGAAATATTCCTCGGCCATGAGGCTCGTGAAGTCTTCGAGGTCTTTTTTGTCCGCGCCTTTTGGGACTTCGCGGTTTTTGAGAAAGGCGTCCCAGTCCGCGAATTTCGTGCCCCAGGCGCCGTTGAGTCCGGATATGCCGCCGTACTTTTTTTCGAGCTCGCCTTTGAAGCGGATTTTCCCCGCGAGGGAGGCGGGCGACATTATCGTAAAGCGCGCGAGGTCGAACTTGTCGCCCCAGTGGATTTCATTGTCCACGAAAAACCCTATGCACCACGGGTCGTCCGTCATGTCGGAGCGGCTTTTGAGGTTGTCCGCAACATTTTTGCGGAATGCGGGGTCGAAGGGGTCGCGGAACGGCCACCATGCCGCTTTGCCCGAGAGCGCCGGCCCCTTTATTTCAAATCGCTCCACGTACGGTGTCTTGCGGCGCATGAAAATGTCTTTGTCTGAGCTGTTGGCTATCGTGTTCAGCCCCCAGCTTTTAAGCCTTTTGTGCGCGGTTTCGGCGTAGGCGTCGCGCCAGTTCTTCCCGTATTTTCTAAAAATGTTGGCGGCGGAAAAATCGTAGGTTTTTTTGATTTTGCGCGCCTCGTAATACGGGGCGAGGAGCTCATCTTTCGTCTCGTAGAAAAGCGCGAATTCGTCCCCCTGCGGCGGGAGGGACTCGAAATAGAACTCGCGCCCGTCGAGCGGCGTTATCGCCGAGGATGGCGTCACGCGGACGACGCCGTGCGACCAGAACAGGTTTCCGTCGGGATCGACCATCCACCATTTGCCGCCGACTTTTTCAAACCTGAAATGTCCGGTTGCCTTGAACTTTCCGCCCTTTGTCCAACCCCCGAACCTGTCGCGGTCGGCGGGCCCGGGATTGGCGGCGAGGTCTTTTTCCTCGGCAAGGCGCGCGGCTTCTAGGTCCGCCTCCGAATGCGCCTTGCCGGGCCAGTCGCGGAATTTGAACTGCCCGAATTTGTCTATGAACGGGAAAAATTCGGCCTCCCCGAAGTTGCGCCATGCGGGGACACCGTTCGGGTCGTGTTCGAGCGCGCGGACGGAGCGGATTTCAAACGGCGACTGGCTGCTCCAATGCCTTTCGAGCACAACCGCCCTTATTTTTGACAGGTCGGGGCGTTTGGAGTTTTGCGCGTATCCGAACGGGTCGGCGCGCATTCCCGCCATTTTTGCGGCGACTTCCGGATGCGCGGGCGGCCTCGGATATTTTATTGTCGCCCTGCGGACTTCCCCGGGGGCGAGCCTGAACATGGTGTTTTGCGCGGGATCTTTTAGCTTCTCCACGTTCTCGTCGTCCGACAGCAGGATTTGGAGCGGGCACGAGGAAGTTTCGGAGAGGTTTTTCACCTCGATTTCAAAATCGAGGTTTTTCGACAGATCCCATTCTCCGACGATTTTCGCGCGGAGCTGCGAGATTTTATAGCCGTCCGGCGTCTTTTGCGCCCGCGAGCTCTCCGAGATTTTTCCGGTTCCGCTTTCTGCGTCGAACAGGACGATTCCTCCCGCCAACGCCGCGGACGCCGACAGCGCGAGCGCCGCGCAAATGTGTGCAATGCAAACTTTCATGTTCTTATTATTACGCGGCCGGGCGCGTCCATGCAATGAAAATCGCCGCTTTTTTGGTTGAACGCCGCTGGGGGGCGGTGTTATTTTTCGCCCGACCAAGATGAAAATCAGGAGGCTTAAAATCGAGAATTTCCGCGGCATCGTTGACGAGACCATAGATTTCGACCCGTCCTTTACGGCGTTTGCGGGGCGCAACGGCGGAGGGAAATCCACGATATTGGAGGCGATAGCCATAATGCTGTCGAGGCTTTCGGGGAGGATGTCCGGCAATATCGGCGACTGCGCGAACCTGAGCGGGCGCGACATTACCTACGGCAAGAATTCATGCCTTTTGCGGCTGACGCTCTCATCGCCGGAAGACTCGATAACCTTGAGCCTCGGGCTCGACCGCGACGGGGGCGAAATGGAGGATTCCGCCGCGGCGGAAGCGTGCGCCGCTAAGCTGCGCGGGGTCTTTTCAAAAGCCGGAGACCCCGACTGCGAGCTGCCGGTGTTCGCCTATTACGGCTCGGACAGGAACACGTCGGGATTTTGCGCCCCGCGCCCGTCGGAGGGCATGGACAGGATGAGCGTCTACAAGAACGCGTTTTCGGCGGGCACGAATTTCGACGGGTTTGCGGAGTGGTTCGCCGCCGTGCTGCTCGAGAGGGAGCTCGCGGTGTCGGAGGCGGCGCGCATGCCGCTGAAGCGCGGCAACCGCGCGCGGGAGGAAATAGAAAAAAAATACCGCTTCATATCCGAGATAAAGGGCGCCTTGCGCGAGTTCTCCCCCACGCTCGAGGGATTTTACGTGGAGGACGGCAGGCTGTTCGTCAAGCCGCGCGGGATACCTGCGGAATACCTTTCGCAGGGCGAGAAGAGCGTGGCGGCCCTCATCTCCGACATAGCCCTGCGCATGTCGGGCGCGAATCCGGCTATGAAAAAGCCGCTATCGACCGACGCCATAATAATGATAGACGAAGTGGACCTGCACCTGCATCCCGACTGGCAAGCGCAGATAGCGGTCAAGCTGCAAAAGATTTTTCCCAAGACGCAGTTTATAGTCTCGTCGCACTCCCCGTCGGTGTTTTCTGTGGTAAAGTCCGTCTACAAGCTCGACGAGGACAGGGACGGAGTAGTGAGGCTTGAACGTTCTTCGCAGTACGGCAAGGCGCCAGCCGACATACTCGGGACTTTTTTGAACGTCGGCCGCGAAGTCTCCGTGAAGGCGGAGATAGACGCGATGTACGAAGCCCTCGACGCGGGCGACGCGGATAGGGCCCTGAAAATAATAGCGCGCCTGCGCAGGATAATACCCGACGACCCCGAGGTTCTCAGGGGCGAGTATCTGGCGCGCGCCATCGGCTCTTCAAACGCGAACGGCGGCGGGACGAATGCGCCACATTGAAATACCCCGCGAGGAGGACGCCCCCGACGCTTTCAAATATTGGAAGCGCAGGCATCCCAACGCCAAGTACTACCGCTTCAAAGACGCGCGCGTAAAGCGGGTTCTCAAAGACTCCCTCATCGCGCGCCAGAAGTTTTTGTGCTGCTATTGCGAGAGCCGCATAGACGGGGAGAACTCGCACATTGAGCACATAGAGCCGCAGATGGGCGGGCTTTCGGAGCGCAGCATGGACTACTCCAACATGGCGGCGTCCTGCATACGCGATCCCAAGAAGAACGAGCCGGATTTCATTCCCAGGACTTTCGAGGAGCTCGTCGGCAGCACTCTCCACTGCGGCCACGCGCGCGGCTGCAACCGGGTCGTGTCGCCCTATGACGAGAGGTGCGAAAGGTTTTTCGAGTATTCGTTCTCGGGGCGGGTTTCGGTTTCCAGCGCGCTGTCCGATCCCGACGAAATCGCGCTCGCCGAGGACAGCATAGAGTATCTGCGGCTGAACGTTCCGTCCCTCGTGCTCCTGCGCAGGATAGCGATGTTCGAGGCGGTGAAAATGCTCGGCGACGGCGTGCCCGCCGAAGCCGTCCTGGGAGAGTCCGGCGGGAAGCTTCCGCCGTTTTACTCCGCCGCAAAAACCGCCGTGGAAAAGGCGCGCGGCGCGGCGAAGCCGGCGGCGGGGGGAGAAGTTTCGGAGCAATTTGCTTGAACGGTTTTCCGCAACCGGGATTATTTTCCCGAATGGCTGAAAAATTTAAGGTTCTGGTGAAGTCGGCCGACATACGGCGAAGGGTGGGGGAGCTCGCCGCGCGCCTGCGCGAATGGGCGGGCTCGGCGGATTCGCCCGTATGCGCCGTTTGGCTGGCGGAAGGGGCGATGTTTTTTGCCGCCGACCTCCTGCGCGGCATGGCGGGTTGCGGGCTGGAAATCCACTCGGTAAAAGTGTCCTCCTACGGAAATTCGCTCGGGGCGGAGGGCGAGCCGCGCGTGCTCTCTCCGCTGCCAAACGTCGAAAACATGCGCGTTCTGATAATAGACGACGTGCTCGACACCGGCAAAACCGCCGCCGAGATGTCGAGAATTTTCCGCAAAAACGGCGCGGCGGAGGTGAAAATCTGCGTGCTGCTCGACAAGCGCACGGGCGCGGAGAAATTCGCGACGGCCGACTTCTCCGGCTTTGAAATCGGAAACAGTTTCGCGTTCGGATACGGAATGGACTTGCGCGGAAAAATGCGCGAGCTGCCCGACATAATGGCGCTCGCGGAGGCGGGCGCTTAAAATGAACATAGGGTGCCATCTGTCTTTTTCAAAGGGCTACGAGGCAATGGGGCGCGAGGCTTTGCGGCTTGGTGCGGACTGCTTCCAGTTTTTCAGCCGCAATCCGCGCGGGGGAGCCGCCAGGCCGTTCGACGCCGGCGACGCGCTCGCGCTCGAAAAAATCGCGGAGGAAAACTCCTTCGGGCCGCTTCTCGTCCACGCGCCGTACGCTTTCAACCCGTGCTCCGCCGACGCGGGGCTTCGGAAATTCGCGCTCGAGGCGATGTCGGAGGATCTTTCCAAGCTCTGCGCGTTCAAAGGCGCGCTCTACAACTTCCACCCGGGCTCGCACGTCGGGCAGGGCGTTAAGAGGGGCGTGGAGCTCTCGGCGCGCCTGCTCTCGGAGGCATGCTCCGGAAAATTTTCCGCAAAAATTCTCGTGGAGACGATGTCCGGAAAGGGCAGCGAGATAGGCTCGACTTTCGGGGAGATCGCCGAGATTCTGGAGAAGTCCGGAACGGATGCGGGCGTGTGCCTTGACACGTGCCACGCATATTCCGCCGGCTACGACATCGTGCGGGATCTCGACGGAGCGCTTGGGGAGTTCGACAGAATAATAGGCCTCGGGAAATTGAAGGCCGTCCACCTAAACGACAGCATGACGCCGTTCAACTCCAAAAAGGACAGGCACGAAAGGCTGGGGGAGGGGACTATAGGCTTGGAGGCGATAGGGAGAATCGTCAATCACCCCGCGCTGCGGGAGCTTCCGTTCTATCTCGAAACCCCAAACGACCCCGCCGGTTACGCGCGCGAAATCGCCCTCGTCCGCAAAATGCGGGAGGAGCCGTGAAATCCGCGAGGGGCGGGAAAGTCCGGACGCGTGGAAGGGTTTGCTCCGCGGCGGCTTCCGCCCTGGCGTTCGCCCGCGTTGTCCTTGCGCGAATTGAAACCGTTTCGGGCGCTGCGGCGTTTCTGGCTTTCGCCGTCGCGCTTGCGGCGGCAGCCTCCCAGTGCGCCAAGCCGCGCGGATACGCTAAGAGCCCGGCGGAAATCGCGTACATCGAAGGGCTGCGCAAGAAGTACGCCGAGCCTGCGCGCAGGCTTGGCGCGGAAGAGGCCGCGGGCGCGATACGCGCGGCGTGCGGATTCATTGCCCGCGCCGAGAACGCTCCGGAGGGAGTGTACGATTCCGACGAAGCCGTCGCGCTGCTGCTCGGCACCGCGCTCGTCGAAAGCGACCTTGCGCCGCGCTTCCAGAGTTCCCGCGGGGACGCGATAGGGCTTTTCCAGGTGGAGTACGGAACCTTTCGGGATCTGTGGGACAGGTCTATAAGATGCAAGCATCCCAAATTGCGGGCGGCGATAATCCGCGAGTTCGGCGGCGGGCGCGGGGATATAGAATTCGAGGATTTGCAGAACAGCGACGAGCTGTGCGCGGTGTTCGCGCGCATGAAATACGCGGAGTTTCCCGACAAAATTCCCCGCGACATCGCCGGAAGGGCCGCCTACTATAAAAAGTTTTACAACACGAAATACGGGGCGGCGAAGGAGTCCGCCTACATCGCAAAAAAGAAAAGGGCGCTTTCCCGCCGGAGCGAATGATATTATTCTTCGGGGTTGAGGACGAACATTTGGCAGTTCGCGCAGTCGAAGCGCACCGGAAATCTCCCGTCCGCCGACCTCAAAAAGAGCGGCTCTTTGAATTTTTGCGGCAGCTTCCCCTCTTTGCGGCACATGCCGAGCTCTCGCAGAATGCAGTGGCGCGCGCGCATAAGCGGGATTGCGGAGGCGCCGCCGCCGGCTTCGGGCGCGCGGGAGGATATTTCAAATCCCATTGCGGCGTACAGCTTTTCCGCCTCGGCGTTGGCGGCGTTCGCGCGCGCGTCGCATTCGAACGGCGGATTTGCAAAGCTTATTTTGCGCGGCAGCGGGCGGGAGTATGAGGTTCTCGATTTTTCATACTCCGAAATTATCTTTTCCTCGAGCCCGCCGACGAGCTCGCGGCGCAGGGCGTTGGCTTCGGCGGCTTTCATGCGCGGCAGTCTCCGGCAGCCGATCCGCGGGGCCCCGCACTCGAACGGCGTATCCCCGAGGCGCGCGAGCGATTCCGAAAGCTTTTCCCGCGCGGCGCCGAAATTCTCCGCCGTTTCAAAACCGGATTTCGCGCGGCGGATCTCGAATCCGAGCGCGCGCCGGTCGCAGAGCGCAATCGAAAATATGTAATCGGTTTCCGATTCTTCTATGCGGATTTCTGCGCGCATTTTGCGGGCGGATTTTCCGGCGAGGGCGGCTTCGAACTTCGCGTCGCGGTTGCGCCAGATTTTTGCGTTTGGCGGAATTTTCAGCCGCTCTTCGGGGCGTCCGACGAACACGCGCTCTCCGGACACCCTGCCGACGCGCGCGCCGAATCCGCCGCCGCTTTCGTCCTCGAAAAACAGGCCGTCGCCGTTCGAGAAAATTTTGTCCGCGCCGCCGAGCTCGAATCCGCCCGCGAACGCCGAGCGCGGCGCGCCGATGAACTCCCCGCGCGCTTTCGGCGTGGAAAAACTCGCGCAGCCCCTCTCGATTCCGCGCAGGTGGTACTCGCAAAAGAGGCGGCTGAAAGACTTTTTCGGGTCGGGCTCGAACGCCGCGCGGCTCTCCCCGAACGACGCCCTTTCGAGCCCGCGCGCGCCCAGCTGCCTGTCAAGCTCGGCGCGGTAGGCGGCGGTTATGTTTTTGACGTATCCGGCGTCTTTGAGCCTTCCCTCGATTTTAAAAATCCCGACGCCCGCGTCCAGCATTTCCCCGAGCGCGGACAGCCTGTTCATGTCGCGCAAGCTCAGGTAATATGCCGGAGGGGCTACGCGCCTTCCGAGGGAGTCCTCAAATTCGTACTTCATTCTGCACGGTTGGGCGCACTCGCCCCTGTTGCCGCTCCTGCCGCCTATTTTGTAGCTTAGGTAACACTGCCCGCTGTACGACACGCAGAGCGCCCCGTGGACGAAGCACTCCGCAGGAATCTTTACGGCGCGGGCGGTCTCGGCGATTTGCCGGAGCGGCGTCTCCCGCGCGAGCACGACCGCGGCGAACCCCGCCGCCTCGAGAAATCTCGCTTTGTCCGGCGAGTCTATGTGGCACTGGGTGCTGGCGTGGAATTTTACCCTCCCGGCGGTTGCGGCGAGCAGCCCGAGATCCTGTGCGATTATCGCGTCCGCGCCGGCGTCCCAAAGCTCCTCCGCCATGCGCGCGGCCATTGGAAGCTCGGAGTCGAAGAGAATCGTGTTTAAGGCGACGTACACCTTGCAGCCGTAGAGATGCGCGAAGCGGCAGAGGTTTGCGATGTCGCCGGCGGAGTTTGCGGCGTCCTTGCGCGCGCCGTAGAGCGGGGCGCCTATATAGACCGAATCGGCGCCCGCGAGAATCGCCTCCCGCGCGGCGTTCGCGTCGCGGGCGGGGCTAAGAAGCTCGGGCGTCATCCGAATCGGCGCCCCTTCCGGACGGAAGGAGAAGCGCTGCGCACATCGCGGTCAGAACCGCGAGTGCCAGCCACCCGTCGGTCATTCCCGCGCCCCCGAGGATTTCGCGCGGGCCGCCGCTTGTGATATCGAAAGTCTTGCGGTACACCATCAGGCAGAATACGAGCCCCGCATGGAAGCCTACGCACGGCCACAGGGATTTGGTTCTTATATATAGCAGGCACAAAAACGCGCCGAACATAAACAGCCCCCCGAATTTTGGGAAGTCAAACTCGTAGGCTATGCCCACGGTGTCGTACCACGCGACGAAAAAGCCCATGTCCCACGTCGCGCTGCCGCCGCCGGGGAGCTTGTCCCAAACGCAGTCCGGCACTTTGAAATGCTTGTAGGCGAAAAACAGCGAGCTCAAAACGACCGCGGAAATCGGGCCTATGGCGGTGTAGAACGAGCGCATGATGAGCCCGCGCATTATTATCTCTTCGAGCAGCGCGACCGTCAGAGCCCCGGACAGCGCGCCCAAAATCACGGAGGCGAGGGTTGACGCGTCGAAGGTTTTGTCGGGCGACGACACTCCGAACGCCCATTGCAGCCCGAATATCGCCGCGGCGAGCAAAATCCCGAACGCGAAGAAAGAGAGGAACGAGACGAGCGGCCTGATCCCGATTTTCATCCCGAGGTTTGAGAGAGAAAACAGCCCGCACTCCTTCATCATCCACGGAAAGCCGAGTATTATTGGCGCCCAGCGGAGCCTGTCGTAATAGACGTCGAGATGTTTGCCCAAAAGCCATGTCGTGGTTTCCGAAGGGCTTACGGAGTGCAGCCACTCGATTGCCCAGTACGCCGGCGGCGTCAAAACCGCGGCGAACAGAGTCGCCCCGAGGTATATGAAAAGGAAAAGCCCTACCCCCTTAAATGAACGCCCTTCGGGCGGAAGGCCGAAAAGCATCATCTCTTTCTCTTTTTCCAGAATCATAATGACAAATATGCGCAAAAAAAAAATTTTTTCAACGAATTTTATTTTTCGCCGGCCCTTTCGGTTTGCGCGCCGTTTTTTGTTGAACGCTGGGCCTCCGGCGTGTTATTGTAACCCTATGAGACTTTTTTTATTCGCATTCGCAGCGGCTTCCCTTTGCGCCGGCGCTTTCGGCGCGCAAATAGGCGCGGACGAATCCAAGATAGCGTCGGAAGTCTACGTCTCGTCGACCTACGGGGACGACGCCAACGACGGCTCCCGCGACAAGCCGTTCAAGACGTTTGCCAAGATGCCGAAGAAGGACGCGCGGATATTCTTGCGCAAGGGCGACGTGTTTTACGAGCCGCTGGCGGGGCTCGAAAACTGCGTTGTGGACTCCTACGGAAGGGGCTCAAAAAAGCCCTTGATCTGCGGGCTGAGAATCATAAAAAACCCGTCGGCGTGGGAGAACATGGGCGGGGGAATCTGGCGGCTCGACATGGACAAAACCGAAAATTTCGCGGGGCGCAATCCGCCGGCGAAAGATCGCGGCAAGCTCTTCAACAACATCGGCGGCATATACGACATGTCCTCCGACGAGCTGCACGGCAGGGTATTGAGAAAGCATTCCGACCTCAAAGAAGATTGGGACATGATAGTCTCTTCCGAATTCCGAAGCGAGAAGGTGACGCCCGAGACTTTCAGGTACCTGCATTTGAAGCTCGGGCGCAATCCCGCGGAGTTCGGCTCGCTCGCCCTCATCGCCTACGGCAACGGCATAAGCGGCCTTAGAAACTGCACGGTGCGCAACGTTGCGATAAAGGGGTTCGGCAGGCACGGGCTGACGGGCTGCCGCGGCGGGAGAATCGAAAACCTCGAAATCGACCTCATAGGCGGAAGCGTGCTCGTCGGCTTCCCGAATTGGGTGAGGTTGGGCAACGGCATAGAGTTTTGGATAAATTCGCCGTCGTCGGGCTCAAACATACACAACCGCGTGACGGGGTGCGTCATAAGCCGGACTTTCGACTGCGGCTCGACGATTCAGGGCAGGGCGCAGAAGGGCAAAAACGTCGCCGAGGACATAGTCTTTACGGGCAACAAATATTACAGGTGCCGCCAGGCGTTCGAGCACTGGCTTTCGGGCGGCGACGCCGGCCGAGAGCCGATAGAGTACAAAGACTGCAAATTTGTCGGCAACTTCGCGTGGGAGATGGGCGACAACGGATTCAACTCTCCGTACCTCCAAGACCTCAACTTCCTTTCTTACGACCGCAAACCCGCGGCGATGACCATAAGGGACAACGTCTGCTACGGCGCGGGAGCCTATGCGGGCACGGCTAACCGCTCGTCGGATTTCGGCGGCAACACGTTTTACGTCCTGCGCGGCAGGCCGCTTTTGGTCGAGCTCAGGGGCGGAAAGGGCAAGGATCTGGTTATACCCGCGAACTCGGAGGAGGATATAAAAAAGTACCGCGAGATTTCCGGAGACTCGACGAGCAAAATATCCATTGTCGACGAATCCGACGCCGCCCTACGCGAAAAGCTTCTCGACGGCGATTTCAAATACGTAAAAAAAATTCTCAAAAGAGCCAACAACGGAACAGACAAACAAAGGGAAGACATATGAAAACATTAAGATTCGCTGCGGGAGCGCTTGCGGCGTCCGCGCTTGCAGCTTGCGCCATCCAGCCGTCGGAGGCGGACAAATACGGCGCGGACGAATCCAAGATAGCGTCGGAAGTCTACGTCTCGTCGACCTACGGGGACGACGCCAACGACGGCTCCCGCGACAAGCCGTTCAAGACGTTTGCCAAGATGCCGAAGAAAGACGCGCGGATATTCTTGCGCAAGGGCGACGTGTTTTACGAGCCGCTGACGGGGCTCGAAAACTGCGTTGTGGACTCCTACGGAAGGGGCTCAAAAAAGCCGCTTATCTGCGGCATAAAGCATTTGAAAAATCCCGCCGCGTGGGAGGACATGGGCGGCGGCGTCTGGCGGCTCGACATGAATAAGACCGAGAATTTCGGCGGGCGCAATCCGGCGATTTCCGCGCAGACAAAGCTCGTCAACAACCTCGGGGCGATATACGATTCCGCAACCGACACCGTCCACGGGCACAAAGTCAAAAAGCTCGACATGCTCAAAAAAGACTGGGACTTTTTCGCCGGCGAGGAATACGAGAGCAAAAAGATAAACGCCGAAACTTTCAGGTGGCTCTATGTAAAGCTCGGCAAAAACCCGTCCTCGGACGGCGCGGAGCTCGGCATCACGACTTACGGCAACGGCATAAGCGGCCTTAAAAACTGCACGGTGCGCAACGTTGCGATAAAGGGATTCGGCAGGCACGGGCTGACGGGCTGCCGCGGCGGGAGAATCGAAAACCTCGAAATCGACCTCATAGGCGGAAGCACCCAGCCAGGGTATCGCACATGGGTGAGGCTCGGCAACGGCATAGAGTTCTGGATCACGGGCTCCCAGGCGTCTTCCGGAAACCGCAATTACGTTTCGGGCTGCACCATAAGCAGAACCTACGACTGCGGCTCGACCATTCAGGGCATAACGGAAAAGGGCGAAATCGTCGCCCGCGACATAGTGTTTACGGGCAACAAATACTACCGCTGCCGCCAGGCGTTCGAGCACTTTTTGACGAACCGCGCCGACGGCAAATCCGCATACGAAGACTGCCGGTTTGTGGGCAACTTCGCGTGGGAGAGCGGAAACAACGAATTTTCCACCCCCGAGCCGCGCGACAACAATTTCCTGACCTACGACCGCTGCCGCAAGGGAATGACCATCCGAAACAACGTCTGCTACGGTTCGGGCATTTACGCGGGAACGCGCGGCTGGGCCGCGGATTTCGGCGACAACGTGTTCTACGTGGAACAGGGGAAGCACAACCTCGTGTTCGTCTATCCGTGGGGAAAGCAGGGGCTTACGATTCCCGCCAATGGCGAGGCCGACATAAAGAAATACCGCGAAGCCCTCGGCGACGAAACGAGCAAGATAATAATCCTCACCGAATCGGAGGCCGAGTCCGCGCGCGAAGAGCTCTTGGACGGCGACTTCAAATACGTCAAAAAGATTTTGAAGAGGAAGGGTCGGTAGCCTGCGTCCGCCCGAATTTCGCGCGCTCCGGTTTTGCTCGTCGGGGCGCGCTTTTTTTTTCGGTCGCGCCCTATTTGCGCGCCTTTCGCGCGCCGAGCAGGTATTCGGCGTTGCCGTCGCCGCCGAGGATGGGCGACGGCATTGTCGCGAATATCCGCGCGTCCGGGAAATTTTTCGAGATGAAGGCGGAGATTTTTTCGAGAGCTTCCGCGCTCTCTTCGGATTTTAGCACGCCGCGCCTTTTGCGCGCGAGCTTTGCGGAGCTCTCGAACTGCGGCTTCACGAGGCACACGGCGGTTCCGCCCTCCGCTACGAGCGCCCAGATTTCCGCGAAAACCTTTTCAAGCGAGATGAAGGAGAGGTCGGCGCAGACGAATTTGAAAGCCTTTCCTCCAAATGATGCGGGCGAGAGCGAGCGTATGTCCGTCCCCTCCATGTTCCGCACCCTCGGGTCGGCGGCGAGCCTCGGGTGAAGCTGGCCGGCGCCCACGTCGACGCACGCGCTCGAAGCCGCCCCGAACGCGAGCGCGCAATCCGTGAACCCGCCCGTTGACGCGCCCGCGTCGAGGATGTCGACGCCCGCGAGGTCGGGCCCGAACTTTTTCAGAAACGCCTCGAGTTTCAGCCCCGCACGAGAGACGTATCTCGATTCGGGGGCGTCGCCTGCGACCTCGAAAACCGAGCCTTCCGGAAATTTCCGCGACGGCTTGTCCACGGGTTTTCCGCCGCAGCTCACCCGCCCGCCCTCTATGAGCGCGCGGGCTTTCGAGCGGCTCTCGGCGAGCCCAACGCCGAAGAGAAGCTCGTCGGCGCGCCTCACTTTCCGCCTTTCGGAAGGATTATGACCTGCACGTCGCGCGCGTCGGCGGGGCGCAGGGAGGCTTTCGTTGCGGCGGTTTCAACTCCTTTGCCCGCCTCTTCGGCGAGCGTCCATGCGAGGGCTGCGGAGGCGAACAGCATGGCGACTGCCACGAATATGCCTATCGCGAGCCTCGCCGCCTCGAGCGCGTTGGCGCGGGAGGTTTTGCCCCTTCGGAACCTTAGCGACGGAATCACGCCCTTAGGCCCGCTCACCAGCCCGTCGGCCGCGCGCTTCATCTTCTGTTCGTCGATTATCATTTGCCGTTATTGTCGGAGAATTTCGGGGAATTTCAAATATATTGTTTGTTTGACAGCCAGCCTCTTCCCGCGCTATATTTTTAAAAAACGGGAGGATGGGCATTGCGTTCCGCGGGGTTGCGGGCGCCCCGACGCCGGCTATTTTGATTTCCATGAAAAAGTTTGCGGTTTTTCTCGCGGCCGCGGCGCTCGCGCCGGCGGCGTTCGCCGATATAAAGATGCCGAAAATATTTTCGGACAATATGGTGCTGCAGCGCGGGGAGCGCGTGAAAGTCTGGGGCGGCGCGGATTCCGGCGCCGACGTGCGCGTGGAGTTCGGCGGAAAGTCGGCGTCGGCAAAGGCGGGCGCCGACGGCCGTTGGGAGATTTTTCTGCCGCCCATGGAGGCCTCCTCCGAGCCGCGCGAGATGAGGGTCTACGAAAACGGCAAGCCCGCGAAGGCGATAAGGGGCGCGCTCGTCGGCGAAGTCTGGGTTACGGGCGGGCAGAGCAACATGCAGTTCGAGGCGCGCGCCATGGACGGCGGCAAAGAGGAGCTCGACGCGCTTCCGGCAAACTTGCGGTACTTCGCCCAGGACAGCGGCAAGATAAGCGAGAAGCCCCTCCGCGACTTCGCGGGGCGGGCGGAGTGGCGGGTTGCCGGCAGGGACAATCTCGCCCATTCCAACGCGGTTGCGCTGTTTTTCGGCTCCCGCATATCCAAGGCGCTCGGCGGCATTCCCGTCGGCATAATAGAGAGCTCGCGAGGGGGCACGCGGATGGTCGGGTGGACTCCGATTGAATTTTTCGAGTCGGACCCGCTGATGGAGCCCGCGCGCAAGATGTTCCGCGCCGATTCTGAAAAATGGAAGAAGTCCGAGTTTGAAAAGAAGTCGGAGAAGTGGCGCAGGGCGCGCGGCAAATGGGAGGCGGAAGCCGCCGCCGCAAAGTCCGCCGGCAAGCCCGCGCCCCGCTGCCCGTGGGAGGCCCACGACCAGGCAAAGCCCGACATCTCGCGCCCCTACGGGGTCAACAACCCTTCATTGCTTTGGAACGCGAAGATCTCGCCCATGGCGGGCTATTCGGCGCGCGGATTCCTCTGGTACCAGGGGGAGTCCGACTACATGTGGAGCGGCTTCAAGTCGATTTTCGAGGGCATGACGAAGGCCTGGCGCGCGGCGTGGGGAAAGCCCGAAATGTATTTTTTGTGCGTTCAGCTGCCGTCTTATAAAGACAACGGCTGGGAGTATATGCGTTGGGATCAGATGCGCGCCTCCCTCGAAAATCCGAATGCGGGCGTCGCCGTCTCGATAGACACCGGCGACAGGGACGACGTCCACCCGACGGACAAGAAGGCGATAGTCGACCGCCTCGCCGCCATCGCGCTCCACGACGTGTACGGGCGGAAAGATCTGGCCGTTTACGGGCCGATCTTCAAATCGGCAAAGTATTCGGGCGGCTCCGCGGAAATCGAGTTCGACCTGCGCGGAAGAAAGCTCGAATGCAGGGGCGCGCCGCGCGGATTCCTCGCAAAGGGCAAGGACGGCAAGTGGCGCGAGGCCTCCGCGAAAATTTCCGGCGGGAAGCTTTCGGTAAGCGCTCTCGACGGATCCGAGATCCGCGGCGTGCGCTATCTTTGGAAGGGTTGGGCAAAGCCCGACGTGTGCATTTACAACGACGCGGGCTTGCCGGCGTTCGGGTTTTCCGACGAAAAGCGGTGAGTTCCGCAGCCCGTTTAAAACAATCGAAACGTTTGCTTATGAATATAAAAAAATGCCTGTTTTTCGCGCTCTCCGCGTTTGCGGCGTCCGCGCTTTTCGCAGAAATCAAACTTCCGCGCGTCTTTTCGGACGACATGGTGTTCCAACGCCAAAAGCCCGTAAAGATTTGGGGCATGGCGGAGCCCGGGGCGGATGTAAAAGTTGAGTTCGCGGGGAATGGCAAGTCCGCGAAGGCCGGGGAAGACGGCAAGTGGTCGCTGTTTCTCGACGCGATGGAGGCTTCCGCCGAGCCGCGGGAGATGAGGATTTCGGAGAACGGCAGGCCCGCCAAAACCGTGAAAAATATCCTCGTGGGCGAAGTCTGGATTTTGGGCGGGCAGAGCAATATGGAGATGCAGTATTCGTGGCGCAATCTCAAGCCCGAAGGCAATCCGCTCATAAGGTATTTCGCCAACCCGTCCCCCGTGCTCTCCGAAACCCCGCTCTCCGACACTTCCAAGTCGTCGGGTTGGCTCAGGGCCGAGGGCGACGATTTGCGGAAGTTCAGCATGGTCGGCTACGGCTTCGCGCAAAGGCTCGCGCGCGATCTGGGCGTTCCGGTGGGGCTTGTGTTCACGGCGCGCGGGGGGACGGCTATGGAGACGTGGATTCCGTTCGAGGCGATGGACGGGGCAGAATACCTGAAATCCCGCAGGGAGGAGTATTTCAAGAGCCTGCCCGCTTGGAAGAACGGCGGCTATGAAAAGGCGGCAAAGGCGCACAGGGAGAAGATGGCAAAGCACAAGGCGGCGGTGGAAAAGGCCAAAAAGGAAAAGAAAAGCCCACCGTCGATGCCGTGGGGCGAGACCGTTGCGCCCGTCCCCGAAACGCCTTTCTTTGCGCTCCGCACTCCCGCGATACACTGGAACGGGAAAGTCGCGCCGCTCGCGGGCTATTCGGCGCGCGGGTTTCTCTGGTACCAGGGCGAGAGCAACGCGGGAGATTCCCGCGATCTGTTTGCGGAGACGTTTAAGATACTCGTCGGCTCATGGCGCGATGCGTGGAAAGACCAATCTATGCCGTGGATTTCCGTGGAGCTCGCCTCCTATGCGTACGGCAAGGATTGGGGCGCCGTGCGCGAAGCGCAGCGGGCGGCTGCCGCCTCGGTTGGGAACTCGTACATAGCTTCTTCCGCCGACACCGGAGAGGACAAGGACATCCACCCCGCCGACAAGGGCCCCATTTCGGAGAGGCTTGAGCGCATAGCGATGCGCAGGGTCTACGGCGCGAAAGGCGTCGCGGACATGTCGCCGGAATTTTCCGGCGCGGAGTTTAAAAAAGGCGGGGCGCTCGTGAAATTCGGACCGTTCGGCGGAAGGCTCGAGGGGCGCGGAGAGCCGCGCGGATTCGAGCTCAAAATCGGCGGCAAATGGGTTGAGGCAAAGCCGGAAATCAAGGACGGCTCTTCCGTGTGGGCAGCCTCTCCCGACGGCGCGGCCGAGCCCGAGGGCGTGCGGTATCTGTGGAAGTCGTGGGCAAAGCCCGACGCATGGCTCTACACTTCCGACGGCCTGCCGGCGTTCGGATTCAGCAAAGAATAGCGAAACATCGGGAGAATGACAGACGTGAAAAAGTTCGCAATACTGCTTTTTGCCGCATGCGCGGCCTTCGGCGCGGGGATTCTCCGCGCCGATGTGAAACTTCCGGAGCTCTTTTCCGACGGGGCGGTGTTCCAACGCCAAAAGCCCGTAAAGATTTGGGGCATGGCGGAGCCCGGGGCGGATGTAAAAGTTGAGTTCGCGGGGAATGGCAAGTCCGCGAAGGCCGGGGAAGACGGCAAGTGGTCGCTGTTTCTCGACGCGATGGAGGCTTCCGCCGAGCCGCGGGAGATGAGGATTTCGGAGAACGGCAGGCCCGCCAAAACCGTGAAAAATATCCTCGTGGGCGAAGTCTGGATTTTGGGCGGGCAGAGCAATATGGAGTGGACTCTCGCGAATACCGACGACGGCAAAGAGGCGGTAGCGCGCTCGGACTATCCCGCCTTGCGTTACTTCAAAATGGATTCAAACCGCATTGAGGAAAAGGAGCAGTATTTCATTCCGGGCGCGCGGTGGATTGCATCAAATCCCAAGGATTCCGGCGGGTTCAGCGCGGTGGGCTTCTATTTCGGGGAGGCGCTTTTGAAAGACTTGAGAGTTCCCGTGGGGCTCGTGAACGTCTGCAAGGGCGGCACTTCAATGCGCGCGTGGACGCCCGCGGAATACATAGACAACGTGCCGTTCAACAAGAGGTGGATGGCGGACTACGATAAGAAGCGCGCGGACTACCTCGCAAACGGCGGCTACGAAAAGCGCGTCGAGACTATGAAGGGGCGGCTCGCAAAATACGATGCGGCGTGCAAAAAGGCCGACGCCGAGGGAAAGCCCCGCCCGAGCTTCTGGGAGTACGGCGTGAGCGTGCCGCTTAAATTCACGCACGTGTCGTTCAACGAGGTTCCGATATGGCACTGGAACGCCAAGGTCGCCCCAGTCGCGGGCTATTCGGCGCGAGGGGTTTTGTGGTATCAGGGCGAGTCCGACGGTTGGGGCGAGAATCCGAAGCATTCCCCGTCTTTCGTCTTCGGCGAAATGTACGCCAACATGGTGCGCGCGTGGCGCGAGAGATGGGGCTGCGAAAAGCTTTTCTTTCTCGCCGCCCAGCTTCCCTCCAAGGGCGATTCGACCGCGTGGCCGCGCGTGCGCGCGCAGCAAATTTCCGCATCCGACGAAATCGGCGCCGCCGCCTGCGCCAACATAATCGACACCGGCGCGGAGAACGACGTCCACCCGCGCGACAAAACCCTCGTGGGGCGGCGTCTCGAGAGGGTCGCGCTGAACTCCGTCTACGGCGACAAGTCGGTTTTGCCGACTCCGCGCGCGGTTTCCGCCGAATACCGCGCGGGCGGGGCCGCAGTTGAGATAAACTCCTTCGGCGGAAAGCTCGAGGGGCGCGGAGAGCCGCGCGGATTCGAGCTCAAAATCGGCGGCAAGTGGATTGCGGCAAAGCCGGAGCTGAAAGGCGGTTCCTCCGTATGGATTGCCTCCCCCGACGGCAAGTCCGTCCCCGAGGGCGTCCGCTACCTGTGGAAGCCGTGGGCAAAACCCGACGTGTGGATTTACAATTCCCAAAACGCGCCTCTCTTCCCGTTCAAATTTGAAAAATGAGAAATAAAATGAATATCCCAAGTTTTCCGAGAACGTTTTTTGCCGCGCTCGCCTTCTGCGCCGCATGTCTGCTCGACGCCGAAGTCAAAATGCCGTCGATTTTTTCAGACAACATGCTTGTCCAGCGCGGCAAGCCCGCTAAATTCTGGGGGACTGCGGAGCCCGGCGCGGAGGTCGCAATAGAGTTCGCGGGCCAGAAGAAATCCGCAAAGGCGGGGAAGGACGGCAGGTGGATGATAACGCTTTCGCCGTTGAAAGCCTCATCCGACCCGCGCGAGCTAAAAGTGTACGAAAACGGCGAGCCCGCGCTTGCGGTAAAGAATGTCGTAGTCGGCGAGCTGTGGATTTTGAGCGGGCAGAGCAACATGCAGTGGACGCTCGACAAGACCGACGACGCGCACGCGGCCATCCCGCGCGCGAACTATCCCAACCTGCGGTATTTCAGAATGAACCAGGGCGCGATGAGCAAGGCTCCGCTCGGCGATTTCAGCCCGGGCGCCCGCTGGGAGGAGACCGTTCCCGAAAGCGCGGGCAGCCAGTCCGCCGTCGGATTCTATTTCGGCGAAAAGCTGCTGAAAGATTTGGGGGCGCCCGTGGGGCTCGTCCAGACGGCGATGGGAGGGACGCTCATGGCGGGCTGGACTCCGGAAGAGTACATTTCCCGCGTGCCCTACCAAAAGGGGTATTATGAAAAATATTTGAAAGACTCCGAGGCCTACGTGAAGGCGGGAGGCTACAAAAAGAAGCTCGAGGACTACAAGAAGAACCTTGCGGAATACGAGGCCGAGTGCAAAAAGGCGAAGGAGGAGGGCAAGCCGAAGCCGCCGATAAATTGGAGCAAGCTCTCCAAGCCGCTCGAATTTACCCCGTAATTGTCAAAAACACCTTTCAGGGGATTTCTTTAATCGGCGCCTACCACGGCAGGGGCGGAGCCCAAATAGAAGACGTTCGCATTTCCGACGCGCTGATACGGGCGATGAGGCCGCTGAATATGCTTTCGGACAGCTTTAATTGGGGCAGGAGCGGCGCGAGGGCGTCCATAAGGAATGTGGCGTTTTCCGACTGTTCGTTCGGCGGGGACAGATCGAGCATAATCGCCGGCCATCTCGAAAAAAACATATCCGACATAACTTTCAGAAATTGCGACTTCGAGATGTCGGGCGGGGGCGCGATACCGAAGAACCCCGTGCGGGTCCGCAACTTGGAGGATTGGAAGAAAAACGGCGACTGCGTTCCCGCGGCGATTATGCTGCGGTACGCGAAAGACATTTTGTTCGACGGCTGCCGCCTGAAAACTTCCGGCGCGGATTCCCCGTGGAAGGAGGCGGTGGACGCGTTCGGCGTGGAAAACTGCGAATTCCGAAACTGCCTTTTTTGACGTTCGGGGCTCAAAAAAAACGGGGGATTTTGCCCCCGTTTTTTACACTGCGCGCCTATTTTTTCTCGGAGTAAATTCTCAGGTATCCGAAAAATTCCGGAAAGCCCTTTTTGGCGTTCGCAAGCTTGAACTCGAGCTTGTGTTTCCCGTTCGGAAGCCCGCGGGCCGAGAACAGAAAATCTCTTTCGTTCAAATGCTTGTCGGTAAAAAACTTCGCCGTGCGGATTTTTTCCCCGTCGAGGCTGATCTCGATTTCCCCCGCGGCTCCCTTTTCCTTTTGGGCTTCGGAGAAATCCTTGAAAGCCTTGTTGAATTCCGGCGATGTTGTGAACGTGACGCCCACGCCCTCAAATTCGAAGGTCGTCGAATCCGCGAATTTTACGGAGACTATCCTGCGAGAGACTTTGTCCGACGAAGGCGCGTCCTCTTCGAGCGGCATTTCCGTTATAGGCCTTTGCGGGACGATGATTTTGTCGCCGTCGAATTTTGCGCCGTTTGCCTTCAATACGGCGAGCGCCTGCTTTAATCCGGTTTCGTAGACTTTTTTGGGCGAGTACGAGGTTCCCATGAAAAGTCTGTCCTCGCATGCTTCGAGCGGCTTCCTGAATTTTGCGGGGATTTTGGAATATCCCATGGCGGTCGCGAGTATCCCGCCGGAGCTCGCGGGGTTGCAGTCGGAGTCCAGCCCGCAACGGGTCGAGATGTCTATGGTCTTTTCAAAGTCCCCGTTCCCGTAGAGCAGTCCCAGAAGTATGTACGCGCAGTTGTTCGGCGCGTGTATGTGGCAGCTCCCGAAGTTTTCGTCGTGCTTCTTGACGTATTTGTCTTCAAATTTCCGCCATGCGGCCTTCCAGTCCGAGGGGTCTTGGCGGTGCCATTCTATTATGTCGGACATCATCTTGCGTATGCGGCTTCCGGCGGGCAGCGCTTTGAGCGCCTCCGACGCTACGAACTTCATGTCGCCCGATTCGAACGCGAGCGAGTACATCGCCGCCACGTACGCGCCGCAGTAGAGGCCGTCGTTGGAGTTTATCGCTCTCCCCGCGGCCTCGGCGAATTTCACCGCTACATTCGGCATCGCGGGCGCCATAAGCCCCGCGTAGTCGGCTTCTATCTGGAAATCTATGTCGTTGTACGTCGGGTTGACTTTCCACGAGGTCGGCTCTCCCCTCTGGAAGCCGTCGAGCCACGCGAAGCGCGCCGCCCTGTTCGCCGCCCAAAGGTTGTAGGAGGATTCGCCGACGGCGCGGTGAAATTCGACGAGGGGGGCGTCGAAGCCGAAACGCTCGAACACGTCCATGAATGTGACGTCGAGGTATAGGTCGTCATAGAGTCCGCCGAATATGGTCGTGGTTATCGGCCAGTTTTCATTCCACGGAATCTTGACGTCGTCGGGTATTATTTTCTGCCTGTACTTGAATTCCGTGGGGCCGCCGTAGGTGCAGCCGATTATCTGGCCTGCCCAGCCGCCCTTGATCTTGTCGGCAAGCTCCGTTTTCGTCAGCTCCGCGCTTCCCGCCGCGCACGAGATCGCCGCCGCGGTTAGCGCCAATATTCCGGCAAATGTTTTTGCGGACGCCATAATTTTTTCCCTTTTTTTGAGGTTCGGTTCGCCTTTTTATTTTTTATTCGAGAAAACCTGCAAATAGCCCGAAAATTCCGGAAATCCCGCTTTGGCGTTCGCGAGCCTGAGCTCGAGCTTGTGCCTGCCGTCCGGAATATCGCGTTCGGAGAATATGAACGCCCTATGGTCGCGGTATTTTTCGGTAAAGAATTTGGCCGTGCGGATTTTTTTGCCGTCGAGAACAACTTCGATTTCCCCCGCAAAACCCTTGTCTTTTTGGGCCGCGGCGAACGCCTTGAACGCCTTGCAGAATTCGTCGCCGGGGAAGAGAACCGCGCCTCGCCCGTCAAATTCGAGAACCGCCGAGGCGGAAAATTTCACGGGCATGTTTTTGCGCGAGACTTCGGCGTCGGACGGCGCGTCCTCTTCGAGCGGCAGCTCCCTTATCGGAGAGAGGGGGACGATGATTTTGTCGCCGTCGAATTTTGCGCCGTTTGCCTTCAATGCGGCGAGCGCCTGCTTTAATCCGGTTTCGTAGACTTTTTTTGGCGAGTACGATGTTCCCATGAAAAGTTTGTCCTCGCAGGCCTCGAGCCTCTTTTTGAATTTGGCGGGAATTTTGGAGTAGCCTATCGATGCGCCGAGTATGCCGCACGCGCTCGCGGGGTTGCAGTCGGAGTCCAACCCGCAGCGCATGGCTATCTCCATGGTCTTTTCAAAGTCGCCGCCGCCGTAGAGCAGCCCCACGAGTATGTATGCGCAGTTGTACGGCGCATGTATGGCGAAAGCCCCGTAGTTGAAATCGTGCTTCCTGACGTAGTTGTCTTCGATTTTCCGCCAGGCGTACTTCCAGTCGTTCGGGTTTTCGCCGTGCCACCTCACGACGTCGGAGGCTATTTTGCGCATTCTGCTTTCGGCGGGCAGGACTTTCATCGCCTCGACAACTACGCGCTCCATGTCGTTCGCGGCGAACGCTGCGGCGTACATCGCCGCCACATACGCGCCGCAGTAGAAGCCGTCGTTGGAGTTTATCGCCCTCCCCGCGGGCTCGGCGAATTTCACCGCGGCGTTCGGCATTGCGGGCGCCATAAGCCCCGCGAAGTCGGCTTCTATCTGGAAATCTATGTCGTCGTACATGGGATTGACCCTCCACGAAGTGGGCTCTCCCCTTTGGAATCCGTCGAGCCACGCGAAGCGCGCGGCCTTGTTCGCCGCCCAGAGCTCGTAGGTGGATTCGCCGACTGCCTTTTGAAATTCCGCGCGCGGGGCGTCGAAGCCGAAACGCTCGAACACATCCATGAATGTGACGTCGAGGTAGAGGTCGTCATAGAGTCCGCCGAATATGGTCGCGGTTATCGGGCGGTTTTCGTCCCATTTGATTTTTTCGGAGTCGGGCATTGTCCTGTGCTGGTATTTCCACTCCGTGGGGCCGCCGTAGGTGCAGCCGATTATCTGGCCTGCCCAGCCGCCCTTGATCTTGTCGGCGAGTTCCGATTTTGAAAGCTCCGCCTTTTCTTCGGAGCAGCCCAGAATTGCGAAAGTGGCGGCGAACAGAGCGGTTGCCGCCGCAGGCAATATTTCGGATTTCATCGTTAAACTTGCGGTTTTTATTTTAAGCGTTTTGGAAGGCGAAAGAATCATAAAAGGGAAATCTGTCAAACTTTAAAGCGGCGCGCGCAGCGCCGCCGACACTATCCGGATTTTGGCCGGCGGGCGGGAACCCGACGCCCATTCGAGCTCCTCGCCGAAGATTTCGCGCGCGGCGGCGGACACGTCGAAGCCGAGAGCCTCGAGCGACGGGCGCGCGAATTGCGGGCGGGGGCAGGGGCGCCCTTCCGCCCTCGTACAGGCCGGCAATGGGCAGCCGCGGCAGGAGCCCCCAAAGAGCGCGAGGGCGCGCGGCAGCCGCTTTTCGATTTCGAGCAGCCGCGCGTCGATCTCCCGCCGCGCCGCGCCGTACGCGCGCTCCGTTTCCGCTTTGCAGTCGGCTTCGGGCGGAATATCGGGCATCGGGATTTCCGTCAGAAAGAGCTCGCATACCGCCCCGGGCTCGGACAGGATCGGCGGGTCGGCGGGAAACGGGGGGCAGGTCCACATTTTTCCGAAATTCGGACACGCCCGGCAGAGCGCCAGAAATTTGCCAACGTCGCGGAATCTCGCCGCCAATTCCGCAACGGGGATCTCAAAGGTTCGGGTTTTTGCTCCGCAAATGTCCACCGTCCCCCAAAAAAAACGCCTGCCGCGCGCCGGCGCAAGGCTTTTGTCCGGAAAACGGCGATTTGCGCGAGAAATTTTCATTTAATTCGTTTTTGCGCAAGTTATTAAGCTTAAAGCGGCCCATGCGTCCTCCCTCCCATTGCCGTGGATAAAAATTTTGAAAAAAAATATTGACGCGGAAATTTATAAAATGCATCTTTTATCACTTTCAATTGAAAACGCCAGACAACTGGCGGCTTTTTTAGTCACGCCCCGGTAGCTCAGCCGGTAGAGCACGTCCTTGGTAAGGACGGGGTCGGCGGTTCAAATCCGCTCTGGGGCTCGCTAAAAAAGTCATCAACAAAACCTATCAAAAGAAAACCGAAAGAACCATGTCGAAAGAATCATTCGTCAGAACGAAACCACACGTAAACGTAGGCACCATCGGCCACATCGACCATGGCAAGACTACTCTCACGACCGCAATCCTGAAGGTTCAGTCGGACAAGGGCCTGGCGCAGTTTAAGTCCTATCAGGACATTGCCAAGGGCGGCACTGTCCGCGACGCGACCAAGACGGTTACCATCGCTGTCGCCCACGTTGAATACGAAACCCCCACCCGCCACTACGCGCACGTGGACTGCCCCGGGCACGCGGACTTTGTCAAGAACATGATCACGGGCGCGGCTCAGATGGACGGCGCAATCCTCGTGGTCTCCGCCGCCGACGGCCCGATGCCCCAGACGCGCGAACACATCCTTTTGGCGCGCCAGGTCGGCGTTCCGCAGATCGTAGTCTTCCTCAACAAGTGCGACCTCGTCGACGACAAGGAGCTCCTCGAGCTCGTTGAAATGGAAGTCCGCGACCTCCTCAACAAGTACAACTACAAGGGCGACGACATCAAGATCATCCACGGCTCGGCCCTCGGCGCCCTCGAAGGCACCGAATTCGGCGTCAAGTCCATCGACCAGCTCATGGACGCCATCGACTCCGAAATTCCCGAACCGGAACGCCCGATCGACAAGCCTTTCATGATGAGCATCGAGGACGTGTTCTCGATCACCGGCCGCGGCACGGTCGCCACGGGCCGCATCGAGCGCGGCGTCGTCAAGGTCGGCGACGAAGTCGAAATCGTCGGCATGGGCGAAACCCGCAAGACCACCGTCACGGGCGTCGAAATGTTCCGCAAGCTCCTCGATCAGGGCCAGGCGGGCGACAACGTCGGCCTCCTCTTGCGCGGCATTGAAAAGAACCAGATCCAGCGCGGCCAGGTGCTCGCCAAGCCCGGTTCCATAACTCCGCACACGAAGGCCAAGGCCGAAATCTACGTCCTCACCAAGGACGAAGGCGGACGCCACACCCCCTTCTTCACGAACTACCGCCCCCAGTTCTTCTTCGGAACCGCCGACGTCACCGGCGTCTGCAAGCTCCCCGAAGGCGTCGAAATGGTCATGCCGGGCGACAACCTCTCCATTGAAATCGAGCTCCAGAAGCCGATCGCCATGGAAAAGGGGCAGCGTTTTGCAATCCGCGAAGGCGGCCGCACCATCGGCGCGGGACGCATCTCGGAAATCATCGCTTAGTTTTCCCGATTTAAGCCTTCGCCGGAAGGGTTGCGGCCTTTCCGGCTTTGGCGTCTAACGAAATTGCGGCGCGGAATTTTTTTTATTGACGCGCCCGCGCTTTCGGATAAAACGCAACGATTTTCAACAATAGGGGTTTAGTTCAATTGGTAGAGCAGCGGTCTCCAAAACCGCGTGTTGGGGGTTCGAGTCCCTCAGCCCCTGTTTGTTCTTTAACGTTCGAGCGCGGCTTTTTTCGGGAGCCGTTCGGGCGCAATCGCAAGCGCGCAAGCTTCGTCAAAGGCGGCAATCGCACATTACAATGACAAATCCATTTCGCAAAGTCAGACAGTTCTATAATGAGACGGCCGTGGAGCTCAAAAAAGCCGCGTGGCCGACGCGCTCCGAGCTCTTGAATTCGGTGCTGGTCGTCTTCGTGGCGATAGGCTTGCTCGGCATATTCGTGAGCCTCGCGGACTTTTCCATCTACAATGTGGTCGACTTGCTGACCTCGCTCGTCAGGGGCGGAAAGTAATCAAATGGACGGCTCATCGGACGACAATCGCAAGTGGTACGCGGTTCAGACGCGCTCCAACATGGAGAAAAAGGCGGTGGAATCGCTCAAGCGCCAGATAGACATCGAGGACATGGGCGCGTACATTTCAAAGGACGACATCCTCCTGCCCACCGAAACGATTTCCGAAATCAAGAACGGGAAGAAAAAGGTTCACACCCGCAACCTCTACCCGGGCTACATCTTTGTGCGCGTCAAACTGTACGACGACGACGAAAATTTTCTCGAAAAGCCGTGGTACTTCGTGCGCGGCATAAACGGGGTCATCAATTTTATGGGCGGCGAACGCCCCGTGGCCTTGAAACAGCCTGAAATCGAAAGGATATTCGAGCAGATCGACCAATCCAAGGGCACTGAAAAGCCGAAGGTGTCTTTCGAGGTCGGCGAAGAAGTCAAGATAAACGACGGTCCGTTTGTGAGCCTCACCGGCAGAATCGACGAAATCGACCCCGAAAGGGGCAAGCTCAAAGTCAGCGTTTCGATATTCGGCAGATTTACGCCCGTCGAGCTCGAATACTGGCAGGTTGCGCGGGTTGAGGATTCCGGCAAATAAATTTACGCACAATAAGTTACGCACAGCCTCAGGCGTAGAAAATTCCATAGGAAAACACAAAAATGGCAAAGAAAGTAGTAAAACAAATCAAGCTGCAGCTCCCCGCCGGCGCCGCGAATCCCGCCCCGCCGGTCGGCCCCGCCCTCGGCGCCGCAGGCGTGAACATTATGGGATTCTGCAAAGAGTTCAACGCCCGCACCAAAGACCAGGCCGGCATGGTTCTGCCCGTGGTAATTTCCGTATATCAGGACAAGTCTTTCACTTTCATTCTCAAGTCGCCGCCGGCCGCGGTGCTGCTCAAAAAGGCCGCGGGAGTCGCGACTGCGAGCGCCAAGCCCAACGTCGACAAGGTGGGCAAGGTGACGAAGGCGCAGATAAAGGAAATCGTAAAGATCAAGGAAAAGGATCTCAACGCCTCGCAGCTCGAAGCCGCCTGCAAAATCATCGAAGGCACCGCCCGCTCGATGGGCATTGAAGTCGTGGGCTGAGCTCGCGGCTTCCGCCCCGCGCGGGGCGCTCCAATTAAATGACGCGGTTTTCCGCAAAGGCGCGCGGGCGCGTTAAAAAATTTTTTCGCCGAAAGGCGCCAACAACCGCACTGCATCAAAAGCAGGAGACAAAAAGCAAAAAGTCATGGTTAAAAGAAGCAAAAGATACAGGAAGGCGGCTGAATCGCTCGCCCAGAAGCCGTCGGCGCTCGCCGACGCGGTGGCGGCCCTCCAGTCCATGCCGAAAGCGGGCTTCGACGAAACCGTCGAGCTCTCGTTCAAACTCAACGTCGATCCCAAGCAGAGCAACCAGATGGTTCGCGGCACGGTTCGCCTCCCCAACGGAAGCGGGAAAAAAGTCAGGGTCGTCGTGTTTACCGACCACGCGGAATCCGCGATTGCCGCCGGCGCCGACAAGGCGGGTCTCGGGGATCTCATAAAGGAAATCGAGGGCGGCTGGATGGAATTCGACGTAGCCGTCGCCACCACTTCCGCGATGAAGGAAGTCCGCAAGCTTGCGCGCATACTCGGCCCGCGCGGCCTCATGCCCAATCCCAAGAGCGGCACGGTCACCGACGATGTGGAGTCCGCCATCAAGGAAGTCAAGGGCGGAAGGGTTGAATACAAGATGGACAAGACCGCCAACCTCTCGGTTGTCGTCGGCAAGCGCAGCTTCGCCAACGACAAGCTCGTCGAGAACGCCAGGGCCGCGCTTTCGAGCGTCGCCGCCGCGCGCCCCGAAATGATAAAGGGCAAGTTCATCAACTCCATAACAATCAGCTCGACGATGAGCCCCGGCGTCAAGGTAGACCTCGCCGAAGCCGCCGAATAACGGGAGGAGCCACAAAAATGAGACCAGAAAAAAAATACCTTCTCGAAGAAGCCCGCGCGAATCTCGGCGCGTCCGAGCACGTCTTTCTCGTAAACTTTACGGGGGTGACCGTCGCCAACGCCGCAGACTTCCGCAAGGCTCTCGCCGCGGTTGGCGCGCAGTACCACATCGCGAAGAACTCTATAATCGCACTCGCCGCCAAGGAGCTCAACCTCCCCGACTTTTCGGAGGTTTTGCAGGGGCCAACGGGCATCATCAGCGGCGGCGACGACGCCGCGGCGGTAGCCAAGGCTGTCGTCAACTTCTTCAAGGACCGCGAAAACGCCACGGTGAAAATCGGCATACTCGGCGAAAAGCTCATGACCAAGGCCGAAGTCGAGCACCTCGGCAGCCTCCCGAGCCTTCCCGAACTGCGCGCGCAGTTCCTCTCGCTGCTCTCGACGCCCGCCAAGCAGATGGTGCGCGTCCTCTTCGTGCACGCCGAAAAGCTCGAAGGCAAGGCGGAATAGCCCGCGTCCGCGGGCGCGCCGCCCGCTTTTGAAACCTCTTGCGCCCGCCTTTCCGCCATCTGTCGGGGAAGGCGGGCGAAACGAAAACAACTAAAGGACAAGCTTAGGGGGCGCGGCCCCTTAAATGTTCCGGCCGGAACGCTAAGCGTCCAAAGGAGAAACAAATCATGGCAGACATTACGAAAGATCAGGTTATAGAATGGCTCAGCGGCCTTTCGGTTATCGACATCGCCGCTCTCGTCAAGGAGCTCGAAGACAAGTGGGGCGTCAGCGCCGCCGCTCCCGTGGCGGTCGTAGCGGGCGCCGCTGCCGCGGCCCCCGCCGAGGAAAAGGACGCTTTCGACGTCGTTCTCAAGTCCGTCGACGCCTCCAAGAAGATCGCGGTCATCAAGGAAGTCCGCGCGATTACCTCGCTCGGCCTCGCCGAAGCCAAGGCCCTCGTCGAAGGCGCGCCCAAGACCATCAAGGAAGGCGTCGCCAAGGCCGAAGCCGAAGAAATCGCCAAGAAGCTCAAGGACGCCGGCGCCGAAGTCGAAGTCAAGTAAGCGACTTTGGATTTGCGGCATTAAGGCTTTCGCGGAGAGTCCGCGGAGCCCCTCAAAAGGGGTTCCGCGGCTGTCCGCTTTTTACGCTTAAAATCCCGAAGCGAAAAAACGGGGATAAAATTTAAGTTCTCTAAAAATTTTGCGAAATAACGCTTCTCCCGATTCCGGCTCGCGCCGGCGTTTGGCGGGGAAGGCGCGCGAGGGCTCCGCTTTGAATGCGGCGGGCTCCGGCGGCGCGCGGAGGGACGCGCAGGCAATTTCCCCAGCCGGAAGCCGGCAATGCGGCTTTCTCCGGCAGGCGGGGAAGATTTCGCAAAATTTTTAGGGAATTCAACAACAAAGCATCTCCAAGAATATGTCAGAGCGAAAGAACTTTGGAAAATTGAAGGAAGTCATACCGCTTCCGAATCTAATTGAGAACCAACTCAATTCCTATGTGGATTTCCTTCAGATGGACGTCCCGCCGTCGAAGCGCAGGCAGGTCGGCCTGCACGCGGTGTTCAGCGAAATTTTCCCGATAGAAAGCTACGACGGCAAGCACAAGCTCGAATACGTTTCCTACGACCTCGTGGGGCCGAAGATGAGCGAAGTAGAGTGCATAAAGGAGGGCGCGACCTACTCTGTCGCCCTGCACGTCACTTTCCGCCTGCGGGAGGAAGACCGCACGCAGGAAGAGCGCATATTCATGGGCGACATCAACATGATGACCAAGAGCGGCAGCTTCATCGTAAACGGCGCCGAGCGCGTCGTCGTGAGCCAGCTGCACCGCAGCCCCGGCATTTGCTTTGAGCAGACCCTCCACAGCTCGGACAAGATGCTCTACTCCTTCCGCCTGATTCCCGACCGCGGCACTTGGGTGGAAGTGCAGTTCGACCAGAACGACCTTCTCTACGTCTACATCGACCGCCGCCGCCGCCGCCGCAAGTTTCTCATCACTACTCTCCTGCGCGCATTCGGTCACAGCTCCGATCAGGAGATTGTAAACCTTTTCTACAAAGTGGAGGATCTCTCCGTCGACAAGGCTTTGAAGATGGAGAACATCTCGCACTTCGTTCTCGCCGAGCCCGTCACCGATCCCGCCAAGGGCGTCGTGCTCCTCAAACAGTACGAGACTCTAACCACCATCGCCGTCCAAAAGTTCAAGGCGGCAAATATCCGCGAATTTAAGGTCATCGACACCACCGTCGACGACGGCGCCATTGTCCGCGCAATCAAAAAGGACAAGACCAAGAACGAGGAGAGCGCGCTAAAATACATCTACACCCAGCTGCGCCCGGGCGAACCCGTGACCACCGAAAACGCCCGCGCCCTCCTGCGCCGCACCCTCCGCGACCCCAAGCGCTACGACCTCGGGCGCGTCGGCCGCTTTAAGATCAACCAGAAGCTCGGCCTGTCCACGCCCCTGGAAACTCGCACGCTCACGAGCGAGGACATAGTCGCCGGCACCAAATACCTCTGCAAGCTCAAGAAGGGCGAGGGGGTCATCGACGACATCGACAATCTCGGCAGCCGCCGCGTCCGCACGGTGGGCGAACTTCTCGCCAACCAGTGCCGCATGGGGCTGGCGCGCACCGAAAAGCTCATCCGCGAGCGCATGAACGCCACCGATCAGAACAGCGACTCCCTCACGCCGTCGCGCCTGGTCAACACCAAGGTCATGACGACCGTCATACGCGACTTTTTCGCGCGCAACCAGCTCTCGCAGTTCATGGACCAGATAAACCCGCTCTCGGAGCTCACGCACAAGCGCAGGCTCTCGGCTCTCGGCCAGGGCGGGCTCAGCCGCGAGAGGGCGGGCTTTGAAGTCCGCGACGTACACCCGTCGCACTACGGCAGAATCTGCCCCATTGAAACGCCGGAAGGCCCGAACATCGGCCTCATCAATTCGCTCTCGTGCTACGCGCGCATCAACGAATTCGGCTTTATCGAAACGCCTTACAGAAAAGTCGAAAACGGCAGGGTTCTCGACAAGATAGACTACCTCTCCGCCGACGACGAAGAGGGGCTCACCGTGGCGCAGGCCAATTCCGAAATAAAGGACGGCAAGCTCGTCGGCCGCGTGACCGCCAGAAAGTTCGACGAAGTTTTTGAAGTCGACCCTTCCGAAGTCGACTACATGGACGTCAGCCCCAAGCAGCTCATCTCAGTCGCGGCCGGCATCATTCCGTTCCTCGAACACGACGACGCCAACCGCGCGCTCATGGGCTCGAACATGCAGCGCCAGGGCGTGCCGCTCCTCAAGACCGAGGCTCCCCTCGTGGGAACCGGCATTGAGGGCAGGGTCGCTACGGACTCCCGCACGGTGGTGCTCTCCGAATCCGCCGGCAAGGTCGCCAGCGTCGACGCCAAGAGGATAATCGTCACCTCCGACGGCGAAATGCCCAAAAAGGTTCAGGGCAAGATAAAGAGCGACCCCGACAAGGGCGTTTTCGTGTACGAGCTGCGCAAATTCATGCGCTCCAACGCCTGCACCTGCTTCACCCAAAAGCCCGTTGTAAAGCGCGGGCAGGCGGTGAAGGCGGGAACCGTACTCGCCGACGGCGCCGCCACCGAAGACGGCGAGCTCGCTCTCGGCAAGAACGTGTTGGTCGCCTTCATGCCGTGGAACGGCTACAACTTTGAGGACGCCATTCTGCTCTCCGAAAAGCTCATCAAAAACGACGTTTTCACCTCCGTCCACATCGAGGAATACGAAGTGACCGCCCGCGACACCAAGCTCGGGCCCGAGGAAATCACGCGCGACATTCCCAACGTCGGCGACGAGGCGCTCAAAAACCTCGACCGCAACGGCGTTATCCGCGTCGGCGCGGAAGTCAAGCCCGGCGACATCCTCGTGGGCAAGATCACCCCGAAGTCGGAGACCGAGCTCGCGCCCGAGGAAAAGCTCCTGCGCGCCATATTCGGCGAAAAGGCGGCCGACGTCAAAGACACCTCCCTCGTCGTCCCCTCGGGCGTCAAGGGCATAGTGATGGACGTAAAGACGACAACCAAGAGCGACCGCGAAAACGAAAAAGTTTCAACGAGCGACATCCGCCGCCGCACCCGCAAGATCAACGAAGAGCACCGCGCCCAGACCGACAAGCTGCGCGACGACCTCACCGAGGCTCTTTCCAACGTCCTGCTCGGCGAAAAAATCCCGCTCGACGTCCGCAACTCCGAGACGGGCGAGGTAATCATACAGGCAAACAGGAAGATCACCAAGACCCTCCTGCGCCGCCTCGCCGCGGTGTCCAAAAACATAGACATCGACCCGTCCCCCGTGCGCATAAAGATCATGGAGATCGTCGACAACTACCAGCGCAGGTTCGACGAAATCGAAAAGGAGCGCGCCCGCAAGGTGGACTCCATCGAGAGCGGCGAAGGTTCCGACCAGAACGTCATAAAGACCGTAAAGGTCTACATCGCCACCAAGCGCAAGATTCAGGTCGGCGACAAGATGGCGGGGCGCCACGGCAACAAGGGCATAGTCGCGCGCATAGTTCCCGAGGAGGACATGCCGTATCTGCCCGACGGAACCCCCGTGGAAATCTGCCTCAACCCGATGGGCGTGCCCTCCCGAATGAACGTGGGGCAGGTTCTCGAGACGCACCTCGGCTGGGCGTGCAAGAAGCTGGGCATAAAGGTTGCCACCCCCGTGTTCGACGGCATAAGCGAAAAGGACATCCGCCGCTACCTCAAAGACTCGGGGCTCCCCGAGAGCGGCAAGGTGCGCCTCATCGACGGGCTCACGGGCGAATATTTCGACCAGGAGATAGTCGTCGGCTACATTTACATGATGAAGCTCAACCACCTCGTAGCCGACAAGATCCACGCCCGCGCGGTCGGCCCGTACAGCCTCATCACCCAGCAGCCTCTCGGCGGCAAGGCCCAGTACGGCGGCCAGAGGTTCGGCGAGATGGAGGTGTGGGCGCTCGAAGCGTACGGGGCGGCCTACACGTTGCAGGAGCTGCTCACGGTCAAGTCCGACGACGTGCAGGGCAGAACCAAGATTTACGAGCAGCTCGTCAAGGGAGACAGCTCTTTGCAGGCCGGCACTCCGCAGTCTTTCAACGTTCTGATGAAGGAAATGCAGGGCCTCTGCCTGAACATCAGGCCCGAAAACAGCGACGCGCTCGACAGGTAGCGCGCGCTTTCCCCGAAAAGCCAAATTCTAAAAAGGAAATTTTCGTATGGAAGAAAACAACACCAATCAGGCAAATCAGGCCCAGGCGCGCGAAATTCTCGGTTTCGACTCCGAAGCGGGTTTCGATTGCGTTTCGATAGGGCTCGCGTCTCCTGACACGATCCGCTCTTGGTCGCACGGCGAAGTCAAGAATCCGGAGACTATCAACTACCGCACTTTCAAGCCCGAGCCCGGCGGCCTCTTCTGCCAGAGAATTTTCGGCCCGATCCGCGACTACGAATGCGCCTGCGGCAAGTACAAGCGCATACGCTTCAAGGACCAGGTCTGCGACCGTTGCGGCGTCGAGGTGACGACCAGCCGCGTGCGCCGCGAGCGCATGGGCCACATAGAGCTCGCCGTGCCCGTTTCGCACATTTGGTTTTTGAAGAGCATGCCCAGCCGCCTGGGACTGATCCTCGACATGACGGCAAAGGCGCTCGAGAGCGTCATCTACTACGAGAGGTACGTCGTCATCGACCCGATGAACACGTCGTTTTCGTACATGCAGTTCCTCACGGAGGAGGAATACCAGCGCGCGGTCGACGCTGGCGACGAGTTCGTCGCCAAGATGGGCGCGGAAGCCGTGCGCGACCTCCTTCGCAACATCGACCTCGAAAAGCTTGAGACCGAGCTTACCGAGCAGATGCAGGCAACCCGCTCCAAGCAGATCAAGAAAAAGCTTTCCAAGCGTTTGAAGCTCGTCCAGGGCTTCATCGAAAGCGGCGCGCGCCCCGAGTGGATGATTCTGGAAGTCCTGCCAGTCATTCCGCCGGATCTGCGCCCGCTCGTTCCCCTCGAAGGCGGCAGGTTTGCAACCTCCGACCTCAACGACCTCTACCGCCGCGTGATCAACCGCAACAACCGCCTGCTTTCGCTCATGCAGATGAAGACGCCCGACGTCATCATCCACAACGAAAAGCGCATGTTGCAGGAGTCCATCGACGCGCTCTTCGACAACGGCCGCCACGGGCGCCCCGTCACGGGCGCGGGCAACCGCCCCCTCAAAAGCATTTCCGACATGCTCAAAGGCAAGCAGGGCCGCTTCCGCCAGAACCTTTTGGGCAAGCGCGTCGACTACTCCGGCCGTTCGGTAATCGTCATAGGCCCCGACCTCAAGCTTCACCAGTGCGGCCTGCCCAAGAAAATGGCGCTCACTCTGTTTGAGCCGTTCATCATCCGCCGCCTCAAAGAGCTCGGATTCGTCCACACCGTCCGCAGCGCGCGCAAGATGATTGAAAAGAAGTCCCCCGAAGTATGGGATATTCTCGAAGAGGTCACGCAGGGGCATCCGGTGATGCTCAACCGCGCGCCGACCCTCCACCGCCTTTCGATTCAGGCGTTCGAGCCCGTCCTCATCGAGGGCGACGCAATACGCCTGCACCCGCTCGTCTGCGCCGCGTACAACGCCGACTTCGACGGCGACCAGATGGCCGTCCACGTCCCGCTCTCGCTCGAGGCGATAATGGAGGCGAAGCTGCTGATGCTCGCCAGCAACAACATCTTCTCACCCTCGTCCGGCAAGCCGATTCTAACGCCCTCGCAGGACATCGTTTTGGGCTGCTACTACCTAACGTACGAGCCGAGCCTGAAAAAGGGCAAGGGAGAGAGGGTTCCGCTGCTCTCGAGCCTCCGCGAAGTCCAGGGCGCGCATGCCGAGGGAATGCTCCATTGGCACGACTGGATCGACTATGCCAATCCCGACTACGGCAGGGAGACCATTTACGGCGATCCCGACAAAAAGGTCATACGCACGACCGTCGGCAGGGTCATTTTCAACACCATTTGGCCCGAAAAGATGGGGTTTGTGAACTTCACGGTTCCCAAGGGCAAGCTCGGCGACCTCATCTTAAACACGTTTAAGATTTGCGGCCGCACCGAGAGCGCGCCCGTGCTCGACCGCCTCAAGGCGCTCGGCTTCCGCACCGCGACCCTTGCCGGCATATCCATCGGAATCGGCGACATGGACATTCCCGCCGAAAAGGCGGGCATCATCGCCCAGGCGCGCGCCAAAATCAAGGAAGTCGAGACCGAATACCACCGCGGCACCATCACCAAAGGCGAGCGCTCCAACAAGGTTATCGACATCTGGAACGTCGCGACCGACGCCATCGCCAAAAAGGCGTTTGAAAAGCTCGCGCAGGTTCCCGTCAAGACTTCCGGAAGGCAGCACATCAACCCCGTCTACTTCCTCATGGACTCCGGCGCTCGCGGCAACAAGGCGCAGGTCCGCCAGCTCTGCGGCGCGCGCGGCCTCATGGCAAAGCCCAACGGCGAAATCATCGAGCGTCCGATTCTCTCGTCGTTCCGCGAGGGTCTGAGCGTGCACGAATATTTCATTTCCACCCACGGCGCGCGCAAGGGGCTCGCCGACACCGCCCTCAAAACGGCGGACGCCGGCTACATGACCAGAAAGCTCTGCGACGTGGCGATGGACGTCATCATCACCGAGGAGGACGACCGCAACACCAACGGCATCTGGAAAGAGGCCATATACGACGGCGACGACGAAATTGTCTCGCTCTTCGACCGCATAGTGGGCCGCTGTTCCAGCGACGACATTCCCAACCCGACCAATCCGAGCGAAATCATAATCCGCAGCGGCGAGCTCATCACCGAAGCCATGGCGCGCCGCGTCGACGCCCTCGGCATAGAGCGCGTCAAGGTCATGAGCCCGCTCACCCACTTGAAGCGCAATTCCATTCCCGCCAAGGCCTACGGCATCGACCCCTCGACGCAGAAGCTCGTCGAGCGCGGGACGGCGGTCGGCATAATCGCCGCCCAGTCGATCGGCGAGCCCGGCACGCAGCTGACGATGAGAACTTTCCACATCGGCGGCGTCGCGCAGTCGGTCAAGGCTCCGGAAATCACCGTCCGCAACGACGGCAAAGTGGTGTACCGCGACCTCCGCACCGTGGAGCTCTCGCACCTCGACCCGACGAGCGGAAAGGAAATCAAGGGGTATGTCGTCCTCAACAAGACCGGCCACATACTCATACTCGACGACGACGGCAAGGAGCTTGAAGACTACGCGATAGTCGCGGGCTCGTGGATTGCCGCCGCCGACGGGGAGAAAATCAAGAAGGGCACGCAGCTCGCGCGTTGGGACCCGCACAACATACCGATTCTTTCCGACCGCGAGGGCGTCGTGAAGTTTATCGACATGATCGACGGGCTCACTTTCCGCAGCGAGTTCGACCCCTCCACCGGCCGAAGCACTATCACCGTCTCCGACCACAAGGAGGACCTCAACCCGACGGTCGCCCTGCTCGACAGAAAGACGAAGCAGACGATTTCGCTCTACGCCATTCCGACGGGCGCGCAGGTCGTCGTGGCCGACGGCGACTACATCCGCCCCGGCACGATGATCGCCAAGACCCCCCGCTCGGCGGCAAAGACCCAGGATATCACCGGCGGCCTGCCGCGCGTGGCAGAGCTCTTCGAGGCCCGCAGGCCGAAAGAGGCCGCCGAAATGGCGCGCATAGACGGCATCGTCAAGATGGCCGGCACTCGCCGCAAGAAGAAGCTGCTCAAAATAATTCCCAAGGGCGCCGACGAGAGCGACGAGGGCGTCGAGGAGCACCTCATTCCCGCCAACAAGCGCATTACCGTGCAGGACGGCGACGAGGTCAAGAAGGGCCAGCCCATAACCGACGGCGGCTTCGACCCGAGCGAAATCCTCGAGATCATGGGCCCGAGCGCCGTTCAGGAGTACATCCTCAGGGAAATCCAGAAGGTCTACCGCTCGCAGGGCGTGACCATCAACGACAAGCACATAGAGGTGATCCTGTCGAGAATGCTGCGCAAGATCCGCGTGATTGAGCCCGGAGACTCCGATTACTTCTGGGGGCAGCAGGTGGACAAGTACGAATTTATGGAGACAAACAGGGCGATTTCCGAAGCGGGCGGCAAGCCCGCCACCGGCGAGCCGATCCTGCTTGGCATCACAAAGGCGAGCCTTGAAACCGAAAGCTTCATCAGCGCGGCGTCTTTCCAGGAGACAACGCGCGTGCTCACCGAAGCCGCGACTCTCGGAAAGCGCGACGACCTCACCGGCTTCAAGGAAAACGTCATAATGGGCAATCTCATCCCCGCCGGCACGGGGCTTGCGGCCTACCGCAAGCTCAGGGTCACGGCCGAGGGCGGGGAATTTGCGCCCCTAACGGAGGATCCGCGCGCCGGAGAAAACGCGCAGGCCGCCGTCCAGAAGTCCGAATGAGACTTCTTTATTTCGGAGCCGGCGGGTCGGGCTTTTTAGGCGGGATAGGGCGCAGAGCTTTTTCTCCTCCGAAAAGGGCCGCCGCCGAAGGCGCTCTCAATTCCGCCCGCCCCACGGCGGAGGATTTTGGGTAAGCCCGCTCCAGACACATTCCGGAGGTTGCCCTTGTTTTGGGAGGCTTCCCGCTCCGCCGCGAGGCGGTTTGCGCCCGAACGTTTTAAAAAAGCGCGGAGGCGCCGTCCCGAAAGGGAAGGGCGGAAAGGCTTCAGAACGCCGTTTGCAAAGGGAAATTTCGGGATACCAAAAAATTAATCGCAAAAAATCCAAAATAAAACTTGCCAAGGGGAGATGATTATATACTTTCATTCATCTTTCTCTTTCTAAAAGACACAAAATATGCCTACAATTAACCAGTTAGTTCGCAAGCCGCGCACGTTGGCCGTATCCAAGACCAAGGCGCCGGCGTTGAAGTCGAATCCGTTTCGCCGCGGCGTATGCGTGCAGGTGATGACCCGCACGCCCAAGAAGCCGAACTCGGCCATCCGCAAAGTCGCAAAAGTCCGCCTCACCTCCGGCTACGAAGTCATCGCCTACATTCCCGACGAAGGGCACTCCCTCCAGGAGCACAGCGTCGTCCTCGTCCGCGGCGGCCGCGTAAAGGACCTCCCCGGCGTCCGCTACCACATCGTCCGCGGCGCGCTCGACTGCATGGGCGTCGAAAAGCGCCGCCGCAGCCGCTCCAAGTACGGCGTAAAGCGTCCCAAGGCCGCCGCCAAGAAGTAAAATTTAAACGCAAGGCACAGATATGTCACGCAGACACAGAGCTGAAAAAAGAGAACGCATTCCGGATTCGCGCTACAAGAGCCCGCTCGTCAGCCACCTCATCAACATGGTGATGAAAAACGGCAAGAAGACCGTCGCCGAGCGCATAGTTTACGGCGCAATAGAGCGCGTCAGCGAAAAGCTCGAAAAGGGCGACCCCATCGACCTGCTCCTCGGAGCCCTCGAAAATGTCCGCCCCAAGCTCGAGGTGAAATCCCGCAGGGTCGGCGGCGCCACCTATCAGGTTCCCGTCGAAGTCTCTTTTGACCGCCAGCAGACGCTCGCTTTCCGTTGGCTCATCGACGCGGCCAACAACCGCAAAGGGGTAGCGATGTCCGAAGCCCTCGCCTCCGAGCTCGTCGACGCCTACAACAACACCGGCACGGTCGTCAAGAAGCGCGAGGACGTTCACAAGATGGCGCAGTCCAACAGGGCTTTTGCGCACCTTCGCTGGTGATAACCCGCTAACGGAATCAGGTTAAATGGCAACTTTATCTCCCAAGAACTCCCCCAACAGGGGCAAACCGCTCGAATACACGCGCAATATAGGCATTTCCGCGCACATCGACGCCGGCAAGACCACCTGCTCCGAGAGAATCCTCTTTTACAGCGGCGTGGTTCACAAGATAGGCGAAGTCCACGAAGGCACCGCCGTCACCGACTGGATGGAGCAGGAGCGCGAGCGCGGCATCACCATAACTTCCTCCGCAATCAGCTGCAACTGGACGACGAGAGAAGGCCCCTATCAGGGCATCGAGCACCAGATAAACCTCATCGACACCCCCGGGCACGTCGACTTTACTGCCGAAGTCGAGCGTTCGCTCCGCGTTCTCGACGGCGCGGTCGCTGTTTTCTGCGCGGTCGCGGGCGTGCAGCCCCAGTCGGAGACCGTCTGGCGCCAGATGAACAAGTACAGCGTCCCGAGGATCGCGTTCATCAACAAGATGGACAGAACCGGCGCGGATTTTTACGGCGCGGTCGAGGACATCAAGAACAAGCTCAACGGCAACCCGCACCCGATTTATCTTCCCATCGGCGCGGAGGACCAGCTCAAGGGGCTCATCGACCTCGTGACGATGAAGGCGTTCGTCTATGACGAAAACGACCCGCAGGGCGTCAGGTTCGACACCGTAGAAATTCCCGCCGAGTACAAGGAAAAGGCGGAGCAGTACAGGGCTAGCCTCATAGAGGGCGTGGCGGATTTCGACGACGAAATCATGGAGCGCTTCCTCGAAGGCGAAACCGATTTCACCGCCGACGAACTCAGGAGGGGAATCCGCAAGGCGACCCTCTCTCGCAAGTTCGTTGCGGTAATTCCCGGCTCGGCGTTCAAGAACAAGGGCGTGCAGATGCTCATGAACGCCGTGGTCGACTACCTCCCATCGCCGCTCGACGTCCCCCCGATAAAGGCTTTCGCCGAGGGCGACGAAGACACCCCGTCGCTCGAGATCGTACCCGACGACTTCGCGCCGCCGACTGCGCTCGCGTTCAAGCTTTGGAGCGACCCGTTCGTCGGCAAGCTCATCTTCGTGCGCGTTTACACCGGCTGCCTCAAAAAGGGAATGTCCGTCTACAATCCGCGCTCCCGCAAGAGCGAGCGCATATCGCGCCTTCTCATCATCAAGGCCGACAAGCGCGACGACATTGAAGAGGCTTACAGCGGCTCCATCTGCGCCATCATCGGCGCCAAGGACATCGTCACGGGCGACACTCTCTGCGACCGTGAACACGAAGTCCGACTCGAGCCCCCGACTTTCCCCGACACGGTTATCTCGATGAGCATCGAGCCCAAGAGCAAAGCAGACCAGGAAAAGCTTTCCATAGCCCTCCAACGCCTCGCCGAGGAAGATCCGACTTTCGTGGTCAAGAGCGACCCCGAAACGGGCCAGACCCTCATCTCGGGCATGGGCGAGCTCCACCTCGAAATCATCCGCGACCGCCTCTTCCGCGAGTTCAAGGTAGAGGCCGATTCGGGAAAGCCGCAGATCGCCTACCGCGAAACCATCACCAAGAAGGCGCACGGCGTGGGCAAGTTTGTCCGCCAGTCGGGCGGCCGCGGCCAGTACGGACACGCCGAAATCGACATCGAGCCGCTCGAAAAGGGCAAGCACTACGAATTCGTCAACGCGATCGTCGGCGGCGTAATCCCCAAGGAATACATCAAGCCGACCGAAGACGGCATCAAGGAGGCGATGATAAACGGCGTCGTCGCGGGCTATCCCGTCGTAGACGTGAAAGTCACGCTCGTATTCGGCTCCTTCCACGAAGTCGACTCTTCGGAAATGGCGTTTAAGATGGCGGGCATTTTCGCGTTCAAGGACGCTATGAAAAACGCCGCCCCCATATTGCTCGAACCCATCATGAAAGTCGAAGTCACCACCCCCGACGAATACCAGGGCGACATCATGGGCGACATCAACCGCCGCCGCGGACAGATTCAGGGCATGGAGACGAAGGGCAACCTCTGCAACATCAGGGCGTTCATTCCCCTCGAAACCATGTTCGGGTACGCAACGGACATCCGCTCGCTCTCCAGCGGTCGCGCTTCGTATTCGATGGAGCCGAGCCACTTCGAGCAGGTTCCCAACAACGTCCTCAAACAGGTTCAGGAAGGCGCGGCGCGCAAAGCCGCAAGGTCTTAATATTTAAAATACAAAGGCAAAATGGCTACTCAGAGAATTAGAATCAAGCTCAAGGGCTACGATTTTCGCACGATAGACCAGAGCGCGAGCGACATCGTCGAAACCGCAAAGCGCACCGGCGCGCGCGTTTCGGGTCCCGTTCCGCTTCCCACGAAGATTGAAAAGTACTCGGTAAACCGTTCCGTGCACGTCGACAAGAAGAGCATGGAGCAGTTTGAGCTGCGCACTCACAAGCGCCTCATCGACATCGTCGATCCGACCGTCAACACGGTTGACGAGCTCAAAAAGCTCAATCTTCCCTCGGGCGTCGACATCACGATCAACGTCTGAGGCTTTCCTATCCGCGCTTCGGCGGCGGCAGGGCGCTTTTAGAGCGTTTCCCGCCGCGGGCGGAGAAAGTTTTAGCGGGCGCGGAAGCGCGCAATCCGCAAATGCGCGGGAGCCGGAATGTCCGGCTGCCGCAGGCACATAAGACAAATTCCTGGCGCAAATTTTTTGAAGCATCTCCTGCCGCGGAAAGGCGGCGTGCTCGGAGAGAACCAAAAAGTTTGCGCGAAATTTGTTTTTTTCAAAAAAGGGCAAAAATTTATATTGACTCGAATGTCCTTTCGGGCATTATCGCAACTCTTTACAAATTTTTTAATCAACACGAACAACTAAAGCAGGTAAGGGTCGCTCCGTTGTCTGAAGTTTTCCAAGACGGCGAACGGCAGCCTCCAATGGATTTGATTCCGCCTGCCGCTTAGCAAAATGAGCCAAATCATAATAGGTAAAAAACTGGGCATGACCCAGGTGTACGACGGGGCCAACACCCTCGTCCCCGTGACCGTAATAGAGGCGGGTCCGTGCCCGGTCACCCAGATAAAAACGGCCCAGAGCGACGGCTACGAAGCCGTTCAGATCGGCTTCGGCGCGCAGAAAGAGCAGCGCATGACCAAGCCCGCGCTCGGGCATTTCAAAAAGGCTGGCACCGGAAACCTCCGCAAGCTCGCCGAATTCCGCGTCGAAAACGCTTCCGAATTCAAGCTCGGCGACGTCATCACCGTCGCCAAGTTCTCCGAGGGCCAGATGGTGGACGTCATCGGCACCACCAAGGGCCGCGGCTTCCAGGGCGTCATGAAACGCTACAACTTCGACGGGCAACCCCAGACGCACGGCCACATGATGCATCGCCGCCCCGGTTCCGTCGGCTGCCGCCAGACCCCCGGCCACGTCTACAAGGGCCGCAAGATGCCCGGCCACATGGGGCAGGTGCGCCGCACCACCCAGAACCATCCGATCGTCAGGATTCTGGAGGACAAGAACATTCTTCTCATCAAGGGCAGCATTCCCGGCGCCAAGGGCGACATCGTGATCGTCCGTCCCGCGAAGAAAGCCAAGAAAGCATAAGGAGCCGCGCACATGAAACTCAAAGTTTATACGAAAGACGGTTCGAATTTCACCGAACAGGAATTTGAAAACATTCCGCAGTTCGAAGGCGACAAGGGCGTTTTCGCCCTCAAAGAAACGCTCGTGGCATATCAGGCAAACGCCCGTCAGGGCAACGCCTCCACGCTCGACTACGGCAGCGTCAGCGGCACTTGCCGCAAGCCTTTCAAGCAGAAGGGCGGCGGCCGCTCGCGCCACGGGACGATGAAGAGCCCCATACACCGCGGCGGCGCGGTCGTTTTCGGCCCCAAGCCGCGCGACTGGTCGAAGAAAATCAACCGCAAGGTTAAGCTGTTGGCGTTCAAGCGCGCGCTCTTCGACAAGTGCGTCGAAAACGGCCTCTCCGTAATCGAGGAATTCGACGCCCCCGAGCCCAAGACCAAGGCGGTTGACGCGATTCTCTCCAAGATCCAGCCCAAGGGCAAAATCCTTCTGATAGACGACGCGTTTGCCGACAAGTTCGTGCTCGCCAGCCGCAACATCGCCCGCGTCAATTTCTGCGAAACCGCGTCGCTCAGCGCGATGGAGCTCGTGCGGTTCGACAATATCATCGTATCCCGCAAGGGTCTGGACACCGTCCTCGCCCGCGCCAACAAGGAGGCCTAAGAGCCATGATCAACTCAGAAAACATCTTGAAGGGGTTCCGCGTCACGGAAAAGGCCGCCAATTTGCAGGTCGGCAACAAATACACTTTCGTGGTTGACGAATCCGCAAACGCCGTCGCGATAGGCAAGGCTGTCGAAAAGACTTTCAATGTCACCGTCGAGAGCGTAAACACCATGAACGTCAAGGGCAAGGTCAAGGTTTCCCGCATGAGCAGGAACAACCCCGGCGTCAAGGGCAAAATGAAAAAGGCCGTCGTCACCCTCAAAAAGGGCGACGCCATCCAGATAGCGTAGGCAAGGAGGATCCGAAAAATGGCTATTATTAAAAGAAGACCTTTGACTCCCGCGCAGAGATTCCTCGAACTCAGCCGCAACGAAGTCGACAACAAGCGCCCCGAGCGTTCCCTCACCGAGAGCAAGCACCGCGCCAAGGGCCGCAACTGCTACGGCCGCGTGACTTCCCGCCGGCGCGGGGGCGGGCACAAGCGGCTCTACCGCATAATCGACTTCAAGCGCGACATTCTCAACGTCCCCGCGACGGTTATGGCGATAGAATACGACCCGTACCGCACGGCGTACATCGCGCTCGTCCAGTACGAAAACGGCCCGAAGCGCTATATCATAGCTCCCGACGGCCTCAAAAAGGGAGACAAGATTCTGACGACCGACAAGCGCCAGAGCGAATTTCCCGCGGGCCTTTGCATGCCGCTCAAACTCATTCCGCCGGCTATGAGAATCCACTCCGTGGAAATGCAGCCCGGCAAGGGCGCGCAGATAGCCCGCGGCGCGGGCGCGGGCGCCCAGCTCGTCGGGGTTGAGGGCGAATTGGCCACAGTCAAGATGCCCAGCGGCGAAACGCGCATTATCAACGCGAATTGCAAGGCCGTCATAGGGGTTGTCAGCAATCCCGAACACCGCAACCAGAGCCTCGGCAAGGCGGGCCGCAACCGCTGGATGGGCAAGCGTCCGAGGGTAAGGGGCGTCGTCATGAATCCGGTGGACCACCCGATGGGCGGCGGCGAAGGCCGCACTTCCGGCGGCGGGCATCCCGTCTCCCCGTGGGGGCAGCTGGCGAAGGGCTATCCGACGCGCGTCAAGAGCAAACCGTCGAACTCCATGATACTGATTCGCCGCAACGGCAAAAAATTCAAGAAGTAATTCTAAGGAGCATATAAATGTCACGTTCAATCAAAAAAGGCCCTTTCGTAGACCCAAGTCTCCAGGATAAAATCGACGAAGCCCAGAAGACGAACTCCCGCAAGCCCATCCAGACTTGGTCGAGGCGCTCGGTGATAACTCCGGACTTCATCGGCTTGAACTTCAACGTCCACAATGGCAGAAAGTTTGTCGCCGTCTATGTTACCGAAAACATGGTCGGCCACAAGCTCGGCGAATTTTCGCCGACGCGCCTCTTCAAGGGACATCAACCGCACACAAAGAAGGCTGTTAAGTAATATGGCTGTCTCCGGCAGAGGCTTTTTCGCTTTTGCCGCGGCTCTTGCCGCGGCGGGCGCGGCCTCGGCCGCCGAACCCGACTGGCAGCTGACCGGATACTCGAACAGGCCGTCGGCCGTCCGGGAGGTCGCCAAAGAGAGGGACGCCGTTCTCATAAAGATAGACACGGGCTCCGCGAGCAGGCTGGCGACAGGTTCGGTCTGCTACATTTACAGGAGCAAGGCCCTCATAGCCCAGGCTGTGGTGGTCGAGGCCAAGAGGGAAGCCTCGGTGGCCAAAGTGCTCTCGGGGGCGGAGGTTTTGTCCGGAGACGAAGTTTACATTAAAAGACAACCCGATTTATAATAGGAAAAAATTATGGAAGTTAAGTCTTTAACAAAGTTTGCGCGCATGTCCGACAAAAAGGTGCGCGAAATCGCCCGCGAAGTGCAGGGGCTCAACGCCGCCGAAGCTTTGGAGATTTTGAAGCTCGTGCCCCGCAAGAGCGCGCGCCTTGTCGCCAAGACGCTCGCGAGCGCCATCGCCAACGCCGAAAACAACAACGGCCTCTCCGCGGCGAACATGAAAATCAAGAGCGCGGTCGTCAACCAGGGGATCGCTTTCAGGCGTTTCCGCCCGGTGGCTCGCGGCTCCGCGCACCCCATCAGGAAGAGGACTAGCCACATTCTGATAATCCTCAGCGACGAGAAATAATTTAAAAAGGAACAATATGGGTCAGAAAGTAAATCCTAAGGGTTTTCGTCTCGCGGTTCGCCGCGATTGGGAGTCGCGCTGGTTCGCGGGCAAAAGCGACTATGCGGGCGCCGTCAACGAAGACTACCGCATACGCGAATTCCTCAATAAAAAGCTGAAAGCCGCGAGCGTCCCGCGCATATTTATCGAGCGCGCCGGCCAGCGCATCCGCGTCAAAATCTACACCGCCCGCCCGGGCGTAGTGATAGGTCAGAAGGGCTCCGCCCTCGAATCCCTTAAAGCTGATTTGGCGAAATTCCTCGGCAAAGACGTGCTCGTGGACATTCAGGAAATCAAGAAGCCCGACCTCGTGGCGTATCTCGTCGCCGAGAGCGTCGCATTGCAGCTCGAACGCCGCATTTCCTTCCGCCGCGCCATTAAAAAGGCGATCTCCACATGCATGGCAGCGGGCGCCGACGGCGTAAAGCTCCAGGTTTCCGGCCGTCTCGGCGGGGCTGAAATCGCCCGCACCGAGTGGCAGAGAAAGGGGCGCATACCCCTCCACACCCTCCGCGAAAACATCGACTACGGCTTCACCGAAGCGCACACGGTCTACGGCAAAATCGGCGTAAAGTGCTGGCTCTGCCTCAAACCGGAGGACAACATCTAATCTTAGCGGAATCAGAAAATGGCTAATATTTTACCGGCAAAAACTAAGTACCGCAAGGTTCAAAAGGGCCGCAACCGCGGCATGGCCAAGGGCGGGGATACCATCGCTTTCGGCGACTTCGCAATTCAAGCCATCGAGCGCGGCAAGTGCTCGTCGGCGCAGTTGGAGGCCGCCAGGGTTGCCATCAACAGGCATTTCAAACGCCGCGGCAAGGTCTGGATGCGCGTGTTCCCCCAGAAGAGCGTGACCAAGAAGCCCGCCGAAACCCGCATGGGCAAGGGCAAGGGCGGCGTCGAGTTCTGGTGCGCGATAATCAAGCCGGGCGCCATCCTCTTCGAGGCTTCCGGCATTCCCGCTTCGATGGCGCGCGAGGCGATGAGGCTCGCCGACGGCAAGCTTCCCTTCAAATGCAAATTCGTCGTGCGCGAAGGCGTCGAAATTCTATAAGGAGATTTGACACAGATGAAAGCCAAAGAAATAAGAGAACTCTCCGCCGAGGAGCTCGACAAGAAGCTCCGCGACATGCGCGAAGAGCTGTTGAATCTCAACATACGCAAAGGCACCGGCCAGGTGGAGAACACCGCCCGCATCAGGCAGCTGCGCCGCGACATCGCCCGTTGCGAAACCGTAAAGACACAGAAGTAAAGGCAGAAAGATGTCCGAAAACAAAAGACAGTCACGCAGAACGCTCGTGGGCGTCGTCACGTCGCTCTCCGGCGAAAAGAGCATAAAACTCACATACTTTTACAAGGTTCCGCACCCCCTCTACGGCAAGGAAATCCGTCGCAAGACCGTCATACATTGCCACGACGAAAAGGGGGAATGCGCCCTCGGAGACAAAGTCGAAGTCATGGAAACGCGCCCGATTAGCAAGCTCAAGAGGTTCCGCGTAATCCGCATAGTGGAAAAGGCGCCCGTAGTCGGCGCATAATATGGAGGACGCGCAATGATACAGATGCAGACAAAGCTTGTCGTCGCCGACAACACGGGAGCCAAGGAGGTCGCTATGATCCGCCGCCTCGGACAGCGCACGAGAATCGCGCACGTGGGCGACATAATCGTGGTGGCGGTAAAGTCCTCGACTCCCGACGCCGCCGTTAAGAAAGGCACGGTCGCCAAGGCCGTCGTCGTCAGAACCAAGGCTCCCATCCGCCGCGCGGACGGCTCCTACCTGCGTTTCGACTCGAACGCGGTCGTGATTCTCGACGGTTCCGGCAATCCGAAGGGCACCCGCATTTTCGGCCCCGTCGCCCGCGAGCTCCGCTCCAAGAACTTCATGAAAATCATTTCCCTCGCACCGGAGGTTCTCTAATATGAAGCAGTCAGTAAAAAAAGGCGAAGAAGTAGTCGTCATTTCCGGATCCGCGAAAGGCAAGCGCGGCAAGGTTCTGGCGGTAATGCCCTCCGAAGGCCGCGTGATAGTCGAGGGCGTCAACATCCGCAAGTTCCACGAGCGCAAGAGCCAGAAGAACCCCGACGGCGCGATTGTCGAGCGCGAGGCTTCCATACACATTTCAAACGTAATGTCGGCCGGGCGCTACGACTCCAAAAAGTCCAAGGCGTAAGCGGAGACCAAAACAAAGCGAAAAATGAGCATACCAGCACTTAAAAAAATATACCAGGAAAAGGTCGTTCCCGAGCTCAAAAAGACCCTCGGCATCGACAATCCCCACATGGTGCCCAATCTGGAGAAGATAGTAGTCAGCTCCGGCATACGCAGCGAGATGCCCAAGGAATGGGTGCAGGAAGTCGTCAAGGAGATCGCCAAGATCACCGGACAGCAGCCCGTCGTCACCAAGGCAAGCAAGAGCATCGCCAACTTCAAGCTGCGCGAAGGCCAACCCAACGGCGTCAAGGTGACCCTGCGCGGCGCGAACATGTGGGAGTTCCTCTATAAGTTCATCTCCGTAGTCCTCCCCTCAATCCGCGACTTCCGCGGGATCCCCACGAGGCTCGACGGCGCCGGCAACTACAACTACGGAATCGCCGACCACACCATTTTCCCCGAAGTCACGGTAGACCCGGGGCGCAAAAATATCGGCATGGACATAACCATCGTCACCACCGCGACCGACGACAACTCGGGCAGGGAACTGCTCAAGCTCCTCGGCATGCCTTTCCGCAAACCGACGACGACCGCCAACACGAAAAAGTAAACCATCATGGCTAAAAAATCATCGATACAACGCAACATCAAGCGCCAGAAATTGGTTGAGAAGTACGCGGCCAAGAAGGCGGAACTCAAAAAGGTGCTCGCCGATCCCAGCGTATCCGACGAGGAATTCTTTGCCGCCCAGCGCAAGCTTTGCGCCATTCCGCGCAACGCCTCCAAAATCCGCGTCCGCAACCGCTGCTCCATCACGGGCCGCCCGCGCGGATTTATCCGCAAATTCGGGCTCTCCCGCATAACATTCCGCGAACTCGCCCTCGACGGCAAGCTCCCGGGAGTCACAAAATCCTCCTGGTAAGGCGAAAGGAATCATTATGGCAATTCACGATAGCATCGGAGATTTTCTCACCATTATCCGCAACGCCAGCAAAGCCGGAAAGGAATCCTGCAAGGCGCAGCATTCCAAGCTCCGCGAAGGCATAGCCTCAATCCTCAAAGACGAGGGCTATATCGCCTCCTACGAAGTCACCGGCGAAAAGGCGGAAAAGGCGATAAACATCGTCCTCAAATACGTCGGGGGCGTTCCCGCGCTGACAAACATAAGCCGAGTCAGCACCCCCGGCTGCCGCGCGTATTTCCAATACCGCGAAATTCCCAGAGTGCTCAACGGCATGGGAATTTCCATCCTCACCACTTCCAAGGGCATTCTCAAAGACTCCGAATGCCGCGCAAAGAAAGTCGGCGGGGAAATCATCTGCAAAGTCTGGTAAGGAGGCGTCATGAGCAGAATCGGCAAACTTCCCGTAAAAATCCCCGCAGGGGTCAAGGTCTCGGTTGCGGACAACAGCGTCTCGGTCGAGGGACCCAAGGGCAAGGTCTCGCAGTCCTTTGACAAGAGCGCGATTAAAATCGCCGTCGAAGGCGACGAAATCCGCGTTTCCCCCGCGACCAACTCCCGCTTCTCCGACGCGATGTTCGGGACGGCGCGCAGCATAATCGACGCGATGGTAAAGGGCGCCTCCGAGGGTTTCTCGAAGGTTCTCGAAATCAAGGGCGTCGGCTTTAAGGCCGACTTGAAGGGCAAAGTTCTCACCCTCGCCCTCGGGTACGCGCACCCGTGCGTTCTCGAGGTTCCCGAAGGCATAACGATAGTCGTGGGCGAAACCGGCGACAAAAACCCCCTCCTCACCGTTTCCGGCGCGAGCAAGCAGCTCGTTGGCCAGGTGGCCGCCGACATCAAGCGGTTTTATCCGGTCGAGCCCTACAAGGGCAAGGGCGTCAGGATCCACGGCGAATACGTCCGCCGCAAGGAGGGCAAGAAGACCGCGTAGTCCGGCGGTTTTGAAAGGTCACAAATATGAAAGTTTTGAAGAAAAAACAACTCGCACAAAAACGCCGCTGGCGCGTGCGCAACAAGGTTGCCGGCACGCCCGAACGCCCCAGGCTTTCCGTCTGCTTCTCGAACAAGCACATCTATGCGCAGTGCATAGACGACACTGTCGGCAAGACGCTCGTCGCCCTCTGCACGACTTCAAAGGAGCTCAACGGCGAAAAAATCCTCCCCAACGTCGCGGGCGCGCAAGCGCTCGGGTCGAAGTTCGGGGACAAACTCAAGTCGGCCGGCGTTTCCGCCGTGGTGTTCGACAGGGGGCCGCGCAGCTACCACGGCTGCGTGAAGAGCTTTGCCGACGCCGTCCGCGCCGCGGGCATAAACTTCTAACACGTTTTGACAATGAGCAGAGAATTTAGAAACAAGAGATCCGAAGCCGAAAAAGACGCGGGGCCCGAGCTTATAGAAAAAGTCGTGCACATCAACCGCTGCGCGAAAGTCGTAAAGGGCGGCCGCCGCTTCACGTTTTCGGCGCTCGTAGTCCTCGGCGACGGGGCCGGCAAAATCGGCCTCGGATACGGCAAAGCCAAGGAAGTTCCGGACGCCATAAAGAAGGCTTCCGACAGGGCCCGCAAGGCGATGAAGCCCGTAAGTCTCAAAGACACGACGATCCCGCACGAAGTTGTCGGCGAATACGACGGCGGCATAGTTATGCTGCGCCCCGCCAGCCTCGGCACCGGCGTCATAGCCGGCGGCGGAGTACGCGCGGTTCTCGAAGCGGTCGGAATCAAGGACGTGCTCAGCAAGTCGCTCGGCTCCAACAACGACATGGCGATGGTGAACGCCACCCTCAACGCGCTCTACCGCCTCCGCACCGCCGAAACTATCAACACCCTCAGGGGCAAATAAGTTTTGACAATGAAACTCCACAATCTTTCCAATCCCAAGGGCGCAAAGCACGCCCACAAGCGTCTCGGCTGCGGCGTGGGCAGCGGCCACGGCAAGACCTCCGGCAGGGGCGAAAAGGGCGCCAAGGCCCGCTCCGGCGGACACGTCCGCCCCGGGTTTGAAGGCGGCCAGATGCCCCTTTACCGCAAGCTCCCGCACAGGGGCTTTAACAACTTCAAGTTCACGACCGAATACGCCGTCGTAAACGTCGGAGCCCTCGAAGACCTCGGCATTGAGGAAGTCACTCGCGATTCCCTCGTCATAGCGGGCCTCGTCCGCGCTTCCGACGCCCTCGTCAAGGTTCTCGGCAACGGCAAGCTCACGAAGAAAATCGTCGTTAAAGCCGACAAATTCTCCAAGAGCGCAGTCGAAAAGATCGAAGCCGCAGGCGGCAGGGCGATAGTCGGAGCCCCCGCGGAAAAATCCGCCGAATAACCAACTTGCAGGACAGGGGAAGTCATGTTAAGCGCTTTCACAAATTGCTTTAAAATTCCGGAGTTGCGCCAGAGAATCATTCTGACGCTCGGACTAATTTTTATCGCTCGAGTGGGAGCCGGCATACCTCTCCCCGGGATCGACCCCGCGCCGCTTCAAGCCTATTACGCTTCATCGTCCTCGGACGGCGGCGGCTTGGCGGGCCTGTACAATATGTTCACCGGCGGAGCGATGGTCAACGGGGCGGTTTTTGCGCTCGGCATTATGCCGTACATCAGCGCATCCATCATATTGCAGCTGATGGGGGCGGTGATGCCGAGCCTCGCGCGCCTCATGCAGGAGGGCGATTCGGGCAGGCAGAAAATCGCGCAGTACACGCGCTATCTGACGATAGCCATCGCCCTCATACAGGGCACGATGATAACCTACGCGCTCGTATACAGCCCCGAGACGATATTTACGGGTTTTGACAAGGGGCAGTTCGGGACGATAATAGTTGCGGGCAATATTCCGGTGTTCTTTATCGTTAGCGTAATACTGCTGACGACGGGCTGTATGATACTCACGTGGCTCGGAGAGCAGATCACTCAGAGGGGCATAGGCAACGGCGTTTCGATAATCATAACGGTGGGCATTATCGACACTCTCCCGGGGGCCGTGTCGCAGGCATACCAGCTCGTCTTCAACCGCGCGGTCGGCGCAGAGAGCGCCTCTATGGGAGTTCCGCAGGCGGTTCTCATGCTCGTATTCCTATGCGTCGTCACGGCCTCCATCATAATGATTCTCCAGGCGGTCAGAAAAATTCCCGTCCAGTATGCAAAGAGGGTTGTAGGGCGCAAAATCATGGGAGGGCAGAGCTCCTATCTCCCGCTCAAAGTCAATTACGCCGGCGTCATGCCCATCATCTTCGCGTCGGCTCTCCTCCTCTTTCCCCAGCAGATATTCGGCCAGTTCAGCATAGGCTGGTACAATGTGGTGTACGGCGCGCTCATCTTTGCGTTCAGCTATTTTTGGGTTTCGATAATGTTCAAGCCCCTGCAAATATCCGACGAGCTCAAGCGCAACGGCGGATACATTCCCGGCGTCCGCCCGGGAGAGCCCACCGCGCGCTTCCTCGACTATGTTATGACCCGCCTGACTTTTGCGGGCGCGGTGTTCCTCGTCGTAATTGCGGTCATTCCGAATCTCCTGATGTCGTACCTCGGCATACCCCCGAAGATCGCAAACTTTTTCGGCGGCACGGGCGCGCTCATCGCAGTCGGCGTTTCGCTCGACACAATGAGGCAGGTAGAGACCTATCTTTTGCAGCGTCACTACGGCGGCTTCCTCAAAAAGGGCCGCATACGCGGGCGCAGCGTCGGACAGACGCGCCAAATTCTCGACATGAGCGAAATCAAAAACCTTTGGGCCCTGTGGACGCCCCTGCTGTTGATATTCTTCATCGGGCTCGCCGCATGGGTCATTCGCAAATGGGCCTGAGCCCGAAAGGGCTTGGGAGACCAGTTGCAAATTCGTTCTTTAAAACTATCCGACAAAAAAATGCCACCGCATTATGATACCTATTAAGTCCGAGAGGGATTTGCGGATTATGCGCAAATCCTGCGAGATTGCGGCAAACGTGCTGGACGAAATATGCCGGCTTGCGGTTCCCGGCGTTTCGACTTGGGATCTCGACCGCGCCGCCAAGCGGATAATGGAGAAGCGCCATTGCAGAAGCGCCGAATACAAGTACAAATGCGGCCCGCTCAGATACCCGGGATACGTCTGCATTTCCGTGAACGACCAGGTCATACACGGAATCGGGTCAAAGGACAGGATTCTGAAAGATTCCGACATAGTGAGCTTTGACTGCGCGACGATTTTCCAGGGGTTCGTGGGCGACAACACCCGCACGGTTTACATAGGGGAGCCTTCCCCCGAAGTGCGCAGGCTGGTCGAGACGACGGCGGAGGCGTTGCATTTGGGAATCGAAATGGCCCGCCCCGGAAACCGCGTGGGCGACATTTCGGCGGCGATTCAAAGGCATGTGGAATCGCGCGGCTTCGGCGTCGTGAGGGAATTCACGGGGCACGGGGTCGGCAGGAGCATGCACGAGGAGCCCGAAGTGCCGAACTTCGGCCGCGCCGGGACGGGACCCGTCTTGCGCCCGGGCATGACGCTCGCCATCGAGCCTATGACCACCATGGGTTCGCCCGAAATTTTTGTCGGAGACGACGGCTGGACGGTTTACACCGCCGACGGAAAGCCGAGCTGCCATATGGAACATACGGTGCTCGTTACGGAATCGGATCCCGAAATCCTGACCCTCCCGACCGCGGGTTGACCGCCGGTTGCGGGCTCGATTTTTTTCGGGAGAAATATTATTTTTTTGAAGGAAACGGCAAAAAAAACTTTTCAAAGCGAAAAAAAATATCCATTATTTAACGTCTTTTTAAACAACGGAAAAAATATGCCAAGATTACTCGGAGTAGATATTCCCAACAACAAGCGCGTGGAATACGCGCTCAGATACATATACGGCATCGGGCCGACGCGCTCCAAGCTTATTTGCGAAGAATGCTCAATTCCCGAATCCATGCGCGCCAACGAGCTCACGGAAGAGCATATCAACAAGATCATGAACGCCATCGCGCAGCACCAGTTCAAGGTTGAGGGCGACCTCCGCCGCGAAGTCGTCGGCAATCTCAAGCGTTTGGCTGCAATCAAATCCTATCGCGGACTCCGTCACGCCAAGGGCCTTCCCGTCCGCGGGCAGAGGACCAGCACCAACGCGCGCACCCGCAAGGGCGCCCGCAAGACCGTCGGCGTCGTAACCAAAAAGTAAGGACTTTTTAAATGAGCGAAGAACAGAAGAAACAGGAAGCGGCGGAAGCCGCCGAAACCAAGGTTCAGGCCCAGCCCGAAGCGGCCGCCGAAGCCAAGCCCTCCCAGCCTTCCGCCGCCGATCTCCTCTCCGAAGAAGTCGGCGAAATCAAGGTTCGCAAGGCAAAGGGCAGCAAAAACGTCTACTCCGGCGTCTGCCACATCAACGCCACTTTCAACAACACCAAAGTGTCTTTCACCGACGCCGCCGGCAACGTCATCAGCTGGTCGAGCGCGGGCAAGATGAACTTCCGCGGCTCCCGCAAGAGCACCGCGTACGCCGCGCAGGTCGTCACGCAGGACGCCGGCAAGGTCGCCATGAGCCACGGCATGAAGGAAGTCGCCGTCAGCGTCAAGGGCCCCGGCATGGGCCGCGATTCCGCCATACGCTCCCTTCAGGCTCTCGGGTTTGTCGTCACTTCCATTGAGGACGTGACCCCCGTTCCGCACAACGGCTGCCGCGCGCCCAAGCGCCGCCGCGTATAACATTTCATATATAGGAGAATTTCAAAATGTCTCGTTATACAGGACCGACAACCAAAATCAATCGCCGTTTCGGAATGGCTCTCTTTCCGGAAAACAAGGCGATGCAGAAAAAGCCCTACATTCCCGGCCAGCACGGCCCGCATCTCCGCCGCCGCGTCACCGACTACTCTATGGGCCTAAATGAAAAACAGAAGCTGCGCTTCATGTTCGGCCTCAGCGAAAAGCAGTTCCGCCTCACTTTTGAGCGCGCCAAGAAAGTCCGCGGCGTCACGGGCGAAATCTTCATGCAGATGCTCGAAACGCGCCTCGACAACGTGATATATTCGCTCGGGTTCGCGCGCACCCGCAAGGCGGCCCGCCAGTTCGTCACCCACGGGCATGTGCAAGTCAACGGCAAGAAGGTGGACATCGCAAGCTACGCCTGCAAGCCCGGCGACGTTGTGGAAGTGCGCGACCGCGCCTCTTCCCGCCAGCTCGCCCAGCGCGCCCTCGACGAATCGCAGTTGCGCGCCACTCCCGCGTGGCTCGAGCGCGTCGAAGACGCCTTCCGCGGCACCGTCAGCCGCCTGCCTATCCGCGACGAAATGGACAAGACGATAAACGACCAGCTCATCGTCGAATTCTACTCGCGCTAAAAGTAAACTTTAAAAACGGAGAACGCAATGGCCAAACGCCTCGGAAAATTTGAACTCCCCAAGCGTCTTGTAAAAGACGAGGGGAGCGCGACAAGCACCTACGCAAAGTATGTGGCGGAGCCCTTTGAGACGGGCTTCGGCCACACCATCGGCAACGCGCTCCGCCGCGTGCTGCTCAGCTCCATCGAGGGCGCGGCGATTAGTTCGATTCGCATCGACGGGGTGGACCACGAATTCCAGAGCATCGACGGAGTCGTCGAGGATGTCACCGACATCGTGCTGAATTTGAAGAAGATCAAAATCAAGAGCGCGCTGCGCGAAAGCAAGCGCCTGATGATCGACGTCGACAAGCAGGGCGCGGTGACGGCCGCCGACATACAGCCTGACGCGGACATCCAGATCGTCAATCCCGAGCAGGTCATTTGCACGCTCGATTCCAAGCGCAGGTTTATCGCCGAGGTCGAAATCTCCTGCGGCCGCGGCTGGAGGCCCGCCGACGAAAACAAGTACGACGACCAGCCCATCGGGGTTATCGCGATAGACTCGCTTTTCAGCCCCATCGAGCTCGTCAAGTACTCCGTTGACGCCACCCGCGTCGGGCAGATGACCGACTTCGACAAGCTCACTCTCGAAATCTGGACGGACGGGAGGATAACCCCCGACGAAGCCCTCAAAGACGCCGCCGTCATACTCAAACACCACATCGACGTCTTCGACAGGGTCAACGACCAGGAAATCGAATTCGAGACCGTCGGCAAGGAGGTCAGCGAAGAGCAAAACAGGCTCAGAAAACTCCTCAACATGAGCGTCAACGAAATCGAACTCTCCGTGCGCGCGGCCAACTGCCTCAACAACGCCAACATCACGACCGTCGGCGAACTCGCCATGAAATCGGAACAGGAAATGCTCAAGTACCGCAACTTCGGCAAAAAGTCCCTCAACGAAATCAAGGGCAAGCTCGAGCAGCTCGGTCTTTCGCTCGGCATGAAAATCGACGAGCGCCTCATCGACTCGACAAATCTCTAATTTCACAAAGAATCAATTCAAATGCGTCACCTCAAACACAGACACCAGTTGGGCGTGAAAAAAGAGCATCGCCAGGCTATAATGGCCTCCCTCTCCGCGGCTCTCTTCCGCCACGATAGAATTCAGACGACCCTCGGCTACGCCAAGGCGCTCCGCCCCTTCGCCGAAAAGGTAATCACTTTGGCCAAAAAGGCAGCCGCAACGGAAGACACCGCCAAAAAGCTCCACTTCCGCAGGCTTGCGCTCGCCCGCGTGCGCGACGAGAGCGCGGTTCACTTCCTCTTCGCCGACAAGGTTCAGAAGTTTCTGAAGCGCAACGGCGGCTATACCCGCATCTACAAGCTCGTCCCGCGCGTCGGCGACGCCGCCAACATGGCGATAATAGAGCTCATCGAGGCGGACGACGAGGGCTATAAAAAAGCTCCCGCCAAGAAGGTTGCCAAGAAGAAAACGGCCAAGAAAGCCGCCGCCAAAAAAGCTCCCGCCAAGAAGGACGGCGAAGCCGAAGCCCCCGCCGCGGAACAGCCGGCCGAGGCAGCCGAGGTTGCGGAAAGCAAGGAATAACCCTCTTTGGCAATCTTTTGAAAATCCGCAACGCGCCCACGTTCCGCCCGGGCGCGTTTGCGTTTTTAAAGCAATGACCCTGCCGGTCTTTTTCGCTTTCGCCGTCACCGCCGCGCTCGTCGCCGCGGGCGCGGGGGCGTGGATACATACGATAGGCCGCAAGCACATCCGCGAACATCTCGCAAAGTCATCCACTTTTCACTGCCTGCGCTGCGATTCCGTCTACACGTCCTCCGAATCGGATTTGACGGCGGTCTGCCCGAAGTGCGGGTACAAAAACACGAAGCTCAAATTTTAGGCCGCACGGCCGGAAACACCGCAACCGCCAAACAGACAAGACAATGCCATGAACCAGAAGATAGCAGTCTTAGACTTCGGCTCGCAATACACGCAAGTCATCGCCCGCCGCATCCGCGAGTGCAGCGTATATTCCGAAATAATGCCTTTCAACACCAGGGCGTCCGACCTCAAAAAGCGCGGCGTCTGCGGCGTAATTCTCTCGGGCGGCCCCGCGAGCGTCCTTGCGAAGGGCTCCCCGCGCCCCGACCCGAAAATTTTCGAGCTCGGCGTTCCCGTGCTCGGAATATGCTACGGATTGCAGCTCATGGGCAAAATGCTCGGCGGCGAAATCGTATCCAGCAAGCGGCGCGAATACGGCCTCGGCACGCTCTCTTTCAAAGGCGGCGGAAAGCTTCTGGCGGGCATAAAATCCCCCATTCAGGTCTGGAACTCGCACGGCGACAAAATCGAAAAGCTTCCCAAGGGCTTCAAGGCAGTCGGAACGACTGAAAATTCCGCCTACGCGCTCGTGGCGGACGAGTCGCGCCGCTTTTACGGAATGCAGTTCCATCCCGAGGTCGTCCACACGCCGCGCGGCATGGAGATCATAAAGAATTTTCTCTATAAAATCTGCGGCTGCACCGGCGACTGGACAATGTCCGACTATGTGGAGCGCGCGATAGCCGACATTCGCGAAAAGGTCGGCGACAAAAAGGTGATCCTCGGTCTCAGCGGCGGGGTTGACTCGTCGGTGGCGGCGGCGCTCATACACAAGGCTGTCGGCGAGCGGCTCACCTGCGTGTTCGTAGACAACGGCCTTCTCCGCAAAGACGAGCGCGCCAAAGTCGAAAGGCTCTTCAAGGACAACTTCAAAATGCGCATGAAAACCGTGCGCGCCGAAAGGCTCTTCCTCAGCCGGCTCGCGGGCGTCGCCGACCCCGAGCGCAAACGCAAAATCATCGGCAAAACTTTCGTGGAAGTTTTTGACAAGACCGTCAAGTCGATCGGCAAAGTCGATTTTCTCGCGCAGGGCACACTATATCCCGACGTCATCGAAAGCGTGCCGATTGCCGGCAATCCCGCCTCCCTCATCAAGAGCCACCACAATGTCGGCGGGCTGCCCAAGCGCATGAAGCTCCGGCTTCTCGAACCTCTCCGCGAGCTCTTCAAAGACGAAGTCCGCGCGCTCGGCGCCGAACTCGGACTGTCCCGCGAAGTCCTCTGGCGCCATCCGTTCCCCGGCCCCGGCCTCGGCGTTCGCGTGGTCGGCGACATCACCAAAAAGCGCCTCGACATCCTCCGCGAAGCCGACGCCATCCTCATGGACGAAATGCGTTCCGGCGGCTATTACGACAAAGTTTGGCAGGCGTTCGCCGTGTTCCTTCCCGTCAAAACCGTCGGCGTAATGGGCGACGAGCGCACCTACGACAACGTCATAGCCCTCCGCATCGTCGAAAGCCAGGACGCAATGACGGCGGACTGGGCGCACATTCCCCACGAACTTCTCGCAAAAATCTCCAACCGCATCATAAACGAAGTCAAGGGCGTCAACAGGGTCTGCCTCGACATATCCTCGAAGCCTCCAGCGACAATAGAATGGGAATGATTTGGCGAATGCTTTTGGCGAATAGCTCCGTTTTGGGGAAAGCCGCCACTGGTCACGTACTAATTGTACGCTCCCACCGGCGGCTTTCCCCAAATACTCGCTCTTCATCCAAAATCATTGCGCCAAATCGGGGAAGCCGGGTTTTTTGAGAGAACGAACCCCGGAAGCGCTGACGAACCTCGTATGGGCGGTTCGTTTTTTTTTCGCGATAACGGCGTTTTCCCGTTATATTTATAAAGGGATAAGGACTTGTTTCTTGCCGCCTTTCTGCCCGCATTGCGGCGCGGGACTATTCCGGAAAAAAACAAAAAACCCGTCCGATTGGGCGGGTTTTTGTGTGGGAGACTGTTTTACCCTCCTTTTGCGGAAGGCTTAGCCTTCTTTCACGTCGTTTTTGAAGAATAACAGGAACACTACGAGCAGGACGCCGGAGATTGCCGTTTCGGTGAGGAATACGGATTTCCAGTCTATCACGCTCGCCTGCGTCACTACTTCCGCGACGGCGTTTGCGGTCTGCTTTACGGATTCCGCAGTGAGGGTTGCGGTATTTATGTCTATGAGCCAGTTGGTGAAGTACGCCCCAACGATTTGCGCCACGCCGAAAGCGAGGCAGAAGAACAGGCCTTGCGCCTGCGCCTGAAGCTCTTTGGGGGCCTTCTTTGCCATGTACATCTGGGCCGTCACGAAGAAGAATCCGAAGATTATGCCGTGCACCGCTATCGCGCCCCAGTAGAGGCCGTCGACGTCGAGAGCGTAGGCGCAGAATGCGTAGCGCAACACCATCGCAAATATGCCAAGCGCCATCGTAAGCTTCATTCCGAAGAGTTTTATGGCCACGGGCAGCAGAGCGATAAACGCCATTTCGGAGATCTGCCCGACATTCATGGTCGCAGTTATATTCTCGACTTTGAGGGCGGAATCGAGGTACATCGAGAAAAAGAGCCAGTATATGGAAAACGCCACCATCCAGAGGCAGGAGCATAGCATCATGACGGCGGTATTCTTATCTTTGAGCATGGAGAAGGCTTTGAGCCCGAGCGCGTCCACGATGGACATCGGCTGCCCCTTGGCCGCGGGCGCGGTCTTGGGGAGCAGGAGGGCGTTGGCCGCCGCGATTACGGCGACTCCCGCTCCGCAATAAAACGGTATGGCCGTGCCGTCGATTGCGGTGTCGAATCCCCACTTGGCGACTATCGCGAACGCCGCCGCGCAGACCCATCCGATGGAGCCGAACACGCGGATTAGCGGGAAGGCTTCGGGGGTGCTGTTGGTTATCGCTATGGAAGAGGTCAGTCCCCATGTCGGCATGTACGCGCACATGGCGACAAGCAGGCAGACGAACAGCACATAGTGGTTTTGGGTCGTCGCTGACACCACGAGCATGGCCGCCACAAGTATGTTCAGTATGAACAGCACTTTTTCGGCGTTCATGAGCCTGTCGGCGAGCATTCCGACTATCGGCGAAAGTATCGCGCCCCACGCCATAGTTGCCATGATGGTGGCGATCATTACGCCCTCTGCCTGTATGCTCTTCAAATACACTGCCAGCGGAACGAAAAACACCGCCACCAGCATGAATTGCAGGAACATCATGGCGCTTAGTTTAAATCTTAATGCGAACGACATATTTGTTTCTCCTAATTTGGTTTTAAAGTGGGAAAAAATATAGGCTGTTTGCGCGCGAAAATCAAGCCTTTTGCGCGCGGCGGGCATAGACCGGCCTGCGGCGCGCCCCTTTTGATATTGCGCGGACTGCCGGCGGTCCACTCCTCCGTCCGCCGCGGCGCGAATATGTTTCCGGAATCGCCCTGTTTGCGTCTATGCCCGACGCAATTTCATCTGCGGATAAAGCGCGTCGGCTCCGCCGTTAGTAATGAAAGTCCGAATGCGGGCCTCCGGGATATCCGCTTGCGGCGCGTCCGAAATTTTCCCGGGATTTCTCCCGCCGTTTTTGCTTGAAGCTCCCGCGCGGCAAAGGCAATATGCGGGGATAAAATATGGGCGGCGCTCAGGGCGCGCCGGCGTTGTTTATGAGAATACAGAAGTACATTTCCCAATGCGGCATATGCTCGCGCCGCGCCGCGGAGGAAAAAATACTCGAGGGCGCGGTGACGGTCAACGGCGAGCCCGCCCGCATCGGGCAGGACATCGACCCCGAAAGGGACAGAGTCGAGGTCGACGGCGCGGCGGCAAGGGGCGTCGTATCCGAGAAAACGACGCTTGCGATGAACAAGCCCAAAGGGTATTTGTGCTCCAATTCCGACCCGTTCGACGCCAAGACCGTCTTCGACCTCCTGCCGCCGCCCTTCGACAAGATGAAGCTGTTCTGCTGCGGCAGGCTCGACAAAAACTCGCAGGGGCTTTTGATCCTCACGAACGACGGGGAACTCGCCAACAGGATAACCCATCCGTCCTCGGGGATAATCAAGCGGTATCGGGTGCTGCTCAACCGCCCCCTCGACCCGTCGGTGATACCCGTGCTCACGCGCGGCGTGGTCTCGGAGGGCGAGAGGCTGAAAGCCCTCAAAATCATTCCCCATCCGTCGGCGGGCTCTTCGGAGGAGGACTCGCGCCGCGCGGAAGTCTGGCTTGAACAGGGCCGCAAGCGCGAAATCCGCAGAATGTTCGAAGTCATGGGTTATTTTGTCAAGGAATTGAAGCGGTTCCAGATAGGCTCGTTCGTTCTCAGAAAAATCCCCGAGGGCGCGTGCAGGGTTCTTTCGGATCGAGACATTGAAAAAATTTTGAGAAATCCGGCATTTTAACGTATGGAAAAGAGCGAAATTTTCGACAGCGTCGAGGACTGCATCGCCGATTTCGCGGCGGGCAAAATCGTCATAGTGGCTGACGACGAGTCGCGCGAGAACGAGGGCGACATGATAGTCGCCGCCGAGAAGATCACGCCCGAGGCGGTGAACACGATGATAAGGCTCGCGCGCGGCCTCTTGTGCGTGCCGACGACGAGCGGGCGGCTCGCGGAGCTCGGAATAGACGACATGGTGCGGCTCAACCGCGACGCGAAGGGAACCGCCTTCACCGTGACTGTGGACGCCGCCTCCGGCATAACGACCGGCATAAGCGCGGCGGACAGGGCGCGCACTATAAGGCTCATGGCGGATCCATCCGCGGGCGCGGCGGACTTCGTCACCCCCGGGCACCTCAATCCGCTCAGGGCGCGCGCGGGAGGGGTTTTGGAGCGCGCGGGGCACACGGAGGCCGCGGTCGATCTGGCGAAGCTTGCGGGGCTCTTCCCGTGCGCCGCGATTTGCGAAATCATAAGGGACGACGGCGCAATGGCGCGCATTCCCGACTTGGTGGAGTTCAAGAAGAAGCACGGAATGAAGCTCATGAGCGTCGCCGACCTCATAGAGTATAGAATGCGCCGCGACACCCTCGTCAAAATCGTGTTCGAGAGGCCGTTTTCCACGCGCTTCGGGGATTTCAGGCTCGCGGGGCTGCGCTCCGCGACGGGCGGCACGCACTTCGCGCTCGTGAAGGGCGAGATTTCGGAGGCGCCGACGCTCGCGCGCGTCCACTCCGAAAACGTGTTTGCCGACATGTTCGCGGACTCGTCTTTCGCGTCGGGTTCGGATTCGTTCGCCCGGGCGATGGAGGCGGTCGAGAAGGCGGGGGCGGGCGCCGTCGTCTACATCAGCCGCGAGGATTCCGGAATAGTGTCCCCCGACGGCGTCCCCGAGCTTCCGAGCCGCCGCGACTACGGTCTGGGCGCGCAGATACTGCGCGCGCTCGGCTTCAAAAAGATCAGGCTGCTGACCGCCCACCCGGGCAGCCACGCGCTGTCGGAGGGCTACGGGCTCGAAATAACCGAACAAATTCCCCTTTAAAATGAGTCTCGACAAAGGTAAAATGCCCAAAATCGACGCGGGCGGGTACAGGTACGCCATCGCCGCTTCGCGCTTTAACAAGGAACTGGTGGACGCGCTCGTGCGCGACGCGGTCGGAACGCTCCACAGGTGCGGGGTGGACGCCGAAAACATAAGGCTCGTCCGCGTCCCCGGGGCGGCGGAGCTCCCGCACGTGTGCAGCCTTTTGGCGCAGACCGAGCAGTACGACGCCATAATCGCCCTCGGCGTGGTGGTTCGCGGAGAAACCCCGCACCACGAGATAATCGCCCACAGCGCCGCCGCCGCCCTCCAGAAGGTCGCGCTTTCCACGGCGGTTCCGATGATAAACGGGATAATCGTCGCCAACACGCGCGAGCAGGCCGAAGCCCGCACAAAGGGCGAAATCGCTCGCGGAAAAGAGTTCGCGGAGGCGGCGATGGAGATGGCTTGGCAAACCGCCCTCCTGCTCGACGAGCTCGAGGAGGCAGAGGCGGAGTTTGGGGAAGGCGAATCCGGAGGCAAGGGGTACGCGTCATGAGTTCTTCCGGCCGCAAGACCCCCGGGCGGCGCGAAAACCGCGCGGCCGCCATGCAAATGGCATACATGCGCGACGCCAACCGCGACGTCCCTCTGTCCGATCTGCTCGGCGCGTTTTTTGAAATCAAGGAGGAGCCGCGCGAATTTTACGGCTTCGCGGAGGAGCTGATAGAGGGCATGGAGGCGCATTCCGCAGAAATCGACGCCGCGATTTCCAAGAGCGCCAAAAACTGGAGCATGGGCAGAATCGCGCGCGTCGACCTGGCCATTCTGCGGCTGGCGGTATTCGAGCTTCTGTTCCGCCCTGACATCCCGCCGATAGTCTCGATAAACGAGGCGATAGACCTGGCCAAGACGTATTCCACCGGCGAGTCCAAAAGGTTTATAAACGGCGTGCTCGACAATGTTAAGGGCGGCCTCACCCGCCCGCTCAGAACCCCGCTCAAACGCTGATGCTCTCGCTGTTCAAACGCTTCAAAGACGGCCTTGCGCGCACGGCGGGAGGCGCGCTCGGTAAAATCGCGGGTCTGTTTTCCAAAAAAATCGACCCCGCCGACATAGAGCTGATAGAGGAGACGCTTCTGGAGGCCGATTTCGGCTACGACACCGTGCGCGACATAGTTTCCGCGATAGAGTCCGAATTTAAGAGGGACAAAGAGCTGCGCGGGCGGCGGGCGGCGGAGATTGGCGCGGAGGTTCTGGCGCGTATTTTGGAGGGAGCCGAGGGGGAACTCGCGGAGGCGGAGGGCTCCAACCCGTCCGTTGTGTGCCTGGTTGGTGTAAACGGCGCGGGCAAGACGACGACCGCCGCGAAGCTCGCGAAGATTCTCGGGGCCGACGGCGGGGTGGTGCTCGGCGCGTGCGACACTTTCCGCGCCGCCGCAAACGAGCAAATCCGCGAATGGGCTCGGCGCCTCGGAGTGAGGCTCGTGGAGAGCGCGCACGGGGCCGACGCCGCCGCCGCCGCGTGGGACTGCTGGGCGGCGGCAAAGGCGGGGGGAGCCAAGTGGCTCGTGCTCGACACGGCGGGGCGCCTGCACACCAAGGAAAATCTGATGGGAGAGCTCGCAAAAATCCGCAGGGTACTCGCCAAAAACGACCCCGCCGCGCCGCAAAATTCAATACTCGTGATAGACGCGAGCCTGGGCTCCAACAGCATAGCGCAGGCGCGCGCTTTCCACAAATCTTTCGGTCTCACCGGAATAATCGTCACGAAGCTCGACGGCACGGGCAAGGGCGGGGCGCTCGCGGGCATTTATCGCGAGCTCAAACTGCCGATACTTTACGTCGGCCTCGGCGAGAGGGCGGAGGATCTGCAAAAATTCAACATTCGCGCCTACGCAAACGGCGTGTTCGGACTCGAACAATGATAGAGCAAAAAGTAAGCCTGAGCGATAGAACATATCCAATACATATCGGCGACGGGGCTTTCGGGCTCGCCGTAGACGAGCTAGGCGGGTTCGTGCGCGCCGGCGGAAGCGCGGCGTGCGTCGCGGACGCCGAAGCGTTGAGGCTCTTTCCGGAGCGCGCAGAGAGGCTCGCGGCGGCGGGCGTTTCCACGATTCCCGTCGGAGGGGGAGAGGGTTCGAAGCGCTTTGCGGAGCTGGAGAGGCTTTGCGAGGCGTTCGCCGGCGCGCGGCTCGACAGGAAGTCGCTCGTCGCGGCCTGGGGAGGAGGCGTCATAGGGGATTTGGCCGGGTTCGCCGCGGCGGTATACATGCGCGGCGTGGGGCTCGTGCAGATTCCGACAACTCTCCTTTCGATGGTCGATTCTTCCGTCGGCGGCAAGACGGGCATAAACATAAGCGCGGGCAAAAACCTTGTCGGGGCGTTCCACCAGCCGCGCGCCGTCTACATCGACACCTCGTTTCTCTCGACCCTGCCGGCGCGCGAGTTTTCCGCGGGGCTCGCGGAGGTCGTCAAGTGCGGCGCGCTCGGCGACGCCGAACTCTTCGAAAACCTCGAGCGGCAGGGCGGGGATTTCGGATGCGGCTCGGAGTACCTGCCGGAGGCCGTCCGCCGATCCTGCGCGCTGAAAGCCTCGATAGTTTCCGCCGACGAGCGCGAGACCGCCGCGGAGGGCGGCAGGGCCCTGCTGAATTTCGGGCACACGCTCGGGCACGCGGTTGAAAAATGCGCGGGGTACGGCGAGTACGTTCACGGGGAGGCGGTCGCGATAGGAATGGCGTTTGCGGCGCGCCTTTCGGAGGGGCTCGGCACCCTTTCCGCCCGGGATTGCGCGCGCATTTTTGCGCTGCTCGAAAAATTCTCCCTCTCGACGCGCGTTCCCCGAAACCTCCGCGCCGACGATCTCATGGCCGCCATGAGGCGCGACAAAAAGTCGTTCGGCGGAAAATTGCGGTTCGTGCTGCTCGACGGAATCGGGCGTTCGTACACCCGGGAGCTCAGCGGCGACTTTGTGAAAAACGCCCTCGAATCGCAATGCTCGAAAGGCTGACAGACGCCCATTGCCACCTTTCGGGAGGCTCTCCCGATTCCCTCCCGCCGCCCGGGGTGGAGGCTTGCGCCGCGTGCGCGTGCTTCGCGGGCGAATGGGGGGATCTGGACGGCATTTCGCGCGCGAGCGTAAAGAAAGTCTACGGTCTCCATCCCGACGCCGGAATTTCCGCGCTAGACGACGTGGGGTTTGCGGAGGAACAGATATTTTCCGCCCTTCTGCCGGAGCTCGATAGGCGGCTGGCGTCGGCGGACGCGGTCGGCGAAATCGGCCTCGACGCGCGCATAGCCGGAAGAGTTCCGCTCGAAATGCAGAAGAGGGTTTTTGCCGCGCAGCTCGAGATGGCCGGGGCGCGCGGGCTTCCCGCCGTAATCCACTGCGTCGGCGAGTGGGGCGCCCTGTGCGAAATTCTCCGCGGATTTTTCTCCGCCGATTCCGGAGCGGGTTTTTTAATCCACGCGGCTTCGTGCTCGGCGGAGATTGCGGCGTCGCTGGAAAAGATCGGCGCGCGCTTTTCCTTCGGGGTGCGCGAACTCTCCTCGCGCCGCGGCGCGGAGTGCGCCGCGCGCGTCGGCGCCGACAGGATAATGATGGAGACCGACGGCGGCTGCTCGGCGGCGTCGCTCGAAAACGCGGCGGCGTCGCTTGCCGCCGTGCGCTCCGCGTCCGCGGCCGAAATTGCGGACGCCGCGTTTGAAAATTTCCGCTCGTTTTATTCGAAATGATTCCCGAGAGATTTTCCAGAACCGCCGTACTGCTGGGCGAATCCGCGTGCGAAAAAATCGCCTCGGCGCGCGCCGTCGTCTGCGGCGTTGGGGCGGTGGGCTCCTTCGCGGCGGAGGCTCTCGCGCGGACGGGCGTCGGGGAGTTCGAGCTCTGGGATTTCGACACGGTTGAGGAGAGCAACATAAACCGCCAGCTCTGCGCGCTGTCGTCGACGCTGGGCAGGCCAAAGGCCGAGGTCGTCCGCGATAGGATTTTGGACATCAACCCCTCCGCCCGCGCGGAAGTCCGCGCGGAGTTCATAGGCGCCGAAAACGCCCGCGCCGTTGTCGGCAATGCCGCCGGAGGCAGGGTTGTCGTGGACGCGATAGACTCGATTGCGCCGAAGGCAGCGCTGATATTTGCGGCGTCGGAGGCGGGTGTTGCGATAGTTTCGAGCATGGGGGCGGCGCGCCGCCGCGATCCGTCGCGCGTCATGTCGGCGGACATCATGAAAACTTTCGGCTGTCCGATTGCCGCGCGCGTCCGCAAAATTCTGCGCTCGCTCGACTATTCCGGCGGGTGCCGGTGCGTTTTTTCCGACGAGCCCGCGCCGAAGTTTTCCCACGTTTCGGCGGACGCGGGCGGCGGCGGAAAGGTCGTCGGCAGCTGCGCGGTCGTGGCGGGGATTTTCGGGCTGCGGCTCGCAGGGCTCGCGCTCTCCGAAATTTTGGGCGAAAAATGAACATAACCGGATTTTCTCATATCAATATATAAAATGTCGATTTACGATAGGGACTACATGCGCGGCCGCGGCGGAAGGCGCACGGTTGCAGATTTTTTCGGCAATATTTCGGCGGTCAAGGCGCTGATATTTTTCAACGTCGCCGCGTTGGTTGCGGGGGCGTTCGCAGACAGGTTTTTCGGCTACGGGACATTCTTTTCGCTCTTCGACCTCTCGTGGGCGGGGCTCGCCTCCGGGCGGGTCTGGACGCCGTTGACGTATTCGTTTCTGCACGCGGGGCTCGCGCACATAGCCTTCAACATGATAGCGCTTTACTTTATGGGAAAGCCGCTCGAGTCGTGGATAGGCGCGCGGAAATTTCTGTTCGTCTACCTTTGCGGCGGGCTGGCCGGGGCGGCGTTGTGGCTCCTGTTCTCCGTCGGCTCCCCGGGCGGGTTAGTCGGGGCGTCGGCCTCGGTGATGGCGGTGTTCGCGTGCTTTTGCGCGCTCTATCCGCCCGTGCCCGTGACGTTCCTGCTGTTCTTCGTGTTGCCGGTTTCCGTGAAGCCGATGACTATGCTCAAAATCGCCGCCGCGTTGGAGGGCGTCGGGCTGCTTTACACGCTCTCGGGCGGGGCGTCGGACATAGCGTACGCGGGGCACTTGGGCGGAATGGCGGCAGGCCTGCTCTCGGCGCGCGCGATAAGGGGCGGGAGGCTCGCGTTTCTCGACAAACTTTCGTTTAAGATTCCCGCCGGAAAATCCGAAAAAAATACAAAAAGCGCGTCCGAATACTCTTACCGCGTAAACATTTCCGATTCTTCGGACCTTGGGAGGGAGGTTGACAGAATCCTCGACAAAATAACCTCGGAAGGGTTTGCCTCGCTCACGGAGGGGGAAAGGCAGACCCTCGCCGACGCGCGGAAAGCCATGAAGCGGTGAGCTCGGCGCGAGATTTTTAATTTGAAAAGGCTCAATTTTTCAACAAATCTTGGCATATGATGAATTTGATAAAACTGTCGTCGGCGGCATTCGCGCTCGCGGCGGCCGCGGTTTTCTGCGCGCCGGCATATCCGGCTGAACAGGCGCAGGCGGCTCCGGCGAAATCTGTCCAGAAGCGCAAGCCCGTACAGCTCCAGACGCCCGTCAAAATGCGCAACGAGACAAAGTGGCTCGTCTACTGCATGGAGCGGGGCCACTACCTTAAAATGCCCATTACGGAGCTCGACGTGCGCGAGTTTATACGCGAATACATGCAGAACGTCGACTTCTTCAAGCTGTTTTTCACCGCGGGCGACGTCCAGCATTTTCAGGATTTCTTCTCGCCCTCGATAGACGTGATGCTCCACCAGGGCACGCTGCTGCCGGCGTTTTCGATTTACGACAAGTTTCTCGACCGCGCCGACGCGCGCCTCGAATGGATAAGGGAGAGAATGAAAAAGCCCTTCGACTTCTCCGAAAAGGCGACTTTCAGGCCCGACCGCAGCAAGGAGGAATGGCCCGAGGACTGGGAGGCCGCCAACCGCCTATGGGAAAACAGGCTGAAATACGACATAGTAAACGAAATCCTTTCGTATTCCGCCAAGAAGCGCGACGCCGAAAAAAACGCCGAAAAGCGGGATGGGGCGAAGTCCGCCGAAAAATCCGCCGGAGTAAAGGGCGCCGAGGCGGCGGGCGGCGATTCCGCAACTGCGGAAACGGAGGCGGAAAAGGTTGCCGAGGTCGTCGAGGAGGAAGAAGAGGCTCCCAAAACTTTCGAGGAAAAGCTCGCCAAGGCCGAAAAGGAGGTTTTGCGCAGGTACGAGCGCCTCATCGAAAACTACCGCAAGGCCGACGCGATGGAAATCCAGGAGATCTACCTGAACACGCTTTCGCGCCTATACGATCCGCACTCGTCGTTCCTGTCCGAGTACTATCTCGAAGAGTTCGACATCTCCGTGCGCAACGCGCTCGTTGGCATCGGCGCGCTTCTCCAGGACAAGGACGGCTATTGCACGATTTCCGAGCTGATGCCCGGCGGCCCCGCCGAGGAGTGCAAGCAGATAAGCCCCGGAGACAAGATTCTCGGGGTGGGGCAGGAGACCGGCGAAATCGTGGACGTGATAGGCATGAAGCTCCGCAATACGGTCAGAATGATACGCGGCAAGAGCGGCACGAAAGTCCGGCTGCTGATAGAGCCCGCCTCAAATCCGTCCGCGCGCAAGACGATAACCCTCGTCCGCCGCGAAATAAAGCTCACGACGAAGCTCGCGAAGGCCGAGATATACACGGTTCCCGTTGGCGACAAAACGCTGCCCGTGGGCGTGATCGACCTGCCCGCGTTCTACGGCGAGGGCGGATTCAACGGCGAATCCAAGGGGTTCAGCACCACGAAGGACGTGGAGGAGCTGCTTCTGAAACTCAAAAAATTCGGCGTCAAGGGCGTGATTCTCGACTTGCGGCGCAACGGCGGGGGATTCCTCACCGAGGCGGTGGATCTGGCGGGACTCTTCATAAAGCGCGGGCCCGTAGTGCAGGTGCGCAACGCCGCGGGCAAGACGGAACGCCTGTGGGACGAAGACCCTAAGCTCGTCTGGGACGGCCCCCTCATCATAATGGTCAGCCGACTGTCAGCCTCCGCCACGGAGATCGTCGCGGGCGCGCTCCAAAACCACAAGCGCGCGATTGTCGTCGGCGACAAGAGCACCCACGGTAAGGGAACGGTTCAGGCAGTGCTCAATCTCGGCAATTTCGATCCCGAACAGAAGAGCGCGGCAAAGGTCACCGTCCAAAAGTGGTACGCGCCCAACGGGGATTCCATACAGGTCAAGGGGGTTCATTCCGACATAGTTTTGCCCTCGCCCTACGACTATATGGAAATCGGCGAGCAGTACAAAGACTACGCCATGAAGTGGGACTGCATCGAGCCCGACAGAATTGAGGAGGTCTGGGGGTACGGCGTGCCCGAGGGCCAGGCGGAGGCGCTCATCAAAAAGCTCACCGAGCAGTCGGAAGCGCGCCAGAAAAAGCTGGACGAATTCGCCTTCTGGAACTCGCAGATAGACCGCGTCAAGACGCGTTGGAAGACGAAGGACTGGAGCGTGAACCTCGCCGAGCGCGAGAAGAAGCTCGCCGACGACGAGGCGTTCGCAGACGCTTCGGAAAAGAGGGAAAAGGAGCTTTCCAAACTCAATTTCAAGAAGGAGGAAATCCTCCTCGAAAGCGCGAAGGAAAACGCCCACGCCGACGGCGAAAAGGAGCCCGGGAAGGACGGAGACCCGGCGGCGCCCGCCGGAGATCTCGAATCGGAGCTCGGTTCGGACGAGCCTCCGGCATTCGACGTCCAGCTGCGCGAGGCGCTGCGCATAATGGCCGACTGGATTGAAATTCTCGGCGAAAAGGGCGGGGAGGGGGACGCGAAATGAAAATCGCGCTCGGAGCCGACCCTTTCGCCTACGATCTGAAAAAGGCGGTCGAGCGGCATCTGCGAGGGCGCGGGGCGGAAATCCTCGACGCCGACGGATATTCGGGCAAGGCGTATTTTGAAGTCGCCGAATCCGCCGCGAAAGCGGTCGCGTCGGGCGGCGCGGACGGGGCGGTTTTATTTTGCGGGACGGGCGCGGGAATGGCGCTTGTTGCCAACAAAATCCGCGGCGTCCGCGCCGTGTGCGTGGAATCCGTTTTCGCCGCGCAAAAGGCAAAGGCGATAAACGACGCCAACGTCATTTCGATGGGCTCAATGATTGTGGGCGAATCAATGGCGTGCGCAATGGCGGACGCATGGCTCGACGCGAATTTTGCAGACGGCTTTGAAGAGCTGCGGGGGTTTCTCGAAACCGCGCGCGAAAAAGTCTCGGAAATCGACGACGCCAACCGCGCGGCGCAGGGCGAATAAATTTTGCGCGCCGCGCGCCGTCCCCATTTCGCGTTTGAAATTTCCGCAGTCGGGAAGGCGAAGCGCGAACGCATTGCATAGGACGGATTGGAAGCCTTTTTTGCTCGCCGTGTATGCGCGGAATTTGAAGCGGTTTTCAAACGCTGAAATTTTTTAGTAAATATTGCCGCGCGCAACCGAAGGTTTGTGCGCGATGGAAAATTTTACGGCAACACCATTATAATAGCGTGCATTGCGGCGCTCGTATGCGCGTATTGCGCGTTTGCGGCCCCATACTTTTCTGATATTAATCGCCGCGCGATTGCGCGTACATCTTGCGAAAGCGGCAGGCGCGGACTTTATGTTTAGAGGGAGAAATCCGCGTGTTGGCGCGGTACGGTTTTTGTCCGCGCCTGCCCGCGCGCCGCATGGGGCGAGTATTTGCTTGTAATCGCGCTTGGGCGCGGTAGTGTGGCGGGAGTATGAACAATGGCGAAAAGTTGAAGTGCGGAGTAGTGGGCGTCGGCTATCTCGGACAGCACCACGCCCGCATATATTCGGAGCTCGAAACCACCGAGCTCGTGGGGGTTTGCGACGCCGACCCCGCGAGGGCGAGGGAAATCGCCGACAGGTTCGGCTGCCGCGCGTTCGGCTCGGCGGCGGAGCTCGGCGAGGCGTGCCACGCCGTAAGCGTCGCGGTTCCGACCGACAGGCACACGGAGGTCGCCATGGAGCTCTTCGAAAAAAATTGCGACCTGCTCATAGAAAAGCCGATTTGCACGTCGATTGCCGACGCCGAAAAAATCGTGGAGGTCGCAAGGTCCAAAAACCTCGTCGTGCAGGTTGGCCACATAGAGCATTTCAACCCCGTGATGAAGTTCATGGAGGAGCGCGTCCGCAGCCCGCGCTTTATCACCGCCGACAGGCTCGCGCCGTTCAATCCGCGCGGAACCGAGGTTGGCGTCGTCCTCGACCTCATGATACACGACATCGGCGTCGTCCTCAAGCTCGCGAATTCCCATGTGTCGCGCATAGAGGCCGTGGGCGTGGGCGTGCTCAGCCGCAGCGAGGACATCGCAAACGCGCGCATCGCCTTTGAAAACGGGTGCGTCGCCAACCTCAACGTCAGCCGCGTAAGCCTCAAAAAGCTGCGCGACATACGCATTTTTCAGGAGGGCATGTACATGTCGCTCGACTTCCTCAACCAGAAGGGGCATGTCATACGCGTCAAGGACTGCGCGGAAATCGTCCCCGAGGAGGTTCCGATAGAAAAGAGCGAACCGCTGAAAATAGAGCTCGCGAGCTTCGCCGACTGCGTGATCAACAAGCGCCGCCCGAAGGTCGACGCCGTTCTCGGCATGAGCGCGCTCGAAGTCGCGCTCGAAATCACACGCCAGATAAGGGCCTTTCAAAAGTAGCCGCCTGACGGATTTCACCGGGAACCCGCGATGAAGCCCGACGTGCTGAAAATGCGCTCTTTCGACTTTCCCCCGCCGAAGGGGGGAGGTTGCGACCTGCTCGTGATTGCGGGAGAGCACTCGGGCGACGAGCAGGCCGCGCGCATGGTCGCCGGCGCGCTCGCCGAAAAGCCCGGCTTGCGCGTCTGCGCGTTCGGCGGAGAGAAGCTCGCCTCCTGCGGCGCGCAGCCGCTCTTCGACATGACGAGCTTTTCCGTCGTGGGGCTCGTCGAGGTGCTGAAAAACTACGGCTTTTTCAAAACGCTCTCGGAGGCGGTCGCCGGATGGATTTCCGAATGCCGCCCGAAAGCCGTGTGCTTTGTGGACTACCCGGGATTCAACCTCCACATCGCCTCGCTTCTCAAAGAGCGCGGCGTCAGCCGGAAGGGCGGGGGAAGCGTCCGCCTCCTCTACTACATAAGCCCGCAGATTTGGGCGTGGAAGGCGTCGCGGAGGTTCAAGATGGCGTCGCTGCTCGATTCGCTCGCGGTGATATTCCCCTTTGAAACCGAATGTTACGCCGACACGGATCTCGACGTCCATTTCGTCGGGCACCCATTCCTCTCCGATTCCTACGAGCCCCCTGTCAAATACGGAGCGGACGGGGAAATCCTCATGCTCTCGGGCAGCAGGGAGATCGCCGTGTCGAGGATATTCCCCGTCATGTGCGGGGCAATGGAGAGGCTCGCGGGAGAGCGCGCCGCCGCGGTGTATCCCACCCCGCGCATAAAAAAAATTCTCGAGGGCGAGCTCTCGCGGCGCCCCGCGCTGAATGGGCGGGTGCGGCTGGTTCCCAACGGCGGCGCCCCCATAACCGCAAAGGCCGCGATGATGAGCTCCGGGACGATGTCGCTCGCCTGCTCCCTCGAAGGCATACCGGGCGCAATCGTCTACAAGGCCAATCCTTTCACGTATCTGGTCGGCAGGGCCGTCGTAAAAATCGAATATTTGAGCATAGCGAACATTCTGCTGGACAGGCCGGCGTGGAGGGAGTTCATACAGTTCGACGCCTCCGCCGCGCCGCTTGCGCGGTATATGGGGGACTGCCTGCGCCCCTCCGCGCGCGCGGAATTTGCCGGCTACGCCGAAAAGCTGAAGTCGCTGCTGCACGCGCCGCCGTCGCTGTCGGCGTTCCAGTGGCTTTTGGCGAATGTCTTTGCGCCGGTAGACGATGCGAATGCGAAAGGCGCGCCGCCTCGGTAGGCATTGCGCGCTGCGGCGGGCGCGCTTTGGTTTTACCCCGCAACAAATTGTTGCGGGACGGAAATTTCCCTCCCGCATTGTTGAATCCCTTTGCGTTTACAGGATTATTACGCGGCTGCCTATGTCGGAGTGCGGCTTGGGCGCAGGAGGTTCGAGCGGAGCGCCGAAAGGCATTTGGGCGATCAGTTTCCAGCGAACGGGAAAGCCGAACTCCTCGCGCACTGGAACGTCCACCGTCGGATTGTAGTGTTGAAGGCTCGCTCCGAGTCCGGCGACGGACAGCGCAGTCCACACGGAAAATTGTATCATCGCGTTCGCCTGCTGGGCCCATACGGGGAAGTTTTCGGCGTATGCCGGAAACTGATCGGCGGCGGCCTTCGTGACCTTTTCGTCGTCGAAATATAGAATCGTCCCGAAACCGGCGGCAAAGGCGTCCATTTTCTCTTTCAGCGTGCCCGCCTTTTCGGGGGCGGCTTTTGCTTTGACCGCATCGTGCGCGATTTCCCAGAATTTTTTCGAGCTGCCGGCGTAGAGTATCGCCACTCTCGAGCTTTGCGAGTTGAAAGCCGACGGCGATTGCCTGACGATTTCGCGGACGATTGCCGATATCTCCTCGGCGGGAATGGGAGAGCTTCCGCCGAGTTTGTAATTTGTCCGCCGTTCGGCAGTCATTGCGAGGAAGTCTTTTACGCTCATATAGATTTTGACATTTTTTCTTTTGCAATGTTCTGCCCGCGCGCGGAATTTTCTATTGAACGGAGCTTGGAGCGCATGCGCGATAAGCGTGCAGCGCGACTTCCGCGAGGAACATTTCGCCGAGATTGATTTTTGAATAGTCGTAGTGCGCGACCGCCTTTTCCACCAGCTCCGAATATTTCGGGTTTCCGGAGAACGCGCAAATCGCGGCGGCGGAGAGCGGAATGGTCATGAACCTCCTCTCGTAGTTGCGCCTTTCCCATATTTCCGGAATTTTCAGCTGTTCGAGAGCGATCTTCTCCGCCTCCTTTTGGGCGTTTTGGGGCCGTTTCCCGAAATTCTTTCTCCAATCCGCCAGCTTGAATTCCGCGCTCTTCGAGTTGTCGAATTTTTCGCATTCGGCCGCCGTTTGGGAGGCGTCAGCCGCGCCCCTTTCGAGCCCCTCGCGGAATAGCCTTTTGGCTTCGGGGTCAGTTTCGGCGTCAAAGAGCGCGCGGAGCGCGGCGTAGTTTTTAACGTATATCCAGAGAAATACAGAATCTATGTCTTTCAGCCATCCCTCGTCCTGCCGGTATCCGCGCGCGCAGATTTCAAGCCGCGTCGGAGCGTCGGGCGCGGCGCGGGGATCCCTTTGCCGGAGGGCGGCGCGGTATTTTTTCTCCCACTTTTCATCGCCGGTCACGAGATATGCCGAGCGCAGGCAGAACAGGTAGCACGGGGTTTGAAGGAACCGGAAGCCCGATATGCTTCCGCGGGAGTCGCCCGCGAACTTTCCGTCGCACGGGCAGTTCCAGGAGTTGGCGTCGAGCGCTTCGCATATCTCGGCAAATTTCTTCCGTATTTCGGCGCGCTCGGATTCTGACGGTATGGTGCTTTTATAATATGAGTACATCCCGTAGAGCCACGGCACGGTCTGGTCCTCGGAGCCGAACGGGTAGTGCGATTTCCCGTCGGCGCCCACCCCGCGCGCTATGAACCCCTTTACGTCGGAAACCGACGCGCACAGCATCAGGCCCTTTGCGAGCCTTTTTGCCTTTGCAATGTCGGATTTGTTTCCGGTCGCTTCGGCGCGGCGGCATGCCGCGGCGAGGTATAGCCCCGTGAACTTTGCGCCGTTTTCTATTGGCGACCACCACGAGAGGAAGTTTGGCACGCCGTCGTCAATATCCTTCGGGGTCGGGATTTCTCCGGCGTAGTCGAGTATCAGGCCGCAGGGCTCCACGTATTTTTCCCAGAGCAGGCGGTGGGCGGTTTCGGCGGCGGATTCCGCGCCTCCGGCGAACATGCGGCAGACTGCGGAGCACGCGGCGAATATGCAAAGGAGGTTTTTCACGGACAAAATTAAACATTTTTTCCGCCCGTTCACAACGGTTTTTTCGGGGCGCGCATTTCTTTCTGCCGGATATTGCGCGCGTTTTGGGCGGGATTTTCCCGAATGCGATCGGCTTGGGATTTGTCCGCGAACCTGCCGCGCAAAAAAATCCCGACGCCGCGGAGGGTTCGGAGGGATTTTTTTCGCATCCGTTTACGGTTATTGCGCGGAAATCTTTTATAGTTGTAAATATTTTGTTTTATTTTTGAATATTTCTTGAATGCGGACGGTTTCTGTTTAGAATTTTTGAAAGATTCATTTGATGCCGGTATGAAATTTGCGAAAATATTTTTTGCGGCGGCCGTCTTTGCGGCCGCATTGGCGGCGCGTTCGGATTCCGCCGGTTTGAAGTCTGAATTCGCGAATCCCCCCGCGGATTCCCTTCCGCGCACTTGGTGGCACTGGATAGACGGCAACGTCACAAAGTCGGGAATAACCGCCGATTTGGAGGCGATGCGGAAAGCGGGAATAGGGTCGGCAACGATTCTCGACATAACCAGCGGTCTTCCGCGCGGGCCTGTGAAGACGCTTTCCCCCGAGTGGTACGGTCTGGTGAACCACGCGGTAAAGGAGGCCGCGAGGCTCGGAATGAAGATTACCGTGCACAACTGCCCGGGCTGGTCGAGCTCCGGCGGCCCGTGGATAAGGCCGGAGGACGCCATGAAGGAAATAGCGTGGACGCAGACGGTTGTCGACGGCGGGCGCGAAATCCGCATATCTCTTCCGAAGGCGGAGGGAAAGCGAGGCTTTTACAGGGACGTGGCCGCGGTGGCATATCCGAGCATCCCCGGCGACGGCGAGGTTTTTAGGGATCTCGAATTTAAAATTTCGGCGGGATTCCCGAAAGCGGGCGATTTGAAGGTTCCCCCGTATATTCCCGACTATATAACCGTCACCCAAAAACCCGAGGATCTGTTGGGGGACGATTGGCGGAAGGTGGCGATGCTCCGGCCGGCGAGGGGGGACAGGCCCGGCGACAGCGTGACGTTCGAGTTTGAAAAACCGTATAGCGCGGGCGGCTTCAAAGTTTCGATAGGGGGCCCGCCGTACGACGCCGGCGCGGTTTTTGAAATTTCGGTTTCGGACGACGGCAAAAATTTCCGTAGGCATTTTAGAACCTCCCCGATGAAATACCCCGGAGCCGAGACGGGGTTTCCGCTCGTTTCGGCGAAATTCATAAGGGTGGAGCTCGCGGAGGGTAACGGGGGCGAGCCCGTGTCGCTTTACGGAATGTCGCTTTCCTCGTCGGTCAAAATTCCGGACATCGATTTGAAAACTTTCGCCAAATGGGGGACTATTCCGCGCCGTCCGGTTCCGTCCGGAATAATTCCTATCGACGGGAATTTGATAATGGACGTATCGAAGTTTATGGATTCGGAGGGAAATCTCGTCTGGAACGCCCCGAAGGGGAAGTGGACGATTTTGCGCTTCGGAATGGTCTGCAACGGCAGGGGGAACCATCCGGCTACTCCGGAGGGTACGGGGTTGGAGTGCGACAAAATGTCGAAGCGCGGAGTTGACGCGGCGTGGTCCGGAATGATGGAGCGCATCGTCTCCGGCGCAGGCGCGCTTGCGGGAAAAACGCTTAGCGCGACGCTCGTGGACAGCTACGAGGTCGGACCCCAGAATTGGACGGACGATTTTCCCGCGGAATTTGAGAGGCTGCGCGGCTACGGCATAGTCCGCAACCTTCCGATTCTCGCCGGAAAGTATGTGGAAAGCGCGGAGTACTCCGAAAGGTTTCTCAGGGATTTCCGCAGGACGATAGCGGATTTGTTCGCAAAATACTACGGGGAGTATTTCGCCGAAGTCGTCCATAAAAGCGGTTTGGAATTGGAGTCCGAACCGTACGGCGGCCCGTTCGACGAGCTGTTGCAGGGAAGGTATGCGGACGTTCCGATGGGAGAGTTTTGGGGGGGATGGAACAATACGGGCAACGCGAGGCTCGCCTCCAATATCGCCCAGATAAACGGGCGCAAGTACGTGCAGGCTGAGACGTTCACCTCCGGTCCCGGCGAGCGGTGGAAGAGCGTTCCCGCCGCCCACAAGCTTCAGGGCGATAACGCGTTCTCGGAGGGGGTCAACCGGTTCGTATTCCACAGCTACGCCCACCAGCCCTACGAGACGGACGGCGCGGGCCTTACTATGGGAATTTGGGGATTCCATTTCAACCGAATGAATACCCTATGGGACTATTACGACGGATGGCTTTCCTATGTCGGCAGGGCGCAGCACCTGTTGCAGCAGGGGAAATTCGTTTCGTCCGTCCTGTACGTCGCCCCCGAGGAGGTTCCGAGCATCACCCCGCTAACGCAGATTTACGCGGCGAAGGACTTTTATTGCGGCGCGGACTTGTTCGCGCCGGCCCTTCCCGCGGGATATGCGGGCAATGTATGCGAGCCGCGCGCGATATTGGATTCGGTTTCAGTTTCCGGCGGAAAAATACGCCTGAAAAGCGGAATGGAATACGGGCTTTTGGCGGTCAACAATGTTTGGGTTGCAAGTCCCGGGCTTTTGAAAAAAATTCAAGCCCTCGCGCGGGAGGGGGCGAACGTTTTGCTCGGGAAACGTCCCGACGGCCCGCTCGGGCTCGAGGGATATCCGGAAGATTCGGAGTTTCGGGAGGCGGTTGAAGGCCTGTGGGGAGGCCTCGACGGGGTTTCCAAGACTTCCAAGCGCATCGGGGCGGGAAGGGTGTTCTTCGGCGCGCCCATTGCGGAGGTTTTGTCGGAAATCGGGCTGGCTCCGGATTTCGAGGCCTTTTTGCCCGGCGGCAAGAGGGCGGAAAACATAAAATATATCCACAAAAAGACGGATGAGCTCGACATCTATTTTGTCTCCAATCAGTCGGAGGGCGGTTCGCCTGTTCTCGTCGCGGCGAAATTTGCGGCGGAATGCGCCTCTCCTGAGATATGGGACGCCGAAAGCGGAAAAACGTCCGCCGCCCCCGTCTGGAAATCCGACGGAAAGCGCACCGAAGTCCCCCTGTGGCTCTTCCCGTCGCAGTCGCTGTTCGTCGTGTTCCCGCGCGGCGCGGAGGCGCGTCCGCGCCTTGAAAGCGCAGAGTGGGCTCCCGCCGAAAGGCGCGCCCCGCGGCTCGCCGTCGACAGGGCGGTATGGCGCAGCGAGGACGGCTTGAAGCGCGCGGACGTCACCGCGATCGTCCGCTCGAAGATCGACGGAGATTCCCTGAAAATCGGGGCGGCGAGTTCGGAACTCGGAGGCGATTGCGCCCCGAACAGGCCGAAAGTTCTCGAAATATATTATTCGATGGACGGCGAAAAGAGGACTCTCGCGGCGAAGGAATGGGGAACAGCCGAAATAAAATGCCCGCCCGCGCCGAAGTCTGGCGTTTGGGGCAAGGGCTTTGACGTGGAGTTCAGGGGCGGAAAGCCCGTTCTGCGCGCGTGGGAAAGCGGAACTCTCGAGGCGCGGGCGCCGGGCGGCGTGAAAATTTCGCTTGCGGCGGGCGAGATTCCCAAGTCATTGGACTTGTCGCGCGACTGGGAAGTCGAACTCGGAAAGTCGGGAGGGAAGAAAATCAAAATGCCCATGCTCAAATCTCTGTCCGAGAGCGCGGACCCCGACGTAAAATACTTTTCGGGAACGTCCGTTTACAGGAAGTCGTTTGAAGTTCCCGCGGAATTTTTCGCCGGCGGAATCGCCGCTGAGCTGGACCTGGGCGACGTGCGCGACATTGCGCGCGCGCGGCTCAACGGCGAGGACATCGGCAACCTGTGGCATCCGCCGTTTGCGCGCGACGTGACGGGCCTGCTGAAAGAGGGGAAAAACTTTCTCGAAATAGAGGTTGCGAATGCGTGGTTCAACCGTCTTGTCGGCGACGAGCGGCTTCCCGACGACGCCGAGTGGAAGCCGAAGAACAAAAACGGGCAGCTCTTGAAATCCTTTCCGGAATGGTTTTTGAAGGGCGAAAAGAGCCCTGCGGGAAGGCGCGCGTTCACGACGTTCCGCAATTGGACGAAGGACGACAAGCTGTCCGATTCGGGGCTTATCGGCCCCGTTATTTTGCGCCCGTCGCGGATTATTCCGATAGGCGGGGGCGAAGTTGCGTTCTCGGGAGATTCAAAATAGCCCGTTTGCCGCGCAAACCGCGCAAAAAAATCCCGAAGCCGCGCGGTTTCGGGATTTTCTTTTCGGGGCGCGTCAGTATGCGCCGAATCGGAACGCCGTCGTCGTGTCGTAGGTTTCGCCGGGGCGCAGGATTGTGGAGGGGAAGTCTTCGTTGTTGGGGGAATCCGGATAGTGCTGGGTTTCAAAGCACATTCCGTAGCGGAAGAAGTATCGCTTGCCGCCCTTGCCCTTGACGCCTTTGAGGGCGTTGCCGGCGTAAAACTGCACGCCGGGCTCCGTCGTATAAACCGTCATTTCGCGCCCCGATACGGGCTCGTAAACGCGGGCTGCGAGCGTCATCGCCTTCGGGTTTTTTGGGTCTTTGTTGAGCGCCCAGTTATGGTCGTATCCACTCGCCCCTTGCAGCTGCGCGTCGTCCGCCTCTATGCGCGCTCCCACCTGGCGCGGTTTGCGGAAGTCGAAAGGCGTGCCCTCCACGTCTTTCAGCCCGCCCGTGGGTATGAGGTATTTTTTTGACACGGGCGTGAATTTGTCCGCGTTGATTGTCACCTCGTGGTTGGCGACGCTCCCGCGGCCCTCGCCCGCGAGGTTGAAGTAGGAGTGGTTGGTGAGGTTGCAAACCGTCGGCTTGTCGGCGGTAGCCTTATAGTTTGCGGTAAGGGTGTTGGAATTGTCGAGCGTGTATGTGACCGCCGCTTTGAGCGTTCCCGGGTAGCCCTGGTCGCCGTCGGGCGAGACGAGGCTGAGCCTCAACACCGCCCCCTTCGGGCTTGCAGAGGATTCTGCGTTCCAGACTCTGCCGTCGAATCCCGCCGGCCCGCCGTGGATGTGGTTTACGCCGCCGTCGTTTTTCGGCAGGTTGTAGGTTTTGCCGTCTATCGAAAATTCCCCGTCCGCAATGCGGTTGCCGTACCTGCCGATTATCGCGCCGAAATACGAGTGGTCGGGACTCTCGTAGCCGGCGAGCGAGTCGAAGCCCAGAACCACGTCGCCGGGTTTGCCGTCGCGGTCGGGGACGACGATTTTTACTATTCTGCCGCCGTAATTGGTTATCTCGACAGCCATGCCCCTGTCGTTTTTGAGCGTGAAGAGCTTTACCGGCGTTCCGTCCTTGGTTTTGCCCCAGTCGGACTCGTTTACGCTCTGCGCGAAGCCGGCCGCGGCGAGCGCGGCGCATGCCAATATGATGTGGATTGTCTTTTTCATTGTTGCGATTTTATGAATTCTGCCGCCTTGGAAAACGCTTTCCCCCGGTGGCTTATCGAGTTTTTTTCGGCGGGCGCGAGCTCGGCGGTTGTCATTCCGCGCTCGGGCAGAAAGAACAGCGGGTCGTATCCGAAGCCGAGTTTCCCGCGCGCGCCCCTGTTGACGAATCCCCCTATTTCGCCGCCGAAAATTTCTTCGCGCCCGTCTGGGCATATCAAGGCTATGGAGCAGACGAAGCGCGCCGAGCGCGCGGCGTCGGACACGTTTTCGAGCTCTTTGAGGAGCTTGCGGTTGTTGGCCTCGTCCGCTCCCGCGCCTTTTTCGCCCGCGTACCTTGCCGACATTATCCCGGGCGCCCCGCCGAGCGCGTCCACGCAGAGCCCGCTGTCGTCGGCCATAATATGGCAGTCTCTCGGGGCGATTGCGCGCGCGGCGCGCGCCTTTATCATGGCGTTTTCGGCGAAAGTCGCCCCGTCCTCCTCCGGAGGCTCGAATCCCGGGAGGCTGCCTGCGCCGAAAATTTCGCAGTCGAGGCCGGCGTCGCGCGCCATCTCGCGGAACTCCGCTATCTTGTGGGCGTTTGAGCTTGCCAGGCAGATTCTTATCCTCATTCGCCCGCCTTTCCCGCTTCGTGCGGCCGCGCGCCGGCGGAGGAGCCGCCCGAATCGTCGCCGCCTTCGCTCCTCCCGTAGTCGGGGGCGTCCGCGAGCATTTTGACTTTGAGCGCGGGGACTTCCACGAATTCCGAGCCTTCGGCGGAGTCGAGAGCGGCTTCAAGGGCGCCCATTTTCGCGTCGAAATTGTCGATTGTTGACACGAACACGGCTTCGGGGGTGGCGGCGCGCACGGCGGCTCCCCATTCGGGTTCCCCCTGGTGGCTGAGTATTATGTGCTCGAGCCTCGCGAGGATGTCGGGGGCGAGGGAGTTTTTTAGCCCCGCGCGGCGCACTATCCGGTATCCGAGCACGACATGCCCCTGCAACATTCCGATTCTCGTGCGGTCGGCGACGAGCCCCTGCGAGTATTCCACGGTCTTGCCGATGTCGTGGAGTATGCAGCCCGCCAGGGCGAGGTCGGCGTCCACGAACGGGTAGAGCGGCAGCAGCGCGGAGGCCGTGCGCGCCATTTTCAGGGAGTGCTCCAACAACCCGTACATGTGCGCGTGGTGCATTTTGACGGCGGCGACCGACGTGAAGAAGTCCCCGCGCTCGCCGAGCGCGTAGAGAACCGTGGCGCGCAGGGCGGCGTCTGAAATCTTTTCGACGAACCCTTCGAGCTCCGCTTTCATCGCCGCGGGGTCGAGCTTTGAGACCGGCACGAGCGACGGCAGAGCCTCGCGCGCCTCGTCCTCCGAAAGGATTCTGGCGGAGTCTATTTTCGGGCTGAGCCTGCCGTTGAAGAAGTCGGCGGTCGCGGCGATTTCAAACGCCGTTCCCACGGGCGCGTCTTTCAGGATGGCGAACGACGGGCCGCCCTCGAAGCACATAGCGGGGATGGCCGCCGAGTTGTCCCCGAATTCGAGCGTCAGAAATTCCGAGCTGTTTTTCGCCGTCTTGACGGAGCGCGAGCGCAACAGCGCGACAGCCTCGAACGCGCGCTTGCCGTCCTGTTCTCTGAAATTTTTTACTTCCGAAAGCTTTAGCCTCACTTCATTCCCCCATTTCGATGACGAGGCTCGACCAGTCGCCCATAACGGCGACCCTCGCCGATTTCGCGCGCGGGCACCGCTCGAGGAAGCACTCTTTGACCTCCCCGTTTTCGGCGGCGAGTATGCCGCTCAGCACGAGCTTCCCGCCGGCTTTGACCGCCGCCGCGAGGTTGTCGGCGTAGATGCAGAGCACGTCGGAAATTATGTTGGCGAGCACTATGTCCGCCTTTCTCCCCGCGAGCGCGCCTTCGATTCCCGAGTGGGCGAATTCGATTTCGCCTTTCGGTATGGAATTGAATTCGGCGTTTTCAAGGCTCACGCGCACCGCCTCGGGGTCGCGGTCAAATCCGAATACTTTTCCCGCCCCGAGCATGCGCGCGCTGATAGCCAGAATCCCCGAGCCGCAGCCAGCGTCGATAACCGACTTCTTGGCGGGATTTTCCGCGAGGGCGTCTATCAGCTCCATCGCGCACAGGCGGGTGGTAGGGTGGTCGCCCGTTCCGAAGGCCATTCCGGCGTCGAAATAGAGGGCTTTCGCCCCTGCGGGGACGGCGTATTCGCCCCTCATCCACACGGGAACCCAGTGGAGAGGCCCGCAGCTCCACGGCTTCAAATACTTTTTGTATTCGTTTTGCCAGTCGGCGTCGTTTACGCCCTCGACTCCGTATTTCTCGGGCAGCGCGGGAAAGGCTTTCCGCAGCTCGGCGTATTCTGCGGCGGCGTCCTCGGGAGAGTCGAAATAGCCGAATAGCGTCGTCGGGGATTTGTCGTCGATTTTCTCTATGCCCCAGTTCGAGCGCACAAATTCGCAAAAATGGCCTTCGAGCGGGTCGGAGAGGGCATCCCTTATTTCTGTCGAAATTTTTATCATCGGCGGCGCGGGGTTAGGAGCTCGCGAGTATCGCCGCCATGCAGCCCATCGCCGACGCCGTGATCGCCTGGCGGAAAGTCTTGTCGGCGCAGTCTCCGGCGACAAACACGTTTTCGACGTTCGTCTTGACCTGCGTGCCGGATAGCGGGACTATGTAGCCCTCGTCGTCCATTTCGAGGATTCCTTTGAAAATGTCGGTGTTGGGTTTGTGTCCGATAGCCACGAACACCGCCTTGCACGCGATTTCCGATTTCTCTCCCGTCTTTGCGTTGCGGACGGCTATCCCGCGGCACAGGCCGTTTTCGTCGGGGAGGATCTCGTCGACTACGCTGTCCCACACGGGCTCGATTTTGGGGTTGGAGAGCGCGCGGTCGGCCATGATTTTTGACGCGCGGAACTCTCCGCGCCGGTGGATTATTTTTACCGACGAGCAGAAGCGGGTGAGGAACACGGCTTCTTCGCATGCGGAGTCTCCGCCGCCGACGACCGCCACGTCCCTGCCGCGGTAGAATGCGCCGTCGCACGTTGCGCAGGCGGATACTCCCTTGCCTCCGTACATTTCGGCCTCGCCCTTGGCTCCCGTCATTCTGGGCGACGAACCCGTGGCGACCACGATTTTTTTCGCCTCAAAAACTTTTTCGCCGGAGCAGAAAACTTTTTTCGTTTCCCCGGAAAAGTCGACTTTTTCGACTACGGCGTTTTCTATGCGCGCGCCGAATTTTTGCGCCTGTTCGCGCATCTTCCAGAGAAGGTCGAAGCCGTTGACCCCCTCGGGGAACCCCGGGAAGTTTTCGACGTCGCTGGTCGTGGTGAGCAGCCCTCCCGGCTGCGCCCCCTCTATGACGAGCGGCGACATTCCGGCCCGCGCCGCGTAAATGGCCGCTCCCATTCCCGCGCAGCCGCTTCCTATTATAATAATCTCTTCCATAATCGGGAAAGACGATTATATGATTGCCGACAATAGGCAAGCATCATTTTCCCCGAGCTTCGCGTCGGGCGGAGGAGGTTGTCAGGATTTTCCGGCGGCGCCGCCTGCGCGCCCGTCATGGGAGGTTTTCCAGCGCGGCCGCCAGGGGAGCCGCCATTATCGAGCACATGGCAAAATATAGCAATATTTCGAGAGCGTACAGGTATTTGATAAACGGCTTTTCAAACGCCAGTATCGCCAACGCGCATAGCGCGAAGGCGGCCGCGGCCGCCGTGAACGCGGGCGCGCAGAAATTTTCCATATCGAACATGCCGCAATTTCGCATCTCTTGCATTCTTGCCATTCCCGCGCAGCCGGCCGACAATGCGAACAATATGTTTAAAACCGCCAAAACCTTCATTTCCCGCCCTCCCTTATGAGCTTGTAGGAAATTTCCGCGGTTTCCGATTCCCGCGCTGCCGCGGTTTCCGTCCCGCCTCCCAAGCGGCTTGCAAACGCCGCATAAGAATAATCCAAAACGCATTTGACTTTCATTTCCTTTTCGTCCCCGATTTCCGAAATCGAGACGTTCTCCGCCCGCGCCGTCATGTCTGCGTATTCGATTCCCGCCCGATTCGCCAATCCCCAATCGCAAAAGAATGCGAACGGAAACGATATTTCAAACTTTCGCGGCCCTATTGCCGAAGCCCTTATCTCCGCGAGCCGCGGGTTGTCGAAGCCCCCTTTGAAATAAGCCGAGATTTCCGCCCTCATTATGAGATTCTGCCCGGGGATTTTAAATTCGGCATACCGTTTTACCGGCCCGATTATTTGGTTTTCTCCCGAGGAGGGAAGGGCGACGGGAGCGGCATCGGATTTTGCCGCTTCAAACCATTCGTTAAAATGCGCGTCGTACCTTTGAAATTGGATTCCCGAAAAATGCAGATATGAAAAATAGAGAAGCAGTTCTATCGGGTACAAATATTTTGAATACGGCCTGTCCAGTATGATCAGAATCGCGAGGGCGTCGACGGCCGCCAGAAAAACTGATATCCAGAAGACGGCTTCAAAGTCGGATGAATGGAAGGCGGCTATAGCGTCTTCAATCCTAAGCGAATTGACCAGCAATATTATTGCCGCGTTTATTATGGACAAGATGAACATTTCGCTTTCCTCCGCGCGTCATTTCGGCTTGGCGGTTTTGGTTATGTTTTCAAAGCCGTTCCCCAAATCGAATGCGATGTCGCCCATGCCCATGCGCACGGTGAGGATCTTCCCGTCGATTTCGCAGCACGGCTCATAGGGGTAAAAATATCCTTTCGCCTCGTATTTTTTTACGGCGCCGCCGCTTTCAAAGAGTATGAAGACGGTATTGGGTTTTCGTTCCGAGGGGTCTTTTGCGGATTTTTCCGCATATATGAACCGGCAGCCGCAATTCCGGTGAAAAATTTGCAGTTCCAAGCGCAAAGCTTGCGTAATAAGCGTCGGACGTGAGCGACGCCTTGCCGAAGGAATTTTTCTCCTCCATAAAATTTATTCCCCCGCCGAACAAGGCGCACGCGAATGCAACGCATGGTATAATTATTAATGAAATTTTATGTCCCCGCCCCATAACATGGACTATATTTATATATTTAGAAAGAATTTTGCAAATGTCAAATTAAATTATCATAAAATAAATATTTCTACTGGAGCTCGTACGCCGGAAGATTATTTTGTCTTTGCGGCGCGCCGCATTTCTCGTTCCGTTTAGCCGGCAGTTTCGACAACCGGTTTGCGGATTCCGGCGCGGCGCGG
>ENA-UOJG01000165-UOJG01000165.1-human-gut-metagenome-genome-assembly--contig:-C47-NODE-165-length-99616-cov-8.330009_pt1 | contig 99616 bp, 87 predicted proteins | sample MGYA00242340_ERZ723887 | MGnify/ENA metagenome assembly ERZ723887 | reverse complement strand
TAAACGCAAAAAAGCGGAGTTCCCAGCCTGAAAAATCAGGTGAAAACTCCGCTTAGCTTTGCAGATATCTCTAAAAACGGGGATGACAGTAATGGGACACCAATCCTTTTTTGAAACGGAAAAAAGCCCGCAAACCCGCATGAATACTAAGAAAAATGTGCCTGACAGTAAAATCAGGCACATAATCTGGTGGGAGAGGATGGATTCGGACCATCGAAGCTGAAAAGCAACAGATTTACAGTCTGCCCCCTTTGGCCACTCGGGAACTCTCCCATATTTAATTTTTGCTGGTTGGAGCTGGTGGACGGACTCGAACCCCCGACCTGCTGATTACAAATCAGCTGCTCTACCAACTGAGCTACACCAGCAAGCGCTGCACCGGCAACGAGGATTATTGTAGCATACCTTAGGTGAAATGTCAATACCTTTTTTCAAAAAATTTTTATTATCATAAATGAATTTTTTTCATGCGAATCCTTCATTTTTTTCATCGTGGGACATCAGGAAAGGCTTAAAACCCGACTTTTCCAAAATTACGAGGGTAAATATTGAAAAAAGTGTGCCGCATTGATTCAAAAAGTGCAAAATTGCATTGATTATTGCATTGGTTTTTATGGATAATGCCATAAATTCAGAATCCTATTGACTTTTTTTGAGCATAGTTTTATAATATAAAGGTCTAAAAAACATAAATTGTGTTTCTCAATTTATGTTTTTGGATATGCAAACGGCGCAAAGCGGGCTTACTTATTATATAGTATAAAGCGCGCATAACAGCGTCTGAGCATAAAATCGTGCTTATGCACGCAAAATTTATTGGAGGTAATTAACATGAAAAAACTGCTTGCAATGCTTTTAGCTGTGCTTATGGTAGTTTCTGTGTTCGCAGCTTGCGGAACTAACGACGATACGCCTGATAATCCCGCAAACAACGACAACGCTAACGTCGATGTGAACAATCCTGATGATGCTGCCAACAACGGCGAAGCAGATACTGCAAACGTTGTAGCTCCTGCTGCTGATAAAGAATACGTTTATAAGGATTCTGTAAGCACACTGGCTACAAACTGGAACCCTCATACATACCAGACCACTGATGACAGCTACCCTACTGACTTCCTCAGAATGGGCTTCTACAACTTCGTATTCAACGACGCTATCAGCTCTCAGTACGCTATTAACGACGTTGAGGGCAAGGAAGACTTTACCGGTTACGCAATCGTTCCCGAGATGGCTGCTTCCGCTCCCGTTGACGTTACCGAGGCTGTAAAGGCTGAGCATCCTGAATTCGGAATTCCCGAATCTGCTGATTCCGGTTATGCATACACCATCGACCTCAATCCCGACGCTAAGTGGGAAGATGGCACACCCATCACTGCCGATGATTATGTATACTCCATGAAGAAGCTTCTTGATCCCGATCTCAAGAACTACAGAGCTACTGACTACTACACTCAGAACTTTGTTATTGCCGGTGCTGAAGCTTATGCTAACAACGGTAAGACCTCTTACAAGGATGCTCTCGGCGCTTACGCTGTAGCTGACATGGTTAAGGGCGCTGACGGTCAGTACACCACTGCTGACGGCGACAAGGTTTACATCGGTCTTGACTTCAGCCTTGACTGGTGCGGCGGCGATACTCTTAAGGCTTACATTGAAAACTACGGCGAAGCTTACTTCGACGTTACCAACTGGGATGCTCTTATTGCTATGGTCGATGAGAACGGTCTTATCCCGCTCACTGATGAAAACCTCGCTCTGTTCACCCCTGTTACCACCGGTAACCCTGCTTGGGGCGAAACCGATGCTGATATCCCCAACTACTTAGTAACCGGTCACGATTACCCTGCAGCTGAGTACGAATCAACCGTTGGTCTTTACAAGAGCGGCGATTATCAGATCACCTTAGTATTGGCTAAGTCCCTTAAGGGCTTCAACCTTTACTACAACCTTACTTCTAACTGGCTCGTTAAGGAAGACCTCTACGAGGCTAACCTTACCGAATCCAACGGTGTTTGGACTTCTACCTACAACACCAGCGTTGCTACCACTTCTTCCTACGGTCCTTACAAGATGACCGACTACCAGGCAGACAAGCATATGCGCTTCGAGAAGAACGAAAACTGGTACGGCTGGACCGATGGCAAGCACGTTTACGTTGATCCTACCGATGGTCAGACCTACCAGATGTACTGGACCACTGCTATCGATACTCAGGTAGTTGAAGAAGCTGCAACCAGAAAGCTCATGTTCCTTAAGGGACAGCTGATGGGCTACGGCCTCCAGGCTGAGGACTTCGAGACTTACAGAAGCTCTGAGTTCTGCCATGCAACTCCTTCGGAGACTATCTTCTTCCTTATCCTCAACGGTCATAAGGAATCCATTGCTAACCGTGAGGGCGCTGCTGACTTCGATAAGACTAAGTACGACCTCGAAACCATGACCAACCTCAACTTCAGAAAGGCTCTGGCTGTTTCTTACGACAGAGATCTGTTCGCAGCTACCATTTCTCCTGCACGTTCCGGCGGTTATGGTCTTATCGGTACCAACTACATCTACGACCCCGATACCGGTGCTAAGTACCGTGATACCGACGCTGCTAAGAGAGCACTCTGCACCTTCTACTCTGTAAACGTTGACGATTATGCAAGCCTTGATGAGGCTGCTGCTTCCATCACCGGTTACGATCCTGTTAAGGCTAAGGAGCTCTTCAAGCTCGCATTCGACGAAGCTATCGCAGCTGGTTATATCACCGATGCTGATGGCGACGGCAAGTCTGATCAGACTGTCAGAATTGAATACGCTATCTCTTCTGATAGTGACTTCATGACCAAGACCATCAATTACCTCAACGAGAAGATCAACGAAGTTGATGCTGGCACTCCCTTCGAGGGCAAGATTGAATTCGTTAAGTCTGCTCCTTACGGCAACGACTGGTCTAACAAGCTCAGAGAAGGTCTTACCGATACCGTTCTTGGTGGTTGGTCAGGTTCTGCTCTTAACCCGTTCTCACTTTCCGACCTTTATGTAAATCCCTCCAACGCTTATGACGCTGGTTGGTTCAACCCCGAAACCGTTAACATGACTATGACTATCGACGGCGAAGAGATCACCACCCACATCAAGAACTGGTCTGACGCTCTTAACGGTGCTACAATCACTGTTAACGGCAAGGAATACAACTTCGGTGAAGGCAATGCAGATCTGGAAACCAGACTTGAAATCCTTGCTAACTTCGAGGTTAAGATTCTTGAGACCTACGACTACCTCCCCATGCTTCAGGACGGCGGTATGAGCCTCCTTTCTCAGCAGGTTTACTACGTTGTTGAGGAGTACAACCCGATCATGGGCAGAGGCGGCATCACCTACCTCAAGTACAACTACGACGAAACCGAGTGGACTCAGCTTCTTGCTGACAACGGCGGCGAACTCAAGTACTAATTAATAATATTTCAGGTCTACCCTGAACGTTTTAAGATGTACTGTTCAGGTGCGGGACATATCGCTTGTCCCGCACCTGCATTTTCATAATCGTGAAAATTGCATCTCGTTTGTGAGATTTGCATAAAGCAAAAATGCCTGCTTAAGTCATAATCTTCGATAAGCGCGCAGAAATTTCGGCGCGCTCCCGTGCGTTGATTTCTGCATTTTTATCGAAGATTTATGCTGCGCGCAGAGCATAAGCCGAACGGCGGACTATCCGCCGACAAATAATTCTTAGGAGGTAACTGCATGGCAAAATATGTTGCGCAGAGAATTCTGCTTATGCTGATGACTCTGTTTATCATCACGCTTATGTGCTTTGTTCTGATAAGAATGCTTCCGCCCGCCCCTCTTCCGCCCGGAGACCCTCACTCGCAAATTGTTGAGGTTCGCCGTGAGGCATTGGGTTACGGAAAACCATACCTTGTTCAGTTCGGCATATATATGAAGGATATCTTCACCAAGTTCGATTTCGGCATTTCGGACGTTCTGTATTTCGGACAGCCTGTTTTGAATATCTTCCTTGAAAAGCTTCCGGCGACTGTTGTCGTAAACCTATGGTCAATACTAGTAAGTATTCCTATAGGAATAGCATTCGGCGTATGGGCAGCTCTTAAAAAGAACACATGGATTGATAACGTTATTTCAACCGTAACCATGGCGCTGATTTCCGTTCCGAGCTTTGTTTATGCATTTTTAATTCAGTATTTCCTTTCCTATAAGCTGGGCTGGTTCCCCTTCCTTATGAAAGAGGGCAAGGACTGGTTCTCCCCGGCGATGTTCTGGAGTATGATTCCAGCAATCCTCTCGCTTTCGTTGAGCGTTATCGCCGGATTTACAAGAACCACCCGCGCCGAGCTTACCGAGGTTTTAACCAGCGAGTTTATGCTCTTGGCAAGAACAAAGGGCTTAACCAAGGTTCAGGCGACCGTCCGCCACGCTTTCAAAAACTGTATGGTAGTTATAGTTCCTTCGATTTTTGGTTCGTTCGTCGGTATTTTGGGCGGTTCGCTCATCATCGAGAAGATTTTCTCGATTCCCGGCGTTGGCAGACTTTATCTGAATGCCATCAACGGACTTGACTATCCAATGTTTATGCTCGATACGATTTTCTACACTGCGATAGGACTTGTTGCAAGTATCGTAGTCGATATAAGCTACGGCTTTATTGATCCTCGTATCAGAATGGGGTCGAAGAAATGATGAAGTATAACGATAATATTTACAACGATGTAAAAATTGAGAAAATCCCGGCGGAGCAGTTTGAATTCGCTCAGACAGATTCTAAAATCCACGATACAAAGTTTGAAACTAAGGCAAGGGGATACTTCGCCGATGCTTTGATTCGCTTTAAGAAGAGTAAGGCAGCAGTTGCCGGTGCATGGATTATCTTTGCGCTCTTCCTGTTCTCTATTATTTCTCCTATAGTTTCGCCCTATAAAATCACCGATCAGGATAAGTTTTATGTCAGCTATCCTCCGTTTGTAAGAGCTATTGCAGACCTTAAACTCGGAATTCTTGACGGCAGTGTTACCATGGACTCTCAGAATGACCTGACCTTGGCTTACTGGAACGGCATAGGCGCTGAAACAGGCTACAATCCTTACATAAAAACAATTTCAACCACTCAGCAGACCACCAAGTATCGCGGTCAGGATAAGGTTACTAACTCCTACAAGATAAAAGTCAATAAGTACTATTCTCAGGGCGTTATGTATCTGGTAATGTCTTATGAGGATTTCGAGGCTATTCAGCAGTGGCAGAATGAAACCGGAATACAGGTCATCTACCCCTATGTAGATCCCAAGGATATTTGCGGAATTGCTGACAGACCGAGCATCTGGTATAAGGTTCTCGATGGTAAAGGCACCCCTGATTATGATGCAAACGGCAACTATCAACCCGCATATTCTTCCAATAAGGCAATAGAGGGTGCTCCCTATAACTCAATAAGAGTTGAGGGCGATGATGGAAGCTATATCTACAGCACAAAGAAGTCAGGCTCGGTTCAGTGCAGAATCTGCTACTACAACTATTACCAGTATCTCAATGATAATGAGCCGTTCTACATCTTCGGAACAAACTCCATGGGTATGGATTTATTCCTTGCTATAGGAGTAGGCTCAAGATTTTCTATACTCTTTGCGATACTTGTATCCGTCATCAACCTTTCAATAGGTGCGGTTTACGGCGCTATTCAGGGCTACTATGGCGGTAATATCGACCTTATTTTGGACAGAATCGCCGATCTTCTTTCCGGCGTTCCGTTCACGGTCGTAACGGTTCTGTTCCAGCTCCATCTGGCACAGAAGGTTGGTATTGTTCCTGCGTTCCTGTTTGCATTTGTGCTCACAGGATGGATAGGAATGTCTGCCCTTACAAGAAAGCAGTTCTACCGCTTTAAGAATCAGGAATTCGTTTACGCGGCAAGAACCTTGGGTGCCTCCGACTGGAGACTGATGTTCAAGCACATCTTCCCCAACTCGTTGGGTACTATTATAACAAGCTGTGCGCTGACTATCCCCAGCGTTATCAACTCCGAGACTTCGTTCTCATACTTAGGAATCGTAAACATTTCCGACTTTGCCGGAACCAGCATAGGCACGCTGATGGCTCAGGGTCAGACTTCTATGACAAGCTCTCCCCATGCAATGTTCTTCCCAGCGCTTTATTTCGCTTTGCTGTTGATAGCATTCAACCTGTTCGGCAACGGTCTGCGTGATGCTTTCAACCCGTCAACGAGAGGAGTGGAGGATTAATATGGAAAATAAACTTCGTGTAAGAGACCTTACTATATCCTTCCGCACCACAAACGGCAAGGTTCAGGCGGTAAGAGGAATCAATTTCGACCTTGCAAAGGGCGAAACCCTTGCAATCGTCGGTGAGTCCGGCTCGGGTAAATCTGTAACCTCCAAGGCAATCTTAGGCATACTTGCCGGTAACTCGATAATCGAGGGCGGCGAGATCATCTACGATGGCAAGGACCTGCTTAAAATATCTGAGGAGGAGTTCCACAAGATCCGTGGCGATAAAATAGCCATGATCTTCCAGGACCCTATGTCGAGCCTCAACCCTATAGTAAAGATAGGCAAGCAGCTTACCGAGGCTATGATACTTAAGGGCAAGGCGCGTCAGCGCGAAAGCCGCTCAACATTCAACACCTATTTGAAGGATTTAGGTACTGCCATGAAGCTTGCTATCGCCAACGGCGATAAGGCAAAGGAAGCTGTTATCGATAAAAAGTGCAAGGATTTTGATAAGTTTGAATACAAGCATCTTGATCTTGAATCGAGCTATAACGCTGCTCATGATGCAGCATTGGAAGCTATTGAGGATATCGAGGATCTCGCATTTGAAATGGAAAAGCACGCTGCTAAGGACGCTCCTTACCGCCTGAAGCAGATATGCCGTTATGCTAAGGCATCGATTCATGAATACGTTGTAAACGAAAAGTCGGACGCTCTTTCCGCACTCACAAAAGAGGTCATAGCCGATGCACCTGCCGCAAAGAAATCCGGCGATTATACCGGAATCGCTTCGAAGCTGCGTAAAATGTCTGATATCATGCAGGAAGCGGTCAGCCTTGAAAAGCCGAACTTCTTCGCAATGGGTTATTATATGACCTATTCGGGCAAGGAATTGCCCAAAATGTCCGTCAATGAGCTTAACACATATCTTCGCAAGTATCTTGACGAGAACTTTATGCTAAACTTTATCGCCGACGCTAAGAAAGGCATAACCTATTATGCTGAGCAGTCCTATAACAGCAAGGCAATTGCCGTTAAGCTGCTGAATGAAAGGATATCGGTTTACGAAAAGGAAAATCTGGGCAAAACAGAGTGCTATGCCGTCGCTAAGGAGCTTACTGCAGCAGTCAAGAAATGCATAGATCCCTTAGAGATAGTCAAGGACAGCCTTGCATATACTTTCCCATCCGCTCTCAAGGGCGATATCGACGCTTACTTCAACGGTATCGTTAAGAACAAGACCGAGCAGGCAAAATATGACAAGCTGAAGGCTAAGTACGATAAGCTTAAAGCCAAGGGTAAGGATCCTGACTGGAAGCTTCCCGCGCCGAACCTTACTGACCTTGATTTAGCAAAACAGAATATCACCCGTCAGATAGCAAGGCTCTGTGCACACTTTGAGGAATCGATTGCAAACAGACAGAACCGCGATTACGACAAGGAGACAGTTGACGCTATAGATTTCCTTAAGGAAAATGCTTCTGGTGTTGTAAACAAGGTCACCAAGAAGATAGCAAAGGCTAAGGCCATAAAACTGATGGATGAGGTTGGCATAGCCGAACCCAGAAAGAGATACAATCAGTATCCCTTCGAGTTCTCCGGCGGTATGAGACAGCGTATCGTTATAGCCATCGCGCTGGCTGCTAACCCGGATATCCTTATCTGCGACGAGCCTACTACCGCACTGGACGTTACCATTCAGTCCCAGATACTTGAGCTTATCAACAAGCTCAAGGAGGAGCGTCAGCTCTCGGTTATATTCATAACACACGACTTGGGCGTTGTTGCGAACATGGCAGATAGAATCGGCGTTATGTACGCTGGAAAGATAGTCGAATACGGCACTTCGGAGGATATATTCTATCATTCTGCGCATCCGTATACATGGGCATTGCTTTCGTCCATGCCTGACCTTGATACAAACGAAAGACTGGAAGCTATCCCCGGAACACCTCCGAACATGATCTATCCTCCTAAGGGAGATGCTTTTGCAGCAAGAAACAAGTATGCAATGAAGATAGATTTCGAGCGTCAGCCGCCTATGTTCAAGATCAGCGACACTCACTATGCTGCAACATGGCTTTTGCATCCGGATGCTCCTAAGGTAGAGCCGCCGAAGATTATTCTTGACAGAATAAAGAGAATGCAAGGAAAGAGAGGAACCGAAAATGCCGAGTAACAACGAAATAAAAAAAGTAGATGTTGGGCTTGATTCCGATGTTCTTCTCAGCGTAAGGCATCTTTGCCAGTACTTCGGAGATACTAAGGCGGTTGATGACGTAAGCTTCGACATTAAAAAGGGCGAAGTATTCGGTCTTGTAGGAGAATCGGGCTGTGGTAAAACTACTACTGGTCGTTCAATAATCAAGCTTTATAACATCACATCGGGCGACGTTATCTTCAAGGGTGTCAGAATATGCGCAGGCATAAAGTCGTATAAGGACGCTATAGATAACGCTTTGAAGGAATACAAGGAAAAATCCCAGAACGCTTCCGAGCAGGATAAGGCCAAGCTCAAGGCGGAGTGCGACAGGTTCGTCGCCGAGCAGAAAAAGAAAATCGCCGAAGCTAAATATGACCAGAAGAACTGTGATAAGGAGTATTCTGACAAGCTTTGCGCCGCAGTAAAGGAGAAATATCTTCCTCTGATTGAAAAGGCGGATGTTGAAAAGAAAAAACAGCTTACTGTTGAGTATAACAACGAGCTCAGAAAAGCAAAGCGCACAAAGCTTGTAACCCAGATTCAGATGATCTTCCAGGATCCCATAGCATCGCTCGACCCCAGAATGACGGTCAGAGAGATTATCTCTGAGGGTCTTATAATCCAGGGCGAAAGAAACAAGAAGATTATAGATGAAAAGGTTTACGAGATGCTCGAACTGGTAGGACTTGTTCCTGAACACGCCAGCCGTTACCCTCATGAGTTCTCAGGCGGACAGCGCCAGCGTATAGGTGTTGCGCGCTCAATCATCATGAACCCCGAGCTTATAATCGCCGACGAACCTGTTTCCGCGCTCGACGTTTCGATTCAGGCTCAGGTAATAAACCTTCTGAACGACTTAAGAGACCGCTTTGGACTTACCATTTTGTTCATCGCTCATGACCTGTCTGTAGTAAAGTACTTCTCAGACAGAATAGGAGTTATGTATTATGGCAAGATGGTCGAGCTTGCGCCGTCCGATGAGCTGTTCTTAAATCCGCTTCACCCATATACCCGCTCGCTTCTTTCTGCGATCCCTCTTCCTGACCCGGTTTATGAGAAGTCAAGAAAGAGAATCACATATAATCCCCTTGCCGAGCATGATTATTCCACCGACAAGCCCTCGTTCAGAGAGGTTAAGAAGGGTCACTTTGTACAGTGCAATCAGGCGGAATACGAAAAGTATATGGAAATTTTAAAGTGAGATAGGAATGTTTAAAGGCAATCTTTACAGATACATAGGAGCGTTGATAGCCGCAGTTATATTCTTCGGCGTATGCGCATATGCAAATGGTCTTTTTGCTGAAAGGGAGGCTTTGGGTATTGTTTCAAAGCTTACCGACTGCTTTACCATAGCCGGAGTGCTTCTTACAGGAGCAGGTGCGCTTAGCTGGGCAAGCTCCAAGGGCGCATATGATGTTTTGAGGTACGGCGTTGACTGGATAATAAAGCCCTTTACCTCAAGAAGATTCGAGTTTGAATCGCTGTATGACTTCAAACAGCGTAAGGCTGAATCACGCAAGCCGTGGAATAAGGAAATGCTGCTTGTTGGTTTGTGTTTTCTTGCGGCGGCGATTGTGCTGCTGATAGTGTATTTTGTAATGCAGTAAAAATATTAAAGCGCTGTGAGTTTTCATGGCGCTTTTTATTATCATTTCTGCAAACCATTTCGCGTAGTTCTATGACCGAAACTAACAAATCACTGATATATAATAATATTATCTTGAGGACGGAAAAGATTTGTGCTACAATAATATCACACACCACGCGAATGCGTGGTGATTACCACAGTGAATGCGTGGTGATTACCACAGTGAATGCGTGGTGATTACCACAGTGAAGCGTGATGATTTACGCTCAAAATACGTTATGATTTATTTGGAGAAGGTTATGAAAAGATTTATTTCTGTATTTTTGGCGGCGATAATGGCAGCCGCCTGTCTACTCAGCTTCAGCGGATGTCAGGAAGGCAAAACCGATGAAACCGCCGCTGCAGAACGTATCATTTACGTCTCACCGGACGGAAATGACGAAACCGGCGATGGCTCGCAGACCGCTCCTTTTGCCTCGATGGATAGAGCGCGCGAAGCTGTACGCGATATGAAGAAATCCGGCGGAGACATAGCAGTTGAATTCGCTGATGGCTTCTATCAGCTTTCCGATACCGTTACTTTTGACGAGAACGATTCGGGAAGCAAAAATTCAAAGGTCATATACCGCGCGGCTAAGGGCGCTCATCCTGTTATCAGCGGCGGAAAGCTTTTTGACGGTGAATGGGAAGTGGCTTCCGAGGTCGATTGGCTTTCGGACGGTCTTGTTGCATATAAAGCGCACTTGGAGCGCAGCTGCAAGCTTCGGGCGATATATGTAAACGGCAATCGCGCATCCATGACCAGACGTTCGGCTAAGCCTGTTGCGGCGGCGGGATTCTATGCCGTCACCCAGGGCATGGCGGATTGGGCTTGGATATCCGAAGACGGAATTAAGTCGGCAACAATAATTCCGCAGTCGGCGGGACTTCCTGCTGATACCCGCAACCCGCGCAATATTGAGCTTGAATCCGGATCGACATGGGTAAAAGCAACCGTCTGCGCGGATTCGCTTGAAGAAACCGACAAGGGTGATGTAAGAGTTAACTTCCAGATGCCTTATGCCGCGGTTGCACAGAATTTAGGCTGGAACACCGGCTACAGCCCCACCAACCAGAATGATATAATAAACGTTTTCGAGTGGCTGGATTCCGAGGGTCAGTTCTATTTCGATGAGGCTGGCTCGACATTATATTACATCCCGCGTGAGGGTGAGGATATGTCAAAGGCGGAGGTCATCATCCCTGAGCTTGAAAAGCTTTTGGAGATAAGCGGCTCTCAGCCCAAGAAGAAGTATGCTGAGAATATCGTGTTTGACAGCTTGACTTTTGCCTATTCCGACTGGAATTTATACGAGCTGGACGGCTCTTACGGCAATGCAACCACTCAGGGCTGCACCATCCACACAAAGTTCTCCGATCTCTTCTGGCACGATGACCTTTACCGCTCCTTCGATGTTGCACCGGCTGCGGTTCATGTCTCCACCGCTCATGATGTGGACTTTATAAATGGCGGCTTTGAGTCTACCGGATACTTGGGAATACATCTTGAAAACGACGTTTACGACTGCGACATTATAGGAAACTTTATTGCCTACACCGGCGGCGGGGGAATCACTATAGGTCATTTGCAGCACATCTACGAAAATGACACCGAAAAGCAGAGGGTAAGTGAGACCAGCGCAGGCCCAGACAAGGAAAAGTTCCCGGCAGGCACCGAGGGAGTTCCGAAAAACATCACCATAAAGAACAATTACCTGCTGGAAAACTGCTATTTCTTCCCCGGCAACTCACCGATTACTACATTCTTTACCTATAATCTGGTCTGCGAGCATAACTTTGTTTATAAATGCTCCTACAGCGGAATGTCCATCGGCTGGGCGTGGTGCAATTTCGATGGCACCGAAGGCTCACAGCTTCCCGGTCAGCCCACAAAGACCTCCCGCTTCAACCACGTAAACTATAACCGAGTTGAGGAGATATGCTCCGTTTTGCAGGATGCCGGCGGAATATACACCCTCGGTCAGCAAGGCAACGAGGACTGGTCGGAGTCAAGCGACTTCTGCTATAACTACATCAACTGCTTCCGCAAGCCCACAGCCGCCAACGGCTCAAGGATGGTTAACGGCTTCCACCCGGACGAGGGCAGCGCGTACATCCTGTTCGACCACAACGTCGTCACAAACACCATAAGAAACGTCTATGAGCTCAATGACTGGATGCGCAAGCACGACTGCACCGTAACCAACGGATTCTCGAACACCGACCGTTCGGAAACCACCGCTCCCAACTGCACGCTTGAACAGTACGTCAATGAGGACTACATCTGGCCGCTGGAGGGCTATAAGGTCGTTCTTTACTCCGGCTTAGAGGATGGATATACTCACATGGTTTCAAAGGATGTCATGCCGGATGATTACTACGAGCTTGCTTCAAACGTCTCCATCGAGTGCGGAGAACAGCTCCCGAGGAGAGGTCTTCTTTCGCCTGACGACACTGTTTGGCTCGCGCCAGCCGGAACCGAAGTCTTCGCCGAGGGCGAGGATATGACTAAGGCGGCAGGAAACGCCAAGACCATACTAATCCCCGAAAAGCCGGGTGAATATAAGCTCTATATTCAGTACGCCGACGGCACGACCTCCGGCGAGGGAACTTTTACCGTCTATGCCGGCGAAAGAAAGTCCGCAGTAAACGTATCGGAAGGCAAGACTTACAGCGTAAGCAAGCTTTCACCGCTTGAAATTAAGGTCAAGGACGGTGCCAAGGCTTCACTTAACGGCGAGGAAATAGCTTCCGGCTTTGAGATTTCCGAGGCAGGGGAGTGGACTATAACTGCCACATCTCAGGACGGCTCGGGGGAGAAGATAAGCTTTACCACCGAGGTTTTGGAGGCCAACAGGCTCCTTACGGACAACATAACCGTCAAGCCAGGCGAGGATATAGCCTTCGCCGCCGCTCCTGCAGATAAGGAAGCGGTAATATGGCTTGCACCGTCGGGTCTTTCCGCCTTTGACGAGAGCGACCCCACACAGTCAAGAGCTTCCGGCGGGGATGTGTCGATTAAGGCACCAGCCCAGACGGGCAAATATATCCTGACTGTTACGGACAAGGACGGAAACATACTTTCACAGTCGGATGCACAGGTAACTGTGGAATAATAATAGTATAAAAGCGCCGCCCCTTGCTTCTTGGGGACGGCGCTGTTATATTTGATGCACAAAAAATCATTAGAAAAATTGTACAAACCGCAGAAAATAAAATAAATTCCCGAAAAATTGTGACGAATCGTGCTTAAAAATCGTCTTATATTAAGAAGGTCAGCGTCAAAAAAGCGAAAGCTGCTCGAATCTGTCCGGCAGGTGATGAAGATAGCCAAATATCTCGTCATAATTGTGCATAACTCCGCGCTTATGGCATTCTTCATGAAAAATTTTCATGAGCCGCTGATTGTTTGGGCTTGCACATTCGTAGGAATTGCCAAAGCTTTGAATGTATCTTCTGCTCATTCCGGGGAAATCTTTATCTAAAGCAGAATAAAAATATTCGCGGTTGCCCTGCCTTAAAGTCAGCCCGAAGCCGAAAAGGATGATTCCCTTAACTCCGGCGCTAAAGCAGTAATCAAGTATTCCCCTCAGGTTTTCCTCGGTATCATTTATGAATGGAAGGATGGGGGAGAGCCATACAACTGTTGGTATACCGCGCTTTTTGAATTCAAGAAGCGTCTCAAATCTGCGGCGCGTGGTGCAGACGTTCGGCTCGATGATACGGCACAGATCCTCGTCATAGGTGGTAAGGGTCATCTGAATAACCGCCTTTGCGGAGCGGTTTATGTCATCATACAGGTCGATATCCCGCAGGATCCTGTCCGACTTGGTCTGAACGGCGACTCCGAACCCCTCCCGCTTTATTATTTCAAGACACCTGCGCATAAGCATAAGCTCGGTTTCACAGTGCATATAGGGGTCGCACATGGCGCCCGTGCCTATCATGCAGTGGCGGCGCTTTCTTTTTAAAGCGTCAGCGAGCAGCTCGGGCGCGTTCTGCTTGACCTCTATATCCTCAAAATCATGCTGCATATTGTAGCATTCGCTTCGTGAATCGCAGTAGATGCAGCCGTGAGTGCAGCCGCGGTAGATATTCATTCCATTTTGCGCCGAAAGAATGCCCTTGGCTAAAACCTTGTGCACCGATTTATTTCTCTACAGAGAAGGCGTAGACGGTTGCGTGATGGTATCTTTCACCCGCCCTGAGTATCGGCTTTTCAAAATTATTTATCTTCATGGCATTGGGATAGAACTGGGTTTCAAGGCAGAGACCGGTGCGCTTTTCAATCGGCTTGCCGCCCTTGCCATAAGGAGGGATGGCGTTAAGGAAGTTACCGCTGTAGAACTGCATACCGGGAAGGTCGGAATAAACGTCCATAGCTATGCCGGATTCAGCCGCCTTAAGTGTAGCCACTCTGCGGAAGCCTTCGCCGTCCGGGCAGAAGTTGTGGTCGTAGCCTCCGGCGAAAATCAGCTGTTCGTAATTGTCGTTGATGCGCTCGCCGATGACGTGGAAATCGGTAAAGTCAAGCGGAGTACCCTCTACCTTGGCGATATATCCAACCGGCAGGCACTCGGAGTTGCCGACTGTGAAATGGGTTGCATTAATCTTTAAGGAGTGGTTAAGGATGGTTCCCGAGCCTTGACCATCTAAATTGAAGTAGCAGTGGTTGGTTAGATTGCATACCGTGTCAGCATCGCAGACAGCGGAGTAATCGATTGCAAGGGCGTTGTCCTCGTTAAAGGTGTAACGCACAGTTACGTCCAGATTTCCGGGGAAGCCTTCCTCGCCGTCAGCCGAGCGATAGGTCAAAACAAGCGCTTCGCCGTCGATTTTAGCATCCCAAAGCCGTTTGTCAAAGCCCATGGGTCCGCCGTGAAGATTGTTTCTGCCGTCGTTTTTGGCAAGGTGGTAGACGTTTCTGCCAAGGCGGAACTTGGCATCCTCGATTCTGTTGCCGTGCCTGCCTATGATGGCGCCTATGTACTTGTCCTGGGCTTCATAGTCTGCGGCGCAGTCGTATCCCAAAGCGACGTCTTTAAGAGCATCGGACTTGTCAGGGACGTTGATGGAGCGGATGGCTCCGCCGAAGTCGGTTATCTCGACATATGCACCGCTCGAATTTTTCATTTCAAACAGATGTGCCTCCCTGCCGTCCGAAAGCTTGCCGAATGGTTTTTGTGTAATGGTCGTCATAAAAAATCTTCCTTTCTGAAAAAATAATAATTTTTTGTTTCGATTGCAATATTTCATATGCGTAAGTTGTATTATCAGTGTAACACCTTTTGCGAAGAATTTCAACCGATTAAGAAAAGTTTAATTTTTAATAAAATTTTCAAATATGTATTTACAAAACGGTATTTAGGTGTTATAATAAACTTAATCAATTAAAAGGAGTGTCACAAAATGACTAAAAGATTATTCGCAATAGTTTTAGCCGCCATTCTGGCTATCACTATGTTCACGTTCCCAGTTGCGGCTGAAGGAGCCACTGCAACCCTTCTCAACCCAGATGACGGAACAAGGCTTGCACTGACCTTCACAAGCGGTGCTGAGGCTTACAGCGACTGCACCAAGGTCGTTATTAATTACCTTATGGGCAATTCAGTTGTTAAGACCGTAACTCTCACTTCTGCTACTGACCTTAAGAAAACAGCAGATGACTTTGCTACCACCAGAGGTGGTGAGTATTCTGCACAGGTAGTTTACTACGATGGAAGCAAACTGCTTGGTCAGGCTACTTCCGGATCTGTTATCGTTCCTATAACAACCCCTGGCACAAATATGAAAGTTGAATACGGTAAGAACGGAATCAAACTTGAGTTTACTGCTCAGAAGAATGCTACAGCTTACACCGCTGTGTATACTTACAAGTCTGGCAATAGCACAGTCAATGGTTCACCTGTTCAATTGAATCCTACTATTGATTCAAATAACAAGGCTACTTGCTGCTTCCCTGTTAACATTTCCTATTCTGATCTCGTATCCATCAAGCTTTATGTCGGAACTCCGAGCAGCTACAGCACCAATAACTTTGCTTCTTGGGGCAACACAAGTTCTTCCGGCAACGGCTCTTCTGTCAGCGGTCTTGATGTACAGGGCAACGTAACCGCTCAGATCATCAACGGCAGCATCGTTGGTACCATCACTGATTACCAATACGCACAGTACCGTGTAGGTATTTACTACGCCGGTATGTCTCAGCCTTCCTACAGCTATCTTAATTCCAAGAGCTTCAGCTATGCACTGAGCAATCTGCCCAGCAGCAATGTACAATTCTATGTTGAAGGTACTTCCAACTCCAGTTACGGCTACTGGCAGCAGGTAGGTAGAATCTACTACAATTACGGCAGCAGCGGTTCCAGCGGTACCGGAAACGTTTCAATCAGCTACTACAATGGCAATTACGTTCTTAATTGGCCCGCTATTTCTGGTGTACAGTATTATACTATCAGCTATCAGGGCAATGGCATTAACTCCGGAAGCACAACTGTCAACGGAAACACCACATATTGGAACATTCCGTTCGCCTCTTATTCCAACTCCTTCATGCTTGCTGTAACCGCAGTTATGAATGACGGTTCCCGCCGTGAGATTGGATACACCGGCACAAGTTACGGCAACAACAATTCAATGTGGGGCAACGGTCAGACAACCGGCGGCGTTGTAACTCAGGGCAGCAACTGTACTGTTACCAGCTATTCTAACTATGCTTATATTCAGTGGGTTTCCTCTGGCGCAAGCGATTATGTAGTTATGGTTTACCGCGATGGTGATACTTCTGGTCTTACCTATTATGTTTCCGGCGCTCAGACCTATTATCAGATTCCGATTTCCAACACCTACAACTACAATGTAGTAGTTTACAACAGATACAATTCCTATGCACCTGTAGCAAGTGCTACCGTTAAGGCTTCTGCTACCTCCACCCTTGACAACATCGGCGTAAAGAAGACCGAAATCAAGAACCTCAGAGTTACTGAGCTTAACTCCTACACCACATCCCTTTCTTGGGATAAGGTAAGCGGCGCTGACTGCTACGTTGTAACCTACGGTCTGCTCAACGGCGGTATCGCTGAAGAAATCCCCGTATACAACAACTCCACAAGCGCTACCATCCCCTTCGGCTCCAGCACTGCATATCAGGCAACTGTTTACGCTGTAACCTCTTCCGGACGCAGCTCAGAAGTCGGTCACGTATACAACGTTCCCGGAACAACTGCCAGCAACAGCAGCAGCAAGGATTATCCTTCCAACCTGACTGCTAAGTCTTCCAACAAGAAGATAAGCCTTTCCTGGAAGGCAGCTGACGGTGCTTCTTCCTACACCATCTACTACAAGAGAGCTACTTCCTCTTCTTGGAACAAGATCAATCAGAAGATCACCAAGACTGCGGTCAACATCAGCGGTCTTACCAACAACATTGATTATGACTTCAAGGTTGTTCCTAACAAGGGCAGCGAATCCGGCATAGTAACTATTGCTCCTTCCGCTTCCACTTCCAAGACTGTTACTGCAAAAGATCCTTCTTCCTCTTCTTCCAGTGATGACGATGTTAATCTGGATGACGAAGAGCTTACCGTAACCTCTGTATCTTCCACCACTAAGGGTAAGATCAAGATTACTTGGAGCAATGTCGGCGCACCTTCCTACAAGATCTATGTAGCAGAAGGCACCAGCAATAGCTACAAGCCTTGCGGAACCTACACCGGAACCAGCGCAACCATCTCCACCTTCGGCACAGGCTCCAGCGCAACCACCTTCACGAGCGGCAAGACTTACAAGGTAAGAATTGTAAGAACCGATTACACCGGCTCCATCAAGGATGCTCTTAAGGCTTGTCCTTACAAGTCCGTTACTGTTAAATAAGTTTACGGTATAAAAAGTTCACCTGCCTCGGGTCAATTCCCGGGGCAGGTTTTATAATACCGTATAAAAAGCGGCTCAATCGTTAAGAATTGAACCGCTTTAATTATTTTGTCAGCTCATAGCTGATATCTATCAGCGATTGGATTTCTACATCATCCTCGACCTCCGAAAGAATCACAGTAATCCAATGCTCCTTGTTCATATGATAAGCAGGCTTGAAGCAAGGTCTTTTTATCAGCTCGCCTATAAGCCGATGGTCACACTTGAGATTGAGGATGTCAACCTCCTCACTTCCTGAAAAGTCCAAGCTTTTAGGCTTTACTTTCATAATAAGCCCATACCATTTCTTGCTTCCGCGATGCCGCAGAACCGCTGCGTCCGGCGTTTTAGCCCATGGATAGTCAGGGTCGGTGCCGTATTGGTCCGAGGCGTACTCTAAGATGTCATTCCTTGTCATTTATACTGTCCTTTCGATATGTTAAAAGCTGTCCCCGCCGTGAAGCTTGTAACCTTCGCCGAATACCTCGTTTGCAGTCGTTATTATGGCAAAGGACTGGTCGTCGGTGTTTTTTATCACCTTAAGTGCATGGGACACTCTTGATTTTCTGATTACGCACAGAACAACCTTCTTTTCTTTTCCGGAATACGCTCCCACGCCGTCCAGAAGTGTGACGCCTGCGTCAAGGTCGTTCATCAACGTTTCGGTGATCTCACGGTATTTGTCGCTGACTATAAGAATCATTTTGGCTTCGTTTGAGCCGTTGAGGATGTGATCCATTACTACAGCGGATATTATTATGCAAAGCGTTGCATACAATCCTGAATCAACATTTTTGTAGACAAGCGCTGCGCAGAGGACAACCAGACCATCAGTGAATATGAAAAGAGTTCCTGCGGATATTCCACGGAATCGAAGTCGCAGAAGCTTTACTATGATATCTGTTCCGCCGGTGGTAGCTCCCTGCATAAGAACGAGCTCCAAGCCGATTGCCATAAGACATCCGCCTGCAACGCAGGCAAGCAGCGGGTCGGTGGTCAGCGGTCCGAACGGCAGAAGCAGGTTTATCATCACCGATGAAAGCACTACCGAAACAATTGTGGAGGTAAGGAAGCGTATCCCGAATTTGTATATGCCAAGACCTATTATCGGAATGTTCAGAATCAGCACGACTGTACCGATTTTGAAATCAGGAAAGAATTTTGCGATTATCATGGCAATACCGGTAAATCCTCCGGGAACTATGCCGTTGGGGTCGAGAAAAAGACTTATGGCAACAGCATATATAACAGAGCCTATGCATATCAGAAGATACTTTAAAATAAAGCTTTTAATTTTTGCTTTCATAAAAATCACTTTTCCTTTCATTAGCTTTGAGATTTTGCCGCCGCCTTTTTGGCGGCAAAACCTCAAAGCGTTGCGGATGAATTTGCTTTTCCAAATAAGAGTCCAGTGGACTCTTATTTGGCAGAAAGCATTTCATACGCTTTTCTCCTTTGTAAATTATTTGTAACAAATATATTAAAAAATCTTAAAAACAGGATTGAAAAAAGCTCAGCCATATTGTATAATAATATTATACGCCGACAAAAGGTTTCTGAATTTCAGAAAGGATGGTTTATCATGCTGAAAAGGACGCTTTCGATAATTCTATCTATAATAATACTTCTTTCCACGGCTTCTGTCAATGCTTTTGCCGCATCGGGAATCAAAGGAGTTGTTATTAACGAGGTTTGCTCATCGAATAAAAAATCTTTAAAGGATTCTCAGGGCGACTCTCCGGACTGGATAGAGCTTTACAACACCACCAAGTCAAATATAAGCCTTAAAGGGGCGTGCCTTTCGGATGACCCGGAGAATCCCGCAAAATGGGTGTTCCCGGATGTCACCATCGGTGCAGGAAAATATTTGATAATTTTTGCTTCGGATAAGCAGTCCACCAAGTCGGAGCTTCATACCGGCTTTAAGCTTTCAGGCGGAAAGGACAGCGTTATTCTTTCTTCGGAGGATGGCACAGTTGTGGACAGCGTCCTTCTTCCCGACACCAAGGAGGATGAAACCTACGGCAGAAGCCCTGACGGTACAGGCGATTTTGCGATTTTGTCTCCTACCCCGAAGGCATCGAATGCCGGTTCAAAGCAGTCGGGCGTTGCGGCTCCGGTATTCTCCCATGCCAGCGGTTTCTATGGCAGCCCGTTCAAGCTTACCATAACCGCCGGAAAGGGTCTTACAGTTTATTATACCACAGATGGCAGCGTTCCCACAAGCAAATCCAAAAAATATAGCTCACCGATATCCGTTATTGACCTTTCGGGAACCAAGGGCAAGCTTATGTATAAAACCGGGACCACCGCCGACGGCAACGAAGGTGTTAAAGGCGACAGCTTCGATATGGGAACGGTCATAAGGGCGATTGCCGTAGATTCAAAGGGAAATAAGAGCGATATAACAACCTCGACCTATTTTGTCGGAAGCAAAATTGCGGAAAAATATAAAAACGTCGCGGTGATATCGGTCATCACCGACCCGGACGGGCTTTATAATTATAATGACGGTATTTTTGTAAGGGGAAAGACCTTCGACAAGTGGCGAAAGGAAAACCCCACCGCCGCGCTTGACGGTGCGGCTCAGGGCAATTATAATCAGCGCGGCAGAGAGTGGGAACGTGAAGCTCATGTAGACTTCTTCGAGGGCAATGAGCTCGGCTTCTCCACCGAATGCGGCATAAGAACTCAGGGCGGATGGTCGCGCGCGAATCAGCAGAAGAGCCTGAAATTCTATATGCGCTCGGAATATGGCGATTCAAAGCTCGACTACAAGCTGTTTGACGGCAACCTTGCTTATGACGACGGCAAGGAAATTAAGAGCTACAAGAAGTTCATGATAAGAAACGGCGGCAACGACAACTTTGTTATGACCTTCAAGTGCCCGTGGACACAGTCGCTGGTAACAGACCTTAACTTCTCCACCCAAAGCGGCCGCCTTGCCGTATGCTTCTTGGACGGCGAATATTGGGGTCATTACACCCTTAACGAAGTGTATGATTCCAATTATATCGAATCCAACTATGGCGTTCCCAAGGACGAGGCTGTTATGATAAAGGCTGGCTCGCTTGAAGAGGGCGTTGAGGGGGATGAAAAGCTCTTCCATGACGCTATGTACTTCATTGAAAGCAGTGACATGACCAAGCCGGAAAATTACGCCAAAGCCTGTGAGCTTTTCGACATGGACAGCTTCCTTGACTACGTGGCGACAGAGCTTTATATCGGCAATCAGGACTGGGTATGGGGCAACTGGGCTTGCTGGAGGACAAGAACCGTCAATGAAGATGGCGGCAAGTATCACGACGGCAGGTGGCGCTTTATGCTCTATGATACCGAGTTCTCAATGGACCTTTATAACGGCGGAAGAGATTACAGGATGGATTTCCTTACCCAGCTTGTAGGCGACAAGAAGGACGGATTTTTCGCCAATGCGCTCACCTCGCTGATGAAGAACGACGAATTCAAGCGAAGATTTGTCATAACCATGGAGAAGGTAGGAAACGTATGCTTCGAGCCGACATATGCATCTGCAATGCTTGACGAGTACTATAAGACCTATTCGCCCTTCCTTACGGCTCAGTTCCAAAGGTTCGGAAATGTCAGCTGGCAGAGTGTTAAGGGGGTCAGAAACAATGTTCAGGCTTTCAAAGGCTGGCTTAATAACAGGCTTAACTATCTTCCCACCATGCTTAAAAACGACCTTAAGCTTTCCACCTCCAAGACCAACAAAATAAGCGTTTCCTTGAGCGATGCCAACGGCGGAAAGGTTTATCTGGAAGGAACGGCAATAAGGTTTACAAACGGCAAATGGAGCGGAAGCTTCATCCCAGGATATAAGATAACCATAAAGGCAGTTCCTGCCGATGGGTATAAGTTCACCGGATGGTCAGGCGGCTATAAGGGAACATCCGCCGCTATAAAAGTGGACCCCACAAGCCCGATAAGTCTTAAAGCAAATTTTGAAAAGGTAAAGTAAGTAATAGCAATGATATCTATTAAATCACGCAAAAATCTTATAATATCGGTGGCAATCGCGATAGCTCTTTTGATACTCGCCGCCCTGAACACTTCAGCATTTGAAACCGACGGCAGGACGGATTTCGCGTCTATTATAAAATTCTTCTCCTGCTTTTTGCTGTTTACAGCGGTGATGTTTGTCGACATAAAGCTTCCTAAGCTTGCCGAGAGCATAATTTCGGTCGTGCTGTTTATCCTCGGACCGGTGCTGTGCTTCGAGACTGTCAGAGTGCTTGTCGGCGCACAGCAGTACCACGAATCCATTTATCTTGACAACCTGGTTTTTTATGCTGTTTTGCAGCTTGCGGTGTTTACATTGACACAATCTGTCAGGATATCGCTTCTGTGCGAGTTTGCGCTGAGCTATCTTCTGCATACAGTGAATCAGATAGTGCTTTTGTTAAGAGGCACTCCGCTTGTTCCCACCGACCTTTACGCTATCGGCACAGCCATGACCGTGACCAATCCCAATGAGTGGCATTTCGACGCCAACCTGCTTATAGGAACGGTTGCCTTTGCGCTTATAACGGCGGTAATCTTCAAATTCAGGATGACATATCCGAAGGTTTGGGTAAGGGCGATTGCCGCCGCAGCTTCGCTGATACTGACGGCTGCCGGCGTGGTGTATATCTGGAATATCGACTACACATCCTATTCCACCTCCACTTTCGACACTGAATCCACCAACAACGTAAACGGCGTTGTGCTGAGCTTCTACATCAATTTCAGAAAGATGAAATACGATAAGCCGCTTAACTACGACCCTGCCGCTATAGATGAATATCTTTCTCAGTATGAGGATGATACCCTGGAGGATGATGCTGAACTGCCCAATATAATAGTCATAATGAACGAGAGTTTCTCTGATTTAAGCTATATGGGCAGGCTTAAAACCGATCAGCCATATATGCCATATTATAACGAGCTTATAAAGAACCATCCCCATGGAAAGCTGCTTGTTTCGGTTCTGGGCGGCGGCACCTGCAATACCGAGTTTGAATATCTGACCGGTCTTTCTATGATGTACACTCCGAACAGCTGTTATACATATATGCAGCACATAAGGCAGAATGTTCCTTCCATGGCTTCTTATCTTAAGGATTACGGCTATCAGGCGGTTGCAATGCATCCGTTTTACGAGGTCTGCTGGAAGAGAAATTCAGTTTATAAATTCATGGGCTTTGATGATTTTATCAGCGGTGAGGATATGACCACCGCTAAGAGCAAATACGTCAGCGTAGACAGATGGGAAAAGGGCTTCGGGGATGATGTCGAATATGTCCGTACCCTTATCAGCGACAGCTTCTTCTATGATAAGGTCATAGAGCAGTTTGAAAATAAGGATTCTGACAGAATATTCATCTTCGGAGTGACGGTTCAGAACCATTCCGGCTATGAGTATAATGGGTCGGATTTCACCACCGATGTGCACGTTACAAATTACGATGGTGATTATCCCCGCACCGAGCAGTATTTATCCCTTGTAAAAAAGTCGGACGAGGCGCTGGAGGAGCTTATAGGCTATTTTGAGAATGTCGATGAAAAGACCATGATAGTCTTCTTCGGCGACCATCAGCCCAATATTGAAATAACCTTCCTGAACAAAATAGCGCCATATCGGAATCAGATAGTAAACAGCTTCCTTTCAAGGTATGAAACCCCGTTCGTCATATGGACGAATTATGAGGTTGAGGGCAAAAACGACCTTGGCATAGTAAGCCCGAATTTCTTGGGCGTTAAGACCTTGGAGTATGCCGGCGTGCCGCTTTCAAGGGAGTGTAAAATGCTTAAAGACGTTGAGGAGATCGCCCCCGCAATGAACACATGGGGATATTTCGACCGCGCTATAACATGGAATGAACGAAGGAATGAGGAACCATACAGACAGGATGTTTTAAACGTCTACAACTATTATACCTACTTCAATCTTCATTCTCAGCTTGGGGAAGACGGCAAATATGCGTCCGGATGATTAGAAATAACGATCTATAGAGCCAAAAATGAATATCACAGTCCATATTTCCTGCAAATTTTGGGCTGTGATATCTTTATTTATCGTGTAATGTGCTGAAAAATGAATAATTGCTTGTCATATTATGCATTTAGTGTTGACAATGAGCCCTGCAGGTGGTAAAATTAAAATAATATACTATTAGGAGTGATATCTGTGAAACTCAACATTGACGATAAGACAAGAAACAGCTTTCTTGAAACATTTTTTGAAAATAATAGAATAGACCCAATGTATTATCAACGCTATGACGTGAAGAGGGGCTTGAGAAACGCAGACGGCACCGGAGTTCTTGCAGGAATCACCAATATATGCAATGTTCATGGCTACGTTATGAACGAAGGCGAAAAGCAGAACATCCCCGGCGAGCTTTATTTCAGAGGATATAATATCTATGATATAGTAAACGGCGTTCAGAATTCGGACAGATTCGGCTATGAGGAGGTTGCATACCTTCTGCTGATGGGCAAGCTTCCCACTTTGCAGGAACTTGCGGCCTTCACAAAAACCCTTTCGGACAACCGTGACCTTCCCAACGGCTTCTTTGAGGATATGATACTCAAAGCTCCATCAAAGAACATTATGAACAAGCTTGCAAGGTCGATCCTTTCGCTTTATTCCTATGAGGAAAACCCCGAGTCCAAGACGCCTGAGGAGGAGCTGTGCACTGCGGTTTCAATAATTGCTAAAATGCCGGTAATCATGACGGATGCTTACCAGGTAAAGCGCCGCGCCTACGACGGCAAGAGTATGTATATGCATCAGGTCAGACCCGAGGAATCGACTGCCGAAACCATTCTGTCCCTTCTTAGAAAGGACAGAGCTTACACATATGAGGAAGCAAAGCTCCTTGATTTGATACTCATGCTCCACGCAGAGCATGGCGGCGGTAATAACTCCACCTTTGCCTGCCGCGTTCTGACATCCTCCGGAACAGACCCCTATTCCGCATATTCTGCTGCGGTAGGAGCACTTAAAGGTCCCAAGCACGGCGGCGCAAATCTTAAGGTTTTAGAGCAGCTTGACTATATGAAGGCCAACATCAAGGATTGGTCTGACGAGCGTGAGGTTGCTCAGCTTATTCGCAGAATCATAAGAAAGGAAGCCTCCGACCGCACCGGCTTGGTTTACGGCATGGGTCACGCGGTCTACACCCTTTCCGACCCAAGGGCGGTAATCCTGCGGAAAACCGCATCTGAAATGGCAAAGGGAACTGAGTATGAGGAACAGTTTAATCTTCTTCGTGCGATTGAGCGCTTGACGCCGGACATCTTCCGTGAGGAAACGGGAGCGGAAAAGGCTCTGTGCGCAAACGTGGATATGTATTCCGGTCTCTGCTACAGAATGCTCCGCATACCTGAGGAGCTGGCGACAGCCCTGTTTGCGGTATCAAGAATGGCAGGCTGGTGCGCTCATAGATTTGAAGAGAAGCTGACCGGTCAGCGCATAATCCGCCCTGCCTATAAGGCTATTCACTCTCAGAAGACTTATGTTGATATAGAAAGCAGATAATTATAAGGGATGTGCAGGCTGCAAAAAATGCTTGCAAGTTATTAATATTTGTAGTATAATAGGATAAGGCGCAGTATACCTGCGCGTTGTCCTATTGCTTTTTATGGGGGTGCGGCGTTGAGAAGATTTTTGTTGGCTGTTATGCTGTTTTTAGCGCTGGCACTTTGCGGGTGCGAATCGCTTACATTTTCGGTGGATGGTCTTCTGTCCGCTCCGAGCATTGCGGACGAACAGGCGGCGGTGCATCAGGCGCTGATTGAAAGCGTCGGAAAATCGGTGACTCTGTGCTATCCCAGAAGCGGGGACTATCGCTCCGCATTCGTCTTTGCGGATATAGATTCTGACGGAAGCGATGAAGCTCTGGCATTTTACACTCCTTCTCAGGCGGGCGGCTCCGAAAACGTAAGAGTGTCGGTTTTGGACAGCGACGGTGACGGCAGCTGGCACGCTATGTATGAGCTTGCCGGCAGGGGCAGCTCTATTGATACCGTCATGATAGCCGATTACGGCGATGCCGCGGATATAATTATAGGCTACGGTTCCTCACTCCACGGCGAAAACAACGTCAGCATATACAGATACGGCAACGGAATGCTGGCATCACGCTTCGACGGCACCTATACCGTTCTTGAAAGGGCGGATATAGATAACTGCGGAAACAAGGAAATCATAATAGTGCGCCGCACCGGAACCAGCGTTTCGGTAAGCATAATCAAAACAGACGACGGTCTTGAATATCAGACCAAGGAAAGAACGCTTTATTCCTCGGCGGCTTCGATCGTGTCCAGCTGTTTCGGCGGACTGACCGATAGCCAGAACGCCATGTTTATAGATGTTCTGAACGAGGAAGGTGAGGTTGCGACCGAGGTTATAACTTTTGTAAATGGGGAGATTGTGTCACCCACGTCGGACAATCCTCAGCTTTCCTGGCTTACAGTTCGCCCATCGGGCTACCTCAGTGCGGACTATGACGGGGACGGCATTGTTGAGATCCCGACGGTTTCACCATTTTTGGGATACACCTCTTCGCCCGGAATTGAGCCGGTTTATATGACGAGCTGGCTGTCATACAGTTTGGATATAGGAATGTTCTCGGTGGAGGCGTTTTCCTATTACGATGTTCCGGGTGGGTATGTTTTCACCATCCCGCAGAGATGGCTGAACTTCGTTACCGCCGTTAAAAGCGAGCAGGCGGGGGAAATCTCCTTTGTAAAGTACGATTACGAAGCCGGCAGTATTGCCGATATGCCTAAGCTTTTAAGCATAGCTTCGGTAAGCTCGGGCAGCGAAAACGACTGGATAAACAACGGCTACTCCTATGTCGCGGGGGACGATTTTGTTTCCTGTATGTCAAAAACCTTAGCCGGGGCGGACGAGCCTTTGCTTTTAACTCAGGATGAAATAAGAAACAACCTTTATTATATATCATAGGCGGGATATCTGATTGATATCAAGCCGGAAAGGTAATGCTATGAAGCGGATTTTAGTTTGTGAGGATGAGGATTCCATCCGCGAATTCGTTGTGCTGAATCTTAAAAGAAGCGGTTACGATGTGGTTGACGTCAACTGCGGCGAGGCTGCAGTGAAGGCGTTTGACGATAACGGCGGCGACTTTGACTGTGCACTTTTGGATATCATGATGCCGGGAATCGACGGCTTTGCGGTATGCCGTCAGCTCCGCGAAAGAAGCGATAAGTTAGGCATAATAATGCTCAGCGCAAAATCGCAGGAGATGGATAAGGTTTCGTCACTGATGATAGGGGCGGACGATTATATAACCAAGCCTTTTTCGATATCCGAGCTTATCGCCCGGGTGGACGCTATCTGCCGCAGGGTAAGCCTTATGGAGTCGACTAAGGGCGAGCCTGATTCGCTTATACGCTCCGGGCCGTTCACATTGGACGTTAAGAGCAGAATGGTGCTTAAAAACGGCGTCCCGGTGGATTTGACCCAGGTTGAGTATCAGATAATGGAGTACTTCTTAAAGAACCAGAATACCGCGCTGGACAGGGTTAGCATACTCCGCCACATCTGGGGCGAAAGCTACTACGGCGAGGAAAAAATCGTCGATGTAAACATAAGAAGAATACGAATGAAGATAGAGGATGAACCCTCCAACCCCAAGTACATTATTACTATCTGGGGATATGGGTATAAGTGGGAAAGTAAGAGCTGATAGCTGACTATAGGAGGATAAGCGGGTGTTTGGATTTGTAAGAAATCACAGTATAACCAAGCGCTGGCTTGTAAATTCGCTGGGAATAGTTATAGCCGTCCTTCTTGTGGTGGATGTTATGGGGCTTATACTTGCCAACAGCTACTATAAAACCACGATAAGGCAGTATCTGACCTCCAAGCTTGACAGTATTTCGTCCGACCTTTTAAAGTATCAGTCGTCATCCGGCTTCAGAGCCGAAGTTAGGGATATTATAGAAAAATTCGACGAAAAGGATAAATACGAGCTGATGGCGGTGAGCTCCACAGGAAGAGCCACCTTAACGAGCTCCGGCTTTGCTCCATCCGACTGGATGAATCTGGACGATTATCGCGAGGCTAAGAACTCGGAAGAAAGGTGCTGCTACCGCGAACTGAAGCTTGAAAGCGGCGAGCGGGTCATGAGCTATATTGTAATGCTTTCGGGTCCTGCATATGAATACAGCGCGCTGAGGATAATGACCTCGATGGACGCTGTTCATAATCAGATGATAAAGCTGGGAATACTGTTTTCGGCGATTATGCTGGCAATAATCCTTCTGATGTTCGTTTCGGGGCTGTATTTTATCCGCTCGATAGTGCTCCCGGTAAGGCGGATGTGCGAAACCGCGCGGAGCTATGCCGAGGGCGACTTCCGCGAGAGGATAGAAAAAGTTGAGGATGACGAAATCGGCGAGCTTGCCGACGCTATAAACTACATGGCAAGTGAGCTTGAAAGCTCGGATAAAATGAAAAACGAATTCATCTCGTCGGTATCGCATGAGCTGAGGACGCCGCTGACAGCGATAAAGGGCTGGAGCGAAACCGCCTTGCAGATGCCGGACGATCCCGAAACCGTCGGAAAAGCAATGCGTGTTATCACCGGTGAAACCGAAAGGCTTTCTGATATGGTTGAGGAGCTTTTGGACTTCTCCCGCATTCAGGACGGCAGGTTTACCCTGCAAATCGAAACCTGCGATATCCTTGCCGAGCTGGGGGATGCGGTATTGATCTACACCGAGCGCGCCAAGGCGCTTGGAATTGAGCTTAAATATTACGAGCCTGAAATGCTTCCCTTCGTCCACGGCGACAGGGCGCGCCTTAGGCAGGTGTTTATAAATATAATTGACAACGCGGTTAAATACTCCAACCCGGGCGGGGTTGTTTCGGTGGAGGCATACGAGAAGAAGGGCGATATAGTGGTTCTTATATCAGATACCGGCGTTGGAATATCGGCAGAGGATCTGCCAAAGGTAAAAACAAAGTTCTACAAAGCGAATCAGACCCGCCGCGGCTCGGGAATAGGGCTTGCGGTCGCGGATGAGATAGTCAATATGCACGGCGGAAGCCTGATAGTAAATTCAAAGCTTGGCACCGGCACGACGGTTATGATAACCCTGCCGGGAATACAGCCGGGTGGCGGTCAGAAATGATAAGTATAATAATGTAAATCAATGTTTCGGAAAGGATAAAAGGTATATAAAATGAGCAAGACAGAAAACGCAGGAGTTAAAGCTCCCAAATTCAAATCAAAAATCGGCGGTCAGGCGCTTATTGAGGGAATCATGATGCGCGGTGTCGAAAAGGAGTGCATGGCGGTAAGGATGTCCGACGGAAGCATATATTTCGAGGAGAAAACACTTCCCAAGGCGAAATGGTATCAGAAGGCCCCGTTTGTAAGAGGACCTGTGAACTTTGTCACAACCCTTATCAGCGGATATAAGTATATATCAAAGTCGGCGGACAAGTCCATGGAGGGCGAGGAAGCCGAGGAACCTTCGAAGTTTGAAAAGTGGCTGGACGATAAGCTTGGCGACAAGCTGATGGGCATTATCATGACAATAGCAAGTTTTTTGGGCATTCTTTTGGCAGTTGGGTTGTTTGTTTACCTCCCTGCGCTTGCAACCAAGGGGCTGACTATGCTTATCCCCAAGCTTGCCGAGCTTTATGTCATCAAAAATATTATCGAGGGATTAATTAAGATACTCATATTCATTGCATACATCTGGCTGACAAGCCTTTTGAAGGATATCCGCCGTACCTATGAATATCACGGCGCTGAACATAAAACCATCACCTGCTACGAGGCAGGGGACGAAGTCACGGTCGAGAACGTCCGCAAATACAGACGTTTCCACCCTCGCTGCGGAACCTCGTTTATGTTTTTGGTGCTGTTTATATCAATCTTTGTGAACAGCATTTTCAGGCTTCCGTGGGATATCGTATGGCTGCGCGCACTGCTGAAGCTCTGCGTTCTGCCGGTGGTCGTTGCCATCGCCTATGAGCTTATAAAGCTTGCAGGAAAGTATGATAATATCTTTACAAAAATAATCTCCGCCCCCGGTCTGTGGATTCAAAGACTCACCACCCGCGAGCCTGATGACAGCCAGATAGAGGTCGCAATAGCCGCCTTCCTGCCCTGCATCCCAGAAGATAAAGAGAAGGACAGATGGTAAGCGATACCTTTGAAGATACAAAAAAGCGACTGTCGGAGTGCGGCATAGAATCGCCCGAGTTTGAGGCGAGGGTGATATTTGAAGAGCTTTTCGGCAGGGATTTCAGGAAGGATATCCTTATGGGAAGGCTTGAACGCAAGCTTTCTGATAGCGAGAGTGCGCGGCTTGAAGATATCATATCCCGCAGAATATCCGGCGAGCCTTTGCAGTATATCATCGGCGAATGGGAGTTTTTTGGGCTTCGCTTCAAGGTCGGCCGGGGGGTGCTTATCCCCCGGCAGGACACCGAAACGCTCGTGGACGCCGCATTATTGCTCTTGAAAGATGTCAGACAGCCCAAAATTCTGGACTTATGTTCAGGCACGGGGTGCATACCGATTGCGCTTTCATATCATCTTAAAGATGCACAGATTTCCGCCGCCGAGCTTTATGGGAAGGCTTATAGCTATCTTGAAGCCAACATCGCAAATCACGGAAATAAGGTCAAGTCCTATAGGCTGGATGTTCTGGATGAAAGCAGTGCCAAGCAGTTTTCGGGGCTCGATATGATAACCTGCAACCCGCCGTACCTGACCGGTGAGGATATGCGGGCTCTGCAAAAAGAGGTCTCGTTTGAGCCTGAATCCGCTCTATACGGTGAGGATGACGGCTTGAATTACTACCGCATAATCCCGAAAATATGGCGGGATTCGCTCCGCGATGGCGGATATATCGTTTTTGAAATAGGCTGTACTCAGGCGGAAAGCGTGTGCGAAATCCTGAATGATAGCGGATACAGCGATATATCGGTCATAAAGGACTTTGCCGGCAAAGATAGGGTAGTTCACGCAAAAAAATATTGATATAGGTGAATTGATATGGATGCTATTGAAATGCTTCACAATGGGTCGCTATACAATTGCGCGGACGAGGATATTCTTGCCGAGCAGGTAAAGTGTTTGGATATGCTTTATGACTACAATCAGACAAGACCTTCCGAGCCTGAAAAGCGGATCGAATTGCTGAAAAGGATGTTTGCGGAGTTCGGCGATGGAAGCTATATCGAGCCGCCGCTGCGCGCAAACTGGGGCGGGCACTTCGTCCATCTGGGCAAAAATGTTTATGCCAACTTCAACCTTACGCTTGTGGATGATACGCACATCTACATCGGCGACTGCACCATGATAGGTCCTAACGTCACCATAGACACAGCGGGACATCCCATACTTCCTGAGCTGAGGGAGAAAGCACCTTATCAGTTCAATATGCCCATACACATCGGCAAAAACTGCTGGATAGGGGCGAACGTCTGCATACTTCCCGGCGTTTCTATTGGGGATAATACCGTTATCGGGGCGGGAAGCCTTGTGACCAGGGATATCCCCGCGAATGTGGTCGCATACGGCTCGCCGTGCAGAGTACAGCGCGAAATAAGCGAGCGCGACAGGATTTATTATTTCAAAGACAGAAAGATTGATTGGTTAGAGATAAAATCTGGACAGTAACGGGCAAGAGGGTGAAAAAACGGACTATAATCCCTGTACAAACCCGCGAAAATATGATATATTAATCTTGTAAAAAACCATTTTATATAGGAGGAATTCACATGGCAATGAAGAAAACCGCGGAAAAGAAAACCGCACCCGAAATGCCCACCACCAAGGAGGAAAAGCTTAAGGCGATAGAAACAGCCATAGCGCAGATAGAAAAGGCTTACGGCGCAGGAGCGGTAATGCGTCTGGGTCAGAACACCACTATGAACGTTGAATCCATCCCCACCGGCTCTATGACTCTTGATATGGCGCTTGGCATAGGCGGAGTTCCGAGGGGAAGAATAGTTGAAATCTACGGTCCCGAATCCTCCGGTAAAACAACGGTTGCTCTGCATATCGTGGCGGAAGCTCAGAAGCGGGGCGGAGAGGTTGCATTTATCGACGTTGAGCACGCGCTCGACCCTGTTTATGCTTCACAACTTGGGGTGGATATTGATTCCATGTTGGTTTCCCAGCCCGATTCCGGCGAGCAGGCTCTTGAAATCGCCGAGGCACTTGTCCGTTCGGGAGCGATTGATGTTATCGTCTTAGACTCCGTAGCCGCTATGGTAACCAAGGCTGAAATCGACGGCGAAATGGGCGACAATCACGTCGGACAGCTTGCAAGACTGATGTCCCAGGCTATGAGGAAGCTTACGAGCGTTATCTCAAAATCAAATTGTGTAGCGATTTTCATCAATCAGGTCAGAGAGAAGATAGGCGTTATATACGGCAACCCCGAAACTACCCCCGGCGGCAGAGCGCTTAAGTTCTACTCCTCTGTCAGAATCGAGGTCAGAAAGGGCGAAGCCATCAAGAACGGTGCCGAGGTTATAGGCAACAGAACAAGGTGCAAGGTCGTTAAGAACAAGGTCGCCCCGCCTTTCAAGGAAGCGGAGTTCGATATTCTTTACGGCAAGGGAATTTCCCGCCTGGGCGAGGTTGTGGACATTGCCACTGAGCTTGATGTTATCCATAAGGCTGGCGCATGGTTCAGCTATGACGGCAACAAGATAGGTCAGGGCAGGGAAAACACCATGAACTTCCTGCGTGAGCATACGGATATGCTTGCCGAGGTTGAGGCAGCTATTATGGAGCGCAAGAATTCGCTTGTAATGGCATCCAAGAAGAATAAAAAGGAAGCCGCGCTGAGTGAGGCTTCGGAAGCGGCGGCAAGCAAGGCTATCGACAGCAAGCCCGCAGCGTCGGTTGTAGTCGAGGCGGACGATGAAAACTTTGATGAGTTCACCCCTGCCGAATAATCCCGAATTATCATGAAAATAACTTCGATAGAGCAGTTCAAGGGCAAAACCCTTAAAGTAAGCTTTGAGAGCGGCGAGCCGATTTTTATAAATTCGGATATCGCCGCAGAATATCATCTTCAAAAGGATATTGACATTCCGCAGGGTGGGATCGATGATATCGTCCGCGCAAATGACACCCGCCGCGCAAAGGAGCGTGCGCTGTATCTTTTGGATAACCGCGACTATTCCTATGCAGAGCTTTTCAAAAAGCTTGCCGAGAATTACGACGAGGATATCTGCTATGAGGTCTTGAATCGACTTGCCGAAATTGGGTGCATTGATGATAGGCGATACGCGCGTTATCTTGCCGAAAAGCTCTGCACCGTCAAAAAGTACGGCTATTTCAAAGCACGGGAGGAAATGCGCCTTAAGGGGCTTTCAAGGGATATCATAGAAGAAGCCTTGGCGGATTATTCTGAGGACTGCTCCGAACGGATATTGGAGCTTATCGATAAAAAATACGCAAGATATCTCACCGACGATAAGGGTGTTAAGAAGGTAAAAGCCGCCCTTGCCCGGCTGGGATATTCATTTGCGGATATAAACGCCGCCATCAGCGAATATACAAGCGGCGACTCAAGCGAATTCTACGAATTCAAAGATTTTGACGAAGGAGACTTTTAAGGACATGGCAGTAAGAGTTGGAATGGTTTCCTTGGGCTGTCCTAAAAATCAGGTGGACGCCGAGCATATGCTTTATAACCTGCGCGAGGAGGGCTATGAGATAATAGCCGACGCCGCGCTTGCAGATGTCGTAATTATCAACACCTGCGGCTTTATCGAGTCCGCCAAGCAGGAGGCTATCGACAATGTTTTGGAGTTCTGCACCTTAAAGCAGGAGGGCAGGCTTAAGGCGGTAATAGTTACCGGCTGTTTAGCCGAGAGATACCGCGATGAGGTGCTAAAGGAGATCCCGGAGGTTGACGCTGTTTTAGGAATCGGAGCCAATGAGCTTTTAGGGGAGACTATTAAAAAGGTCCTCGCAGGGGAATCAAATATCGGAATGTACGGCGACAAGTATTCGCTGATAATAGATTCGCGCAGGATAATCTCCACCGAGAATTATGCCTATCTTAAGATAGCCGAGGGATGCAGTAACTGCTGTACATACTGCGCAATACCGTCCATCAGGGGCAAATACCGCTCGCGGAAGATGGAGGGAATTATAGACGAAGCCAAGTGGCTCGCCAAAGTTGGCTTCAAGGAAATAATCCTTGTCGCGCAGGATACCACCCGCTACGGCGAGGATATTTACGGAAAAGGTATGCTCCCTGAGCTCTTGACAGAGCTTTGCAAAATAGAAGGCCTTAAGTGGATAAGAACGCTATATTCCTACCCTGAAAGGATCACGGATGAGCTTATTGACGTAATCGCGCGGGAGCCTAAGTGCGTTAAGTACTTAGATATCCCGATTCAGCACTGCGACGATACCGTTTTAAAGCGGATGAACCGCCGCTCGAGCGAGGCCGAGCTTAGAGAGCTGATAGCCAAGCTGCGCGAAAGAGTTCCCGGAATAATCCTTAGAACCACCCTTATTGCGGGCTTCCCCGGCGAGACCGAGGAACAGTTTGAAAAGCTCTGCGAATTCGTCAAGGAAATGCGCTTCGACAGACTCGGCTGCTTTGCCTACTCGCAGGAGGAAGGAACCCCGGCGGCACTTCTGCCGGATCAGATTGACGAGGAGGAAAAACAGCGCCGCGCAGACATCATAATGCAGGAGCAGATGCTTATAAGCGATGAAAAGTGCGCCGAACAGCTCGGCAGTGTGATGGAAACTGTAGTTGAAGGGTTCGACCGTTACGCCGAATGCTGGTACGGCAGGAGCGCGGGAGAGGTCCCGGAAATCGACGGAAAGATATTCTTTACCACTAAAGAGCCTGTTTCCATTGGAGATTATGTATATGTCAAGATAACTGACACTATGGATTACGATTTGCTTGGCGAAGTAGTGCAGGGCAGTTGATTTGATAGAGATTTCGTGAAAGGCATGGTTATAGCTATGAATCTACCCAACAAACTAACTATTATAAGAGTTGTGCTGATACCGGTGTTCGTATTTTTCGCGCTGTGGCAGTTTTCAAGGTTCAATATCCTTATCGCACTTGCGGTTTTTGCCATTGCTTCTTATACAGATATGCTGGACGGCAAAATCGCACGGAGAGATAATTTAATAACCAACTTCGGAAAGTTTTTGGATCCATTGGCGGACAAAGCCCTTGTTATGGCGGCACTTTTGGTGTTTGTGGATATGGGCTGGGTAAGCTCTGTTCCGGTGATGATAATACTCTTCCGTGAGTTTATGGTTTCTGCGCTTAGGTTGGTTGTAAAATCGGGCGACGGCGTTGTTATCGCGGCTGGGTGGTTCGGCAAGGTAAAGACCGCTTTCACCATGATAGAGATAATCATAACCCTGCTTATCCACGGAATCATGGCTGTAGGCGTGCCGATATCGCCGGAGGCTGCCTATATTATAGACGCTATACTTGTATGGATTGCGGCAATCTTGACAGCAGGCTCGGGCGCTCAGTACCTTTGGGCTTACCGCAAGGCGATAGACCCTAACGATTGATTTATCCCGATATCGCATCGAAAGGATTTACTTAGCAATGAAACACAAATGGTTGTTTTATTTTACAGGCTTCATATCCGGTCTTTCGGTTATGGCTATTGAACTGGGCGCTTCAAGGCTGATGGCGCCCTACTTTTCGTCTTCGCAGATAGTGTGGACTATCATCATCGGCACAATAATGATAGCCATGGCTTTAGGAAACGTCATCGGCGGGCGGATGGCGGACAAATACAAAACCCCAGACCGCCTTTTCGGCTGGATATTCGCCGCCGCCACATGGACAATGCTCATCCCGCTGGTAGGCAAGTTCATAATCGCGGGGACGGCTTTGGTGCTTGCTCTTTTCGTCAAGACGGGATATCTTATAGCCGCGGCTTTTGTAAGCTGTATACTGGTGTTCGTCTTCCCGCTGATGGTTTTAGGGATGGTCACACCGAACCTTGTAAAATACGCCGTCACAAGTCTTGAGGAAAACGGAAGAACCTGTGGAATTATCGAAGCCTGCAACACGGTGGGAAGCATTATAGGAACGTTTCTACCGACATTTGTCACGATTCCGTATGTCGGAACTTCGATGACCTTTGTAATTTTTGCGAGCGTTTTGTATATCATCTGCATTGTTTACTTCTTTTTTCGGAAGAAAAACCGCGTCAAGGCTTCGTCCATAGCCTGTGTTGCGCTGGCGGCGGGTCTGCTTTCAACAAATATAGGTACTGCCTTCTGGGCGGATAACATCATCTACGAGGGCGAATCCATCTACAATTATTTGAGGGTGGAGGATACCCCGCGGGAGGTTGTATTCTCCACAAACGTGCTTTTCGGCGTGCAGTCGATAAAGCGCAAGACCCCCGGGCTTTCCAAGATGTTCTTTGACTACGACCTTGCCGCCCCGATAATGGCAGGAGCGGGGGAGAATCCCGAAATATCAGTCCTGATTTTAGGACTCGGAACCGGAACATTCGCCACCCAGTGCGAGTATTACTTCGGGATAAACGATATCGACGGCGTGGAGATTGACAGCAAAATCATCGACTTATCGCATGAATATTTCGACCTTCCCGAGTGCGTGAACACCTACGCGCAGGACGGCAGAGCGTTCATAGCCGGCACGGATAAGATGTACGATGCCATAATGGTGGACGCTTATCAGGACATAACCATACCCTTTCAGATGTCGAGCATAGAGTTCTTTCAAGAGGTCAAAAGCCACCTGAAGCCGGGCGGGGCGGTTGCCATCAACATGAATATGTTCAGCGAGAGCGGCAGCGGCGAAACCATCAACGACTGGCTTTGCGGCACGGTTTCAAATGTCTTTGACAGCGTTTATGCCGTTCATGCTAACTCAAATTTGGAGCTTTTCTGCTCGGACAGCTACGATTGCCACGAGCAGCTCGAAGCAAAGCTCGGAACCATTGAGGACAACCAGCTGTATCACTTCATGAGGGATATCTCCGATTCGATGACAAAGGTCGAAAAAACCGACCTCATCCTTACTGACGACAAAGCCCCGGTGGAGCTTCTTAGCATGAGGGTTCTGGACGAGATGATAAACGAGGAGCTGGAATATCTCAAGGAATCAATCAAGGGCAAGGGCATAAAGGAGCTTTATGAGATGCTTGTCAGCGGTGAGTTTTAAAGGACGATTAAGTATGGACTGGCTGTTTAAAGTCGACAACAACATCTGCGCCTTAAGGGTCGCCGGAATCCTTGTCAGGGACGGCAAAATATATCTGCAAAAAGAGAAATCCGGCGACGAATACGCGATACCGGGCGGGCACGTCAGAATCGGGGAGACTACCGAAGAAGCTCTTATCCGCGAGTACAGGGAAGAAATCGGCGCTGATATAAAGTGCAAGCGCCTTGCGTGGACGGAGGAGTGCTTCTGGGAATGGAACGGTCGGAGCGCGCATACAATCTGCTTTTACTATCTGATTGATTTATGCCGTCAGGAAGATATCCCGGACAGAAACGAATTTTTACCGCACAGGGACAATGAAAACGTCCTGTCCGGCTGGGTAAGACTTGATGATATCAAGGATATAACCGTCTATCCGGAGTTTTTGAAGGATGAGATTTTCAGGCTTGACGAGTGTCCTAAGCATTTTGTCAGCAGGTGATATATAAACATAAAAAAGCCCAGGCAAACCGCCTGAGCTTTTCTTTATGTCATATCATATCACTTAAACTGCCACTGGTCAAGAGTAATCTCGTTTCCGCCGAAGACAAGATAAACATCATGCTCCCCGGTGATAGCTTCGCTCAGCTCGCAGTAAACGGTGCTGTAATCCTCAGCGGAGCTGAACTGGATCGCTCCTACAGCGGCGGAATCCTTATCGTCCAGCCTGATTTCTATAATACCCTCGCCCATTACGCGCGCGGCAAATAACTTTGCACCGTCCTTGCCGAAGTCTGCGCCGCAGACGACCGTCCAGCTGCCGTCGCTTCCGATTGCCGCCATGCTCTTTGAAACCTTTTTATACTCGATTCCGGCGGTGACGTTTGCAGTCTCGCCCTCGTTGGTCTTGAATGGGTCAAGCTTCTTTAACTGCTCAACGCCCTTCGAGGTCATTGTTCCCATTTTGAATTCGGACTTCTTGGTGTCGACCTCCAGCGCGTCGACATTCATGCTTCTGTAGCCGCTTGCGCCGTTCAGATGCATATTGTCAAGCAGCGAAACATTCTGATAGAACAGATAGTATTTGCCGCCGAACTCCTGCAAGTGGGTGTGGTTGTTCGAGAAGGAAAGACCGTAATAGGTGGGGTTCATAAGGTATTCGCCCTTATATTCCCAAGAGTCGGTTTTAAGCGGGTCGTCCGAAACCATGTAGCACATTGTGCACATCTGGGGCATCTCGTAGGGGGAATATTCATCTGACCATTCCTCACGCGGCTGCCAGTTGGAGCAGTAGGTCAAATAGAATTTGCCGTCAATATAGTTAAGCTCGTTGGCCTCGAAGTGATAGGGTGCTTCGATTACCGCTATCTTGGAATCGAGGGATACCATATCTTCGCCCAGCCTTGCAATGCGGCAGTTGCGGGTGTTCATGCCGGTTTCGCCTGGCTGCTGAGGATCGCCTCCGCCGAAGGCTATCCATCCCACGCCGTCATCGTCTATAACAACTCCGGGGTCGAATACCCAGCAGATGGGGTCGTCCTTAAGCTCGGCAGTGTCGCCGCTGATAAGGGGATGTCCAAGCGGATCTGTCCACGGACCCAAAGGCGAGTTTGCCTTGATAACGCCTATTCCGCCGCCGCCGAGGGTGAAGTAAAGGAAGAATTCAGTCTCCCCACTTTCGGTTGGGCGTGAAACTATGGAAGGCGCCCATGATACCCCTGCCCATGAGCAGAGGAAGTTTACCTTTATGTCGCCGTGATACGTCCAGTTGACCATATCGTCGGTGGAGAAGCAGGAGAGCGAATCTATGCCGCCGTAGCCGTTGTCGCCCTTCTTGCCGTTCTTTATGAACTGCTCAGTGTCGCAGGTGCCGTAAACATAAAGCCTGCCGTTGTACTCAACCGAGGTGGGGTCTGCAAAGAACAGGTTAGAGGATATGGGGTTGCAGTCGCCGACCGTCTTATAGCTCTTAGCCAGCGACGAGGTTATGGAGTAGCTGAGCTCCTGCGTGGATGTTAGCTTTGCCAGGTCGTCAAGCCCCAGATCCGCCGCATCGGGCACAGCGTTTACCGTTGATACCGGCGTTGTGTTCTTTTTTCTTGTTCCGGATTCATTGCCGCAGCTGCACATCATCGAGGCCGCAAGAGCCGTGCATATGACCGCGGAAATCACTTTTTTAAGATTTTGATTCTTCATAATATACCGTCCCAGTTTAAATTTTTATTTATTCAAGACCAGCCATTATGCCCTCGTAGTATTCCTTGCATGATGGGAATACCTCAAGGTTATAGCGGTCGAATAAAGCATAGCATTCGCTTCCCAAATCGTCGTGCTGGTTGTCCCATACAACGCAGGGCATTTTGTTTTCCTTTGCCTTGGAGATGAAGTATTTGCCCCACTCGTGGCGTGCATCGTCGTTGCCCTTGTTGGTGCAGCCGCATTCGCCTATTACGACATAGATGCCGTTCTTGACGTACTTATTATATATCTTATCCACGAAATCGTCAATAGACTTTTTGCTGTTGTCGGTAAACTCGCGGGAGGCGTATTCGCCGCTCATCGCAAGGTCATAAGGGGTGTAGGCGTGGATGGAAAGAAGTATCTTTTCGGATGGGTCGCTCGGAAGCTCATAAGCGTCGTTGATTGCTGAATAGGGTGATGCTGAGTAGGTTGCCGCCATGATGTATCTGTCGGGATTCTTGCCGCCGGCGGCTCTTACAGCGTCAACACACGCCTGATTGCAGTCGAGTATTGTCTTTGCGGCTTCGAGGCACTCCTTTGCATTGGAGTCGAAGTTCCATTCGTACTGAGTTCCGGTAAGCCTTGGCTCGTTCATCGATTCAAAGATGAGGTGCTGGTCGTAATCCTTGAAGCGCTCGGCAACCTGAGTCCAGATTTTTGTCATGTAATTAACTGCCTCATCGTGGTTTTCGGCCGAGGGATAGTAGAAGTCGTTATCGTGATGGGAGTTTAAGATTACGAACATATCGTTATCCATCGCCCAGTCGACTATTTCCTGAACCCTGTCCATCCACTTTTCGTCGATGGTATAGTCCGGCGCGCCAGAGGTGTGCTTGCCCCACGAGGTAGGTATCCTTATCGTCTTGAAGCCAAGCTCGGCAAGCTTATCAATCATGTCCTTGGTGGTTAAGGGCTGACCCCATGATTCTTCGCCGTCAGGAGCGTCGAGAGTATTGCCCAAGTTCCAGCCGACGGTCATTGCGGTAGTGATCTCCTCAGCAGTGTAGGTGACTGCGGGAGCGGCTTCTGGGTCGTTGTGCGGATTGGGAGCCGAAGGCGTCTTATCATCCCCGCAGGCGGTGAAGACACTTAAGGTCATTATCGCGCATAAAACCAATGATATCAGTTTTTTCATATAGAGTCTCCTTTAATTTGGTTACATGGTAAATACTAATTTTCATCTGAAATGATACAAAAAAGCGGGCACAAAACCGCTACACGATGGGTTTCGCACCCGCTTTTTTGAACATTTCCAGACGAAAACAAGTATAAACGATTGTATAATAAGTATAGCTGATTTATATAATATTGTCAAGAAAAAAGGCGGCGTCCGACAAAGTTGTTAAGGAAAACTTTGTGTCGCCGCCTATAGCATTTCCTCAGCTTTTGTATTTCATTTGAGATGCTTGAAGTTTTTTGCAAACATTCGGGTCTTTCCTACTGATTATGGACGGAAACGCCCGACTATTGGCTGGAAGTCTTGAAACTTTGTGCATAGCTTAATATAGCGAATGGTGCGTCATTACATAACATTCCAGTCCTCTTGACTCCATGCTTTTCATGGTATATAATGTATACTAAAATCAGCCCAAAGGAGAATAAAAATGTCCCGCGAAACAGAAATCGAGAAAAAATACAAGGTGCTAAGGCTGCCGGAGGGATTTCCAAACTACCCGCACAAGGAAATAGAGCAGTCATATTTAAACAAGGGCGGTGAGCCGATACGTCTTCGCAGATTTGAGCAGAACGGCGAAGTCAGCTGTCTTCTTTCCAAGAAGGTGCGCGAGTCTGACATATGCTGTGTCGAGCACAATATTTCCCTGCCGCCTGAGGTTTACGAGGCTTTGAAAGAGGCTAAGGAGGGCAGAACCATCCGCAAGACAAGGTACATCATCCCGCTTTACGGCGGGCTAAAGGCTGAACTGGACGTCTTTCATGATTTCTTCGAGGGCTTACGCTATGCGGAGATAGAGTTTCCGTCGGTTGAAGCGGCGGAAAGCTATAAGACCCCCGACTGGCTGGGCGAGCCTCAGTCGAGCAGAGGGGTGCTGTCGAATTACTATATGGCTGTTGTGGCGGAGGATATCGGGGAATATCGGGAGTTTATGGGGTAGAATCAGATAGAAAATGCCGGGAGAAGGTTGGCTTCTCTCGGCTGTTTGATTTGAGATTTGATTTTTTGGGGCGGAGACTTTTGATTGCTGTTTTATAGTTTGCTTTGTTCGGAAAGTTTGTGCAGTCATTGACGTGCTTTGCACGCCAATCGGGAAACCACCGGCGAGGGTTTCCTACGCCAAAACAGTCCACCGGACTGTTTTGCCTCCCTTCCTGCGCTTTTTTCGGAAGGGGATTTCGGACTCTGCGGAGTCCGACAAGGGGCGCTGCCCCTTGACCCTCGCCACCCTTTCGAGAAAGGCTGGATCTAAAGCTTTTAGTTTTGCGCTATTGAAGCTGAGATTCTTTTATAAAATTGAGGCGAAGGGATGGTTTTCCCTCCGCCTCGGATTATCATATAAGCAGTTATCAGAAATTTTCAACTGCAGCCTTTTCCGCCGCCAGCATCCTGCGGTATCTTTCAATATAAGCATTGAATCCGTCAACATCGCTCTTATCGGGGGCTTCGGTTACAGCCTTTATATCGGCGAATACTCTTGAATCAAGATAGTCCTCTAAAGCTTGGTCTGAGCCCAGAACCATGTACTGAGCCAGAACCGCCATGCCCCAAGCGCCGCCCTCACCGGCTGTCTCCATAACCGAAACAGGGGTGTTCATAGCTGCCGCTAAGAGCTTCTGTCCTACGCCCTTGGTCTTGAAATATCCGCCGTGGCCAAGGATGGAGTCTATCTCCACATTCTCTGCCATAAGGATATCCAGTCCTATTTTAAGGGTGGAAAGCGCGGAGAACAGGTTATTTCTTATAAGGTTTGCAAGGGTGAAGTTGGAATCTGGGGTGCGAAGAAGCATCGGTCTGCCCTCTTCAAAGTGGGTGATATGCTCCCCCGAGAAGTAGTTGCAGCTTACCATTCCGCCGCAGTCGGGGTCGCCGGTCATGGCGTTTTCAAGAAGCATATCGTAAAGCGCTGGCTTCTTTATCGGGTGACCGGAAAGGGCGGCGAATTCGGAGAAAATCCTCATCCAAGCGTCCAAATCGGTGGAGCAGTTGTTGCAGTGAACCATCGCAACAGGCTTGCCGGAGGGGGTCGTTACCATGTCGATTTCGGGATAGAGCTTAGAAAGCGGCTTATCCAGAACTATCATTGCAAATACTGATGTACCTGCGGAGACGTTGCCGGTCTTAACTCTTACGCTGTTGGTGGCAACCATGCCGGTTCCTGCGTCGCCCTCGGGGGGACATACCGGAATACCTGCCTGAAGTGTGCCGGTGGGGTCGATGAACTTAGCGCCCTCTTCGGTTAGGATTCCTGCGTTTTCGCCTGCGTTAAGAACACCGGGAAGTACAGATTCAAGCGTCCAGCCGAAGCCGTAAGGCTTTATAAGCTCGTCGAACTTTGCAATCATGCCGGCGTCGAATTTGCCGGTTTCGGAGTCGATGGGGAACATTCCCGAAGCCTCGCCAACGCCCAAGACTCTCTTGCCGGTGAGGACATAGTGGATATATCCCGCAAGGGTGAGGACATAGCTGATATTGGGAACGTGCTCTTCCTTATTCAGTATCGCCTGATATAGATGTGCAATGCTCCAGCGCTGGGGAATATTGAAGCCGAAAAGCTCGCTTAATTCTGCGCTTGCCTCGCCGGTGATGGTATTGCGCCAGGTTCTGAACGGAACTAAAAGCTTGCCGTTTGCGTCAAATGCCATGTAGCCGTGCATCATGGCAGAGAAGCCCATGCCGCCTATCTTTGTAAGAGGTTCACCGTACTTGTCGGCATAGTCCTTAGCAAGGGTTGCATAAGCGTCCTGAAGTCCGAGGCGGATATCCTCAAGGGTGTATGTCCAGATGCCGTTTTCAAGGCGGTTTTCCCAGTCGTGAGCGCCGGAGGCAACAACGCGGGCATCCTCGTCGATAAGTATAGCCTTGATTCTTGTGGAACCGAATTCGATTCCTAAGTATGTTTTCAAGCTGTTCATAGTTTAAATCCTTTCTTTGATAACGTTCCAAAAAATGTGGAGCCCGCCGCATTGATAGGGTAGGGACATCCTGCAATAAGCTATATACATTATAATAAATTTCCTGCGGGATGTCAACGATTAGGCGAATAATTATTGCCAAAACGGTGTTTGCCTGATGGGTGGAGCCTTCCGGGCTTGCGCGAAAGGACGCCCCTTACCTGCTGTGCGGGTATGAGAAATGCAAACGTCCGCCGGATAATTTCCCGCAAAATAGTACGTTTTAGCGTCATTTATCGGGAATGTCAAAAAAACGTCTGAAAATTTTCGTTTTTGTAACGAAAATGTAATTGCTATTTTGATAAGGATGTGATACAATATTAAAAATAAGTGATAGATATTATAGCTTTTGCAGGTTTATCCGGAAAGGCTTGGGATATATTGACGTTATATTCGTGCCAAACGGCGGCGCGTATTTTTTCGCGCAAAAGATGAGATATACGTGCGTGTAGACTTGAAGATTGTTAAAAAGGATTGGTTATATATTTATGGATAAGTTTGTTATCAACGGTGGAAAGCCGCTTAAGGGAAACGTTGTCATAAGCGGAGCAAAGAACGCCGCTGTTGCCATAGTAGCGGCAACCATATTGGCTGACGAGCCCTGTGTTTTGGAAAACGTCCCTGAAATCAGCGATATAAATATCGCCCTGCGTATTCTTTACGAGATGGGCGCAGGAATAAAGATTCTCGACAAAAACACCATGCGAATAGATCCCAGGGGGATATCCGACCCCATCGTTCCTTACGAGCTTGCCCGCTCGATGAGGGCTTCGAGCTATTTCTTGGGAACCCTTTTGGGCAGATTCAAAAAAGCGGACGTTCCTATGCCCGGCGGATGTGATTTGGGGGACAGACCTATCGACCAGCACCTTAAAGCGTTCAACAGCCTTGGGGCAACCCACTCCATCGACGGTGGAATAGTAAGCCTTCGCGCGGAGGAACTTATCGGCAATCAGGTTTATTTTGACGTTAACACCGTCGGTGGAACTATCAACGCCATATTTGCGGCAGTTAAGGCGAAGGGACTTACTGTCTTAGAGAATGCCGCCAAGGAGCCGCACATCGTTGACCTTGCAAACTTCTTAAATACCATGGGCGCTGATATAATGGGCGCAGGAACGGATGTCATCAAGATTCGCGGCGTCAACTTCTTGAAGGGTGTAAGCTACGCCGTTATTCCCGACCAGATCGAGGCGGGAACATACATGGTTGCGGCAGCCGCAACCAAGGGCGATGTCTGGATAAAGAACGTCATCCCGAAGCACCTTGAATCCATCACCGCAAAGCTCCGCAAGGTTGGGGCGACGGTTGAGGAGTACGACGAATGTGTTCACGTCTTTGTGGATGGTCCGTTGTTGAAGACAAGCGTTAAGACCTTGCCACACCCCGGCTTCCCGACCGATATGCAGCCGCAGTTTTCGACTTTGTTGACGATTGCCGAGGGCACCAGCGTTGTTACTGATGATATCTTTGACAACCGTTTCAGGTACGTCAGTGAGCTTCGCCGCATGGGTGCTGATATAACTGTTGAGGGCACTACAGCCGTCATTCAGGGGGTTAAGTGTCTTACCGGTGCGAGCGTTAGGGCGACCGATTTAAGAGCAGGCGCGGCACTTGTTATAGCCGGGCTTATGGCGAGCGGAAGCACTACTGTTGAAAATATATTCCATATTGAGCGCGGATATGAGAATATCGACGACAAGCTTAAGGGCTTGGGCGCGGATATCAGGCGTGTTTCGGATTATGAGCCTACGCGGAAAGCGATTTGAGATAATTAATGCTTGTCATTCAGATAAATCAAAAAATATTATCAAGCGTAATTGTCTATTAGAAATATTGGGAAGTATCATAAATAAGCAATACCGTTAAATTTGAATTTAACGGAGGAGCGTGATTTCATGGGACATAACATCGATTGTTTGCGTTGCGGCAAGCAAATGAGTCATATAGGGACAGAGAAAATACAGCTTGGACAAACAGGTTGGATATTCGGTGACCTTTCTAATCTGCTGGCAGGAGCAATGGAAGTTGATATTTATTGTTGCCCTGAATGCAGAAAGCTTGAATTTTTTTTAGCAGATGCCGTTGAAGAAGGATTACCACAGAAGATGTGTCCGAAATGTGGCAAGATGCATGATTTTGATTATCCCAAATGCCCGTTCTGTAAATATGATTACACGCGTAAGGTGGGTATTTGATAAATTTCAGTTTGGGCGATATAGTTTAGCTATATATCCAAGTATGGTTTTAGCTGCTACTGAGTGCAGTCATGGACGTGCTCCGCACGCCCATAGGAAAACCCCCGGCGAGGGTTCTCCCACGAAAAAACAGTCCACCGGACTGTTTTTTCTCCCTCTCCTGCGCTTCGCTTGCGCAAGGGGATTTCGCGCTCTGCGGAGCGCGACGAGGGACTCTGCCCCTACGACCCCGCAAGGACTGTCGCCCTTGACCCATTAGCGCTTCGCGGAGTGACTTAAAATCCGTCGGCGTAAGCCGACACTGCACTTATTCACTATTCACACGTTTCACCACGTGAAACGCTTTACTTATTCACTGCGGCGCAAGCCGCCACAAAGGACGTGTTTTTTTGGCAAGAGTATATCCCTTATTTTCCTCCAGCTCCGGCAATTCCTGCTTTATTGGGTCGCCGTCCGGGGGAATTTTGATTGACGCGGGCGTAAGCTGCAAGCGGCTTGTATCCGCGCTTATCCAGAATGAAATATCCCCCGAAGCTGTCAAGGCGGTATTTGTTACCCACGACCACTCCGACCACATTTCAGGGCTGAGGGTATTCACCAAGAATTACAAAATACCGGTATACGCCTCTCCGAAAACCATTGAATGGCTGGAGCAGAGCGGGCACATATCTTCCTGCGCGGAGGAAATGGCCGTCGGAAGTGAGGCTGTTGTCGGCGATTTTTCGGTGACATCCTTCAAGACCCCGCACGACGCCGTTGAAAGTGTCGGTTACAGGATCAAGACGCCGGACGGCAAGGCGATGTGCGTCTGCACCGACCTTGGGCACATAACCGAGGAAATTGACGGCAATCTTTCCGGCTGCGAACTGGTTCTGCTCGAATCCAATTATGATGAGCGGATGCTGAGAACCGGGCCCTATCCGTATCCCTTAAAGCAGCGAATCGCCTCGGGTGACGGGCATTTGTCCAACGTTGCAAGCTCGGGCGAGGTCAAAAAGCTGATATCCGGCGGCACTACGCGGATAATTTTAGGGCACCTCAGCCGCGAGAATAACACCCCGCAAATCGCGAAAAACACTCTTATGCGCGCTCTGGGTGATGATTTCAAGGAAAACCGGGACTATCTTTTATACATAGCACCAATCGAAACTACAGGCATGGCGGTGACATTTTAATGAACATTAACATTGTCTGCGTGGGTAGGCTGAAAGAGGATTACTGGCGGGACGCCTGCGCGGAGTACGCCAAGCGCATCGGCGCTTACGCCAATTTCAAGGTGATAGAGGTCGCCGAAGCACGGCTTTCAGACAAGCCCGGCGAAAAGGAGATATCGCTTTCGCTGGACGTTGAAGCCAAGCTTATGCAGCCGTATCTGAACCAGCGCTCGACCTTCAACATTGCCATGTGCATCGAGGGCAAGCAGCTTTCTAGCGTTGAGCTCGCCGAGACTATGGAGCAGGCAGCCGTCAGGGGCTACGGCACAATCAACTTTATAATCGGAAGCTCGTTCGGGCTGGCGGAATCGGTCAAGCGGTGCTCGAATCTCTGTCTTTCTATTTCCAAGATGACTTTGCCCCACCAGCTGGCGCGGGTAGTGGTGTCCGAGCAGATTTATCGGGCTTTGAGTATCAATAATAACGGGAAGTATCACAAATAAAAACAATATCGATATATTTGAATTTATCGGCGGGTTTCTACTGTGCAAGACGAAAGGAGAGAAAACCGGTATGAAGTCAAAAGACTATATAAAGTGGATAAGAAGTAAAGTAGGTCACGAAAAAATCATTCTGGTTTGCTCGGGCGGATGTATTTTTGATACAAGCGGAAAAGTTTTGCTCCAATGTCGTGGAGACAGTAAGAAGTGGGGATTCCCGGGTGGGATAATCGAAATAGGAGAAACACCCGAGATGGCTGCTGTCAGAGAAGTTAAAGAGGAAACCGGGCTTGATGTGAAGGTGTCAGGCTTGATTGGTATCTATACGGACTGCGACATGGAGTACCCTAACGGCGATACGGCGCACAGCATATTAATAGTTTACGAATTGGAAATGATAGGCGGGCAGCTGAAATGCGATAATCGTGAAACGGTTGATTTGAAATACTTCAACCTCGATGAAATGCCGGAGCTTTTCTGTAAGCAGCACGAAGAAATTAAAATCGATTTACAGAAGCGGCGGAACGAAGCAAAGCATTGATACAAATTCAGGTTTGTCATTCAGAACAAATTTACCGGTATAACCCCCACGCTCAAATACCAAAACAAAAAAGCTTTAGAGCCATTTTTTCGGCTTTAAAGCTTTTTGAATATTACTTGCACTATCAAGAGCAATTACCCAATAAACCCCGCAATATCGCTCTTTGAAAATTCATAGGTCAGTGCCTTGCCATAAGCGAACTCATACGCCCGCTTTTTCTGCTCATAATCGCGCTCCATCATTTTAATGCTGTTCTCCCTGACTGTCAATCCCTTTTCGGGGTAAATCGGCGGAAGGACGTGCAGAACATATCTCACCTTTTTGAACTGCTCGTTGTCCCGTTCGTCAAGCTCTATCATCTCGGTAAAGCATGATATCACCGGAACCCCGCATTTCGCCGCGAAATAGTATGCCCCACGCTTGGGCGGGCGCGGCTTGCGGTAGTTGAACCACATTTCCTGCTCGGGATATATCAGCACCCACCGCTTACGCTTAAAAAGCCTTTTAAGAAGCGGGATGAATGCGTTTTTCTGGTAGTGAGGGTCCTGAGTGATGGGGATTGTGTCGGCATTGTAGAGTAGAAATCCCAGAAATCCGGGCACCGCAAAGTTGGTGTCCTGACTGACGATAAACAGCCTTCTGCGCCTTGTTTTTGTCGCTAACTTGCGGATGATGGTGCTGTCGAGCGGGTTGAAGTGGTTGCTTGTAACAATCGCTCCGCCCTTTACCGATTTGATGTTTTCCATGCCCACGACTTCGGTATCGCGGTTGATTGCCCAGCCGACTATGTTTTCAATAGTCCTTGCGGCGCGGTTGCGGATTTTATATCCAAGCGTCCTTCTTTTCTTGATGAATCCGAAGCAGACCGCTGTTCGCTCCTTTGCTGAAAGCTTAGGGTCGCCCAATTCCACCTTGCGGCTGTAGTCCTCATCCCGCAGGGCTGCCTTGATGTTTTCTATTACCGGCTTTTTATCTCCCCCGATTATCATATCTTTATTTTTACCCCCTTCTCGCTCAGCTTCTTAAAGGTGATGTCCGCGTTTACAAGCTTATCTGCGCGGTCTATGAGCGTTGCAAGCCCCTGCCTGTCCGCCTCGATTTTATCTTCGGTGTAGGACTTTTTATGATTTAGGATGTCGTTATAATACGCCGAGCGCTCGGCATAATCCCAGAAGTACTCCTCATACTGCACCCCGCTGACGCACCAGGGCTTGTCAAAGAGATTGTAGTGGATGAGATTCGGTGAGGCGAGCTTTTCTCCAGATTTTTGGGGCATAACATCCCAGCTCTTGTCAAGATATACTATCCTGCCCGAGCACATCGCGTTAAGGTAGTCCTGATCCGGCGCGACACTGTCGAAGTGCCACTTATCAAGAAGCTCCAAGAACCTGTGCGCAAAGTCATGCTCGCGGAAGAACTTAAAGTTCATTACCAGCACGCCGGAGTTGATATATTCCATCCTCGGAACGCCGACTGCATTTTCAAGGTAGTTTACAAGTATTGGGATGTTCTGAATGGAAAGGTCAGAGCAGGCGGCGAACGCTTTGTCGTTTGGCAGTTCGGTGGCATAAAGCCTTGATATATCCCCGGGGACGACTATATCGCTGTCCAGATATATACCCTTGTCGTACTGCGGGAACATATCCGCCAAGAACAACCGGAAATAGATGGTAAGCGTGAACTGCCCCTTGCGAAGATGGTTTTCCACCCGGTCAGTTATGGGCTTAAGGCAGTCCGCCATTTCGGTGAAGACTATTTTAAAGCCATCCCGCGCAAGTCCGCCCAAGCGGCGCTTGTTTTCCTCGCTCAGCTCTTGATGGATGATATGTATAACGTAATCATAATCCTTCGAGGCGTTTTCAATCAGCGAGGCAATGGCAACGCTGAGGTAGGGGGCATAGTCGTTGTCTATTGCGAAAAATATAGGTATCAATTTTTTTGAATTCATGCATTTGTCTCACATTCGTTGTTTTCTTTTGATATTATTTCCAGCGCAGAGCGGTACTGCGCAAAAAGATTATCATATTCAAAAATTTTCAGGATTTCATGTACCCGCTCAATCTGCCACGGCTTCACCGTCAGGGAATGAAACCAGGGGAAGAACCTGAAACTGGTTGTAAAGTGCTGCATTACAGTGTTTTTGTGAAGCTTGCGCTGTTCGTTGCAGCGGCGGTCACGGATGATTTTTTTATTGGCAAGCTTGTTTATCGCCGACTGGTCAGGCATGAACATTTTTTCGTTCACGCACATCTCACGGCATCTGCGGAAAAGTCCGCTTTCGCGGATTTTTTTCATATTCAGAAGCAGAACGCCGGAGTTGAGGTAGTCCATTTTAAAGATGTTCTTGTGGAAGAACCATCTGCCGTAGTAGTCCAATACCCCGGCAAGCTCGTAAGCATCTATATCCTGATAGTAGAAGTCAGATATATCCATCCTTGCCACAACATCGTTGTCGAGGTAAAGCACTCTATCCGGGATTTCGGGAACTTCGTCCGCAAACAGGCGAAGCATACAGCAGGGAGTGAAGCGGGTTCCCATGTTTGCAGTGGGAAGCTCTCTTGAAAAGATATCGGTAACGTCAAACTTTTTAACGCTTCCGCCCGTCCTTTCGACGACGGTTTTGTCAAGATAGCTTATAACGCCGTTCGAGACAGGCTCGAGGCTGAACTGCTCATTAACAAGCTCAACCGTCATAACATAAACGTTGAGCGGCTCGCCGACCTGCTCTGTAAGCGAAAGCACTGAGATAATAAGACCGTCTTCAATGTGTCTGTCTCCGCAGTATAAAATATTCATGCCGTTTCGTCTCCTTTTTTAACGTATCTTATATACTCATATGTGCTGAGCTTGCTTCTTTCCTCCATCGCACTTTTTATGCGATTGCACAGCTCGGCGCGGCGCTGTTTGAGGCTGAGGGATTTATCGGGGTAAAAGGGTCCGTCCAGATAGATGGTTGCCTTGGGGCGGCTTCCGAATCTTCGCTTCTGATATGTGACCGTCATGGCAAAGGCGGGCTTGTCAAGCTCGCAGGGGAAGCGCAACGATGTGTCCTCGAAGGGGCGTATCCCCGTGTAGTATGGCCATACGTGCGCTTCGGGGTAGATTACAACGCAGTTTTTGCCGGATGCCCTTTTGCCTACCGCACTTAAAAAGCTTTTCATCTGCCCAAGTCCGTCAGGGATAGGCAGAGCGCCCAGCGCGGGCAGGATTTTGCCTATAACCGGTATCCCCAAATTCGCCGGGCTGACGATGGTATAGACCCGCTTTTTAAGGCTTAAAAACGCTGGCAGCACGACATCCCCAAACGGCTGGGTGTGATTGCAGTAGATAAAGCAGCCGTCCTTGGCGGTGTGTATCGCATTTCTGTTTTTATAGGATATCCCAAGTGCCGCCTTGCACCATATCCAGCCCAAGCTGACAGCCGCTGAGTATGTCAGCGCCGAGGATATTTTCGATTTAAGCCCAGAGCGTATCCACTCATAGTCAGCAGGGACGCGTGCGGATTGATTTTCCGAGCTTACAACATCCTCCGAAAAGGAGGAGTAATACTGTACTTTTTTTGACATATGTTCTTACGGTACGCAGGAATATCATTCAAAAATCCCCTGATATGGATTGTTATTATCAAGGAAACTCTCCTGTATACACTCCTATTTTCCCCATTTTGAATCATTATAATATGGCAATCTCAACTAAACCTCAATTAATAGGGCAAATACCGCGAATCGTGATAATTTTTTCAATAGATGCTTCATTATAAAGGATAAATGCGCAAAAAAGTGTCAGCCGCTGCCGAATGGCTTTGGCTGACACGATTATTTATGCTTTTTTGTCATTATATTCAGGGCACGTTCGTGTATTTTTATCTCAGATACAAGATGTTCTCCGCCGTTTTCGCCGTCCAATGTCCAGGAAAGCGGCTTGTCCTTTGCCGTGACTGTTATTTTAGCGGTCTTAAAGGATTCGATACACTCGTTGTCAAAATTGCGGCTCAGTATGCTTGCGGCGATTTTTTGCAGGTCGGCGGCGTTCTTGGGCTTTTTTACGAGCAGTACCTCAAAAAGACCGTCATTTAAAAGCACGTTGCTGGAAACGATATTCTTAAAGCCCGCCACGTGGAGGGTGTTTGTTACAAGTCCTAAAAGGTATTCCCCTTCGCCGGAGCGCTCTGCGGATTCATAGCTTAAATTGAAGGATTCTATGGTCGTCAGTGCAGAAAGTCCCTCCAAAATATACGCCGAAAAGCCAAGAGCGTTTTTAATGTCCTGCGGGGTGCTGTAGGAGACCTCCGTAAGTGTTCCGAAGCCCGCAACATATGTAAAATACCTGCCGTTGAAGCAGCCTAAATCACATTCCATCGGCTCGCCGTCTATAACGGTCTGCGCGGCCTTAAGCGGCTGTATAGGGATTCCGGTGGAGTGTGAAAAGTCGTTGGTTGAGCCAAGCGGAATATATCCCATCGGATTTTTACAGCCCGCCTGCATATAGCCGTTGACAGCCTCGTTTAATGTGCCGTCCCCGCCGGAGACTACTATTTTATCGTAAAGGTTGGCTTGCTCTGATATAGTCTCCATGCAGTCAAGCCTTGCCTGGGTGGGGTGGCAGGTGACATCATACCCCTCAGCGGCGAAGATATCCACGATCGCCGAGAGCTTGCGTGAAACCGCCTGCTTGCCGGAATGGGGGTTGTAAACAAATAATAGCTTTTTATTCATGACAATACCCTCCCGCTCTATTTGCGGTAGTAGGAGTAGTGGGCTACAACATACCTTTTTTCGCCGGTGTAATCGTCATATCCGCTGATTTCAACGCCGTTGCCGCTCAAAAGCTCCGCGACGGTGGAATCCTTTATCCGGCAGCGAAAGACCTCGTGCGCTTCGCACATCACCACTATTACATCATCCAAGACTATGATGCCGCCGTCCTTGCCTAAGACCTTTTCAACGCCGTCCACCCGCTCGACGGCGTATTGAAGCGGTTTGCCGCTGAATCTTAAAAGCTCCTTTTTGGAAAGAGCGTATTTATCCTTTTTCTTTTTTGAGAACAGACCCATTGCAAGCTCCTTTCTCAGCTCAAAAGCCGAACAAGCTTTTTTATTTCGAGATTCAGCCGTGCAAGCGGCAGTCCGACTACATTGTAATAATCGCCGGATATTTCCTTAACGAACATCCTGCCCTCGTCCTGAATTCCGTAAGACCCCGCCTTGTCGAGCGGGCTGGATTTGAGGATGTACTCTTTGATATCCTCATCCGATATGGGATAGAATTCAACGGCGGTTTTCTGGGTGAACGAAAGAGTTCTGCCCTCATAGCATATGCACACACCGCTGACGACGGTGTGAACTCTGCCGGAGAGGGCTTTTAGCATACGAAAAGCATCGTCCTCGTCCTTGGGCTTGCCGAGTATTTCACCGTTCAGGATAACAACCGTATCGCACCCGATAACAAGTGAATCAGGGCGCTTTTTTAAGACGTCAAGCGCCTTTTGAACTGCTAAGAATTCCGGGACCTCGTCCGCTTCTATCCCATCAGGAGGGTTTTCACCGCACTCGGCGGGGAGTATTTCAAAATCCGGGGTGATATATTTCATAAGCTCTGCGCGGCGGGGAGATTTCGAGGCTAAAACGTAGTTTATATCGGGCATATCGGGTCAATCCTTTATCATAGTATGTTAAAACCATTTTATCACATACTGATAAGAAAATCAACCACTTTACACGACGCTTTTCTCTTGACGTTAAGCCCGACAAGTGCTATACTTTATTCGGCAAATTACAAAATGTGAAAGGAAACAAAATGGAAGCGGTTTTAGATATCATTCTTGACGCGCTTATAGATACGGCGAAAATGCTGCCGTTTTTATTTGCGGTCTATCTTCTTATAGAATATTTGGAGCACAAGGCATCGGACAAGCTTGCAAACTCTCTGCGCAGATTAGGACCTTTCGGACCGGTCGGCGGGGCGCTTTTCGGATGTATTCCACAGTGCGGCTTTTCGGTTGCGGTCTCGAACCTTTATTCCGGAAGGCTTGTTAGCTTGGGAACGCTGATTGCGGTATACATCGCCACCAGCGACGAAGCCGTGCCGATACTTCTTTCAAATCCGCAGAGCGTCGGCGAGGTCTGGAAGCTGATAGCTGCCAAGGCTGTTATTGCCATACTCGCGGGGCTTCTTGTCGACGGCGTTATGAAGTTTTTCCATCGCCGTGGAAACGAGGAAAACGAACCCTACCACGACCTCTGTGAGGATTGCGGCTGTGAGGAGCACGGAATCCTCTACTCCGCAATAAAGCACACAGCGCAGATATTTGCTTTCCTGTTCGTGGTGTCGCTTATCCTTGGTTTTGCAATATACCTTTTGGGGGAGGAGCGCCTTGATCGCGTTCTGATGACCGACAGTGCATTCCAGCCATTTCTTGCCGCACTGATAGGGCTTATTCCCAACTGCTCGGCTTCGGTCGTGCTTACCAACCTGTATGCCGCGGGAAGCCTTTCCTTTGGCTCGGTAGTCGCGGGGCTTTCTACAGGAGCGGGCTTAGGGCTGGTAGTGCTGTTCCGCACGAACAAGAATCTCAAACAAAACATAAGCATTACTGCCTTGCTTTACGCTATAGGCGCTATAAGCGGGCTGATAATAAATCTTGTATTTTAGGAGGACATCATGCTTGAATTTCGCTACGACACCCAGCTTCTGATTGAGGGCAAGGGTCTTGACGAGGACGCTGTCAACGACTACATCATCGAGAATTTTAAGGGAGACAGCCTTTTGGCCATCGGCGACGAGGAGCTTATAAAGATTCATTTTCACACCAATGAGCCTTGGAAGCTGCTTGAATACTGCGCTTCGCTGGGCGAGATATTTGATATCGTGGTTGAGGATATGGATAGGCAGGCGAGGGGATTGAAGGGCTAAAGGCGACGGCACAAACTTTGCAATCTTCATACTATCGTTTGCCGTCGCGCAGTGCCTTTCCTCCGTCGTTGATGATTTGTTTGAACGTTGTGAAAGCCGCTGTATATTCCAATCTATTGCTTGCAATTTCAGGACGGAAACTCCCGACTTTTGCGGAATACGGACTTAAAGCTCCCAGCTAAGCTGTACACAAAAAGGACTGACGGGTAAATCCCATCAGTCCTTGATTGAATTATGCTTACTTCATCGGTTCGATATATGATACCGGGTCTATCCAGGAGCCTTCAAACTTTAAAGCGAAGTGAAGGTGTGGACCCATATCCGACTCGATATCGGCGGTATTGCCGACCTTTCCTATTACCTCGCCCGCGCCTACGCTGTCGCCGACGGCTACGCTGATTTCAGGCGAAAGCCCGTAGTAACAGCCGATGACCGTTTCGCCGTGGTCGATGACAACGCAGTTGCCCCAAAGCGGGTCGCTGTAGATGTTTGTGACCGTTCCGGAGGTCATGGATTTAACGTCCGAGCCGGCATCTGCCAAAAGGTCGATGCCATCGTGGGTGCGCCACACGCCGGATGATGCCTTGACAAGTTCTCCCCAGGAGTATTCGTTTGCAATATCGCCAGATACGGGGAACATCTTAGCCTGCTCATAGTATAGGGTCTGCAATTCGTCGGTGATGTCAACGGGCTGCTGAGCGGGGGTGGATGGGGTATCTGCCCCGCCGGGAGTGCTTTCGGGGTTGTCGCGCTCGATATCCGAAAGAATCTTGTCAACCTGACTTGTGTCGATGTCAGGTTCGGGGCTTGTCTGAATGGTGACATCGGGGATGATGTTTTTGGTGAGCGAACCTACCGCCGCCTTATATCCCGCGAATGTTACCGCTCCGACGGCGAGGATTCCCGCGCACAACGCTATATAAACACCCTTGCCGGCAGAGCCGCTTCGTCTGAACTTCACTTTTTTCATGGTTTTTACCAGTCCTTTCTTTTGGGAGCAGCCCGCGCATATGGTTTTGCGAACCTGCTAACTAAGCTAAGTATTAGCATTTTTTCATGAAATATTCAGCAAAAAGGAGACTGTTTTATGATAATCAATTCATCGCTGTGCTACATAGAAAAAGGCGGGGCATATCTTATGCTCCACCGGGTCAAAAAGAAGAACGACATCAACCACGACAAATGGCTTGGAATAGGCGGCAAGCTGGAAGAAGGCGAATCCCCCTACGACTGCATTCTGCGGGAGGTTTACGAGGAAACATCGCTTAAGCTTGAAAGCCCGAGATACCGCGGACTCGTTACCTTTGTCACCGAGGACGGCTATACCGAGCAGATGCACCTGTTCACCTGCGATAAGTTTACCGGCGAGATAGGCGAGTGCAGTGAGGGTGAGCTTGAGTGGGTGCAGAAAGATAAAATAACCTCCCTGCCCATATGGGAGGGAGATAAGATATTCTTCGAACTGCTTGCGCAGAATCGACCCTTCTTCTCGCTGAAGCTGTATTACCGTGGCGATGAGCTCGCGGGGGCTTGGCTGGATGGAAAGAGGTTATAGTGTATAACATATTAAAGCGGCAGGATGATGCATAAATATCATCCTGCTGTTAAATTTTTGGCTTGCAATTATTTCTTTTTGCTCGCAGCTCTATTCTGAAGCCGGAGCAGAGGTTGGCTGAGCCTTCGGCACAGATATTATCGGCTTGAATTTCCGCGAAATCATTACTATGCTCAGGCACATCAGGATTTGAGACAGATAGTAGAATGAACCGGACATAGCGGATTTCAACAAGCTTTTCAGGTAAGATCTATCCAGATTCAAATATTCAATCGCCGCCCTGTACTCACGGTAAGCCTCTATATTTTGACAGATAGATATTATTAACATAACCGCATTAAGTACAAGCACTATTATTGTCGATAGAGCCGCCATCCTGATTTTGGCGGGATTCACAAGCAGGAGTATTCCTGCAAAGGCAAATACAAGCATAATTGCCATACTTATAAAATTGCCAATATTTGGCTCAAACTCTATTTGATTTTGCCGATAAGATATTATTCCGCTGATATAGCCTGCTATTATGCGCACGGCATTTGTGAGCATAACAGCGGCGAGCAAAGGCGATTTTCCTATACCTAATGCATATATAATAAGAAGCGCAAAAGAAACCGAAGTAAGGACTATACCAACTATGACAGAGACATTCGACTGAATCAAACTAATTGATTTCTTATTGATTAAAATATAGCCGTAGAAAACAATGATGTATAAAACCCATGATACCGCTGCTGCAATCGCTAGAGGCAGAACCGCCGGACCGTACTTTCGCCGGTCAATGCTGCTGCTTGTTTTTTTGTCAATGCTTTCGTGCATATAATCCCTCCCTGAACTTAGTAAAAAGCGTGCCCCAATAAGAGACGCACCGAAAAATGCATTTCTTAATGTTTTGACACATCCCAAAACAGGAATAAAGTGATTACATTTTCACCAATGGTATTCCCTTTTGGCTCAAAAAATGTTAATATGTGTAGTATAATTATTATATCATACGTATTTTTATTTGTAAAGTGCTTTTATAAATTGTACAAAAAATATCCCGCCCAGATTGAATTAACATCAATCCGGGCGGGTTTGCATAGATTCATTTACACGGGATGGAAATTAATCCTCCTGCTTCTCAACGGCATTTTCGGGCTTGTATCTCTTAACCGAGTTGTTGTTTACCTCAACGCTGTAGCCTGCAAGCCTGTCGTTTACAAGCTTGGTGAAATCACTGTCAAACAGAGCAAATAGGAACGAGTCGCGGTTGGCATCGTAGATATCGGTTCTTTCCAGAACATCCATCTTGGATACAACGTAGATGTTTAAATCGTCCTGAACCAGCTTGGCTTCGCCGGTCTTGATTTCGGTGAAGACATAGTTTACAAACTTTTCGCTGGGAGACTTTGATTCCTTATTGATGATGCTTTCATGAGCATAGGGGTCAGCAGGCTCTTCCTCCACAACCTCATCCTCAGCATCGTCATCCTCAGGGACGTCTTCAGGTTCATCCTCCTCTATCTCAGGAAGATCAGGCTTGCCGGTTGTTTCTTCTTCCGCTTCATTTGCGGCGGCAACCTCGGCCGAATGCTCTTCGATAAGGGTGTTTATATCTTCGCCGGCGATGATTCTGTCGAGATAGGACTGAGCATCCTCCAAGGCCTTGTTCTTTCTTGCCTCGTCAACAGCATCGTCCGCGCTGTCGGCATAGTTGAAGGTCATAAACTTGACTCTTACGTAGTTGTCTTCAAGGTATGCCTTTATATCATCCTCGGTGGTGCCGTTGATTCCGCCGACCTCATAGTAGGCGTTGAACACCTTATCTTCCTTGACGGCGTTGGTCGTTACCTTCTTTATTGATTCCTTGCCGACGCCGATCTTTTCAAACTGCTCGGCGTTGTTGTTCCAAAGGCTGTTTACCTGAGAATCGATGAGCTTCTTGTCATCCTCACTAAGTTCAAGACCCAGCTCGTCAAACAGCTTTTCGACCACGATATACTGCTTGCTCATGGAAAGTGCATAATCGTTCATGTATTCCGGAACGGTCTTATCGCCGACCTTCTGGTCGAGGTAGGACATTCCGTACATCATATAGTAGTAATAGTTTTGATCGGTTGCGGCAAGCTCGTAGCCAGCGGCGGTATAGCCGGAGGTCTGATAATAGATATAAACGCCGCTCGGAACGGTTTCACCGTCAACCTTCACTATCCAAGAGGTATCTCCGCAGGCGGTGAGGGAGAAAGCCATTGCCAATACCATTATAACGGCAACAATTTTTCGAAGTGTATTCATCTTTAAAAATCCTTTCCTTTTTGTGAAAAGCTTTTTTAAAAAAGCTTTCTTGAATTTGCATAACCTATAGTATACAACATTTTTTACGATTTGTCTACTGTTTTTCGGGATGTTTTAGGAAATATTCAGTCTTTTTCTTCCCCATAAGTGGAAATATAGGCTTTTTCTATGATGATATCCGAGGCCGGCTGGGATGTTTCCAGCACCTCAGCGGACATGACCTTATCGAACACATCCCATCCCGAATAGATCTGCGCGAAGATGGTGTATTTTTTGGTGAAGTTAGGGATCCCGCCATTCTCCGCATAGACCTTGCCGAGCTGTTCGCCGTATGCGCGGACAAGTGCATCCTCGTCCATATAAGCGTCGTCAATATCGTTGATGAAAAGGAAGGTCGATCCGGCGTAGTTCTTCGCAAACGGCCATATGCCCTTTGAGCCGATGAACGAGCAGACAGCCCCTCTTATCGGCCAGAGGTTGTTGGATATCTCCGCCTCGATTGCGGTGGAGTCGGAATCCTCGGTTTCGGCGTTGTTGGGGTCGGGCGATTTGGTGCCGCCCAAGGCGTAGGCTGAATCGACTACCGCGCAGAAGGATGTGCCGTCGTAGTATCCGGAATTCACAAGGTTTGTAAAGTACTCGCAGTACTTGGGCGCATCGTCGGGGTACATGACCGCCTTGATTTTGCCTAAGTTAGTTTCGAAGACTACAACCGGCTGGTCGTCGGATGGGGTCTCAAGTTGAGAGAAATAAATATCCTTGGGGATGCCCGGCTTTTTCGCCCCTGCAAGCCATATAAAGCCCACAAACAGAAGTATCACGAATATTGCCACCAGCGATATTCCAAGATATTTTGCAAATGCCGGGGAGGACATAAGTGTCTTAAGCGGCTTTCGGGGACGCTTGTAAACTGAATCGGAATTGTCTTTCATTTTTTAAATCCTTTCGTTATTTTTCGGGGATGTACCAATAGGAGTGTGTGCCGTAAAGATATGTCAGCGCGCCTTTGGGCATCTGGGTCAGAGCGTTGATCACATTGAGATAATCCGCCGCGCCGCAGCCGATGGAAATCGCGCCGAAGACACCCAGAATTATCGCCTTTGGGAAGATAAGAAACAGAATAAACGGAATAAACCCGAACACGATATTTGGAGCAAGGCTCATCATGATGAACCGGGTTTTAGTCATATCCTCCGGGCCTGCAACGAAAAGCATACCCTGCTTTAGGTTGGTGTAAAGGTAGACATCCCCCTTAAAGCAAAGGGCGTGGATGATTTCATGCGGGAAGAGCGCAAAAACCGTCAGCAAAGCGCCTATGCAGAGCGACCAGCTGTAGCCCGATTTGCCTGCATCGGGTCTATCCCAGACCGCCAAGACAATCACAAAAAGTATTATGGAGATGGCAAACGCGGCAATGTTCATAAGTATTGCCAGCTTCTTCATATCCGGTTCTTTAAACATCACAGCGCCCGGTCGGTGTTCGCCGTGAGGGATGTCGTTTTCGTTGCCCGAGTATTTGCCCATGTAATAAAGTTTCATTTTTATTTAAGTCCTTTCAATTATTGTGATGTACGGCTTACTGAGGCATATACCAATAGGAGTGGAATCCGTAAAGATATGTCAGTGCGCCCTTGGGCATCTGGGTCAGAGCATTGATCACGTTCATATAGTCGCCTGCACCGCAGCCGATGGATATCGCGCCGAAGACGCCTAAAAACGGTACACTGGGGAAGATGAAAAAGAGTATGAGCGGAATAAACCCGAACACGATATTAGGCGCAAGGCTCATCATGACGAACCGCAGCTTGGTCATATCCTCCGGACCGACTACAAAAAGCATACCCTGTTTGAGATTGGTGTAAAGGTAAACATCCCCCTTAAAGCAAAGACCGTGAATGATTTCATGAGGGAAGAGGGTTAAAATCTGGCACACCGCACCCAAGCAAAGCTGCCAGCTGTTATTTGCCAGAGTGACTGCGCCCGATTTTACCGAGACTACTCCGACAATCACCAACAGCACTATCGCAATTACGAAGGCGGCAATATTCATAAGTATTGCCATCTTCTTCATTTCCGGCTCCCTAAACATCACAGCGCCCGGCTTGTGCTCGCCGTGAGGGAGGTCTTCTGGATTGCCCGAGTATTTGCCCATGTAGTGGAGTTTCATTTTATTTCTGTCCTTTCATATGTCATTTGATTGAGGATATGCGATGACAGTATTACTATTAAATTATATCACCGGTATAGGCTTTGTCAAGCCGCCGCTTTAAAGCTTCTTGACTACCGTACCCTGACGTGTTTCCTCAACGCTGTAGCCGAGCGATGAGATTTTATCGCGGAGCTGGTCGGCAAGAGCGAAGTTGCGCTCCTTTCTTGCAGCCTTGCGCTCCTCTAACAGCGCCTTGACTTCGTCGGGAAGCTCGATTTCCTCGGGTGCGGATGCCTTCTGCGCCTTCTGTGCGTTGGAGATAAGGTTCAGAGAAAGAACAGTATCGAAGTCCTTAATAAGTGCCAGCTTGGTGGCGTTGTCAGCGTCCGACTTGATAACGTCATACAGGGCGGTAATCGCGAGGGATGTATTCAAATCGTTGTCCATAGCCTCGGTAAAGCCGCGCTTAAGCTCGTCGAAGCGGGTCTTATCGATATCTCCCTTAGCATCAAGCAGGGGGACTATCCTTGCGATAAGCTTGCCGTAAGCCGCGGCGGCGTTGTCTAAATTCTCGTAAGTGAATACCAGCGTTTTGCGGTAGTGGGAGTGCAGGCAGAAGAAGCGGTATACGATCGGGTCGTAGCCCTTTTCTTCAAGCAGGGAGACTGTCAAAAATTCACCCTTGGATTTGGACATCTTGCCGGAATCGCTGTTTAAGTGATAAACATGGAACCACTGCTTGCACCACGGATGACCTAAATATGCCTCCGACTGTGCTATCTCATTGGTGTGGTGGGGGAAGGCGTTGTCGATTCCTCCGCAGTGGAGGTCTAAATACTCGCCATTGTTGCGCATGGATATGCAGGAGCACTCAATGTGCCATCCGGGATATCCCACTCCCCAAGGGGAGTCCCACTTAAGCTCCTGCGAGTCGAACTTGGACTTTGTGAACCACAGAACAAAGTCGGTTTTGTTCCGCTTGTTGCCGTCGGCCTCAACGCCCTCACGCACGCCGACCGCAAGGTCTTCCTCGTCGAAGTCGTTGAAGATGTAGTACTTTTCAAGCTTTGAGGTGTCAAAGTAGATATTTCCGCCGGCCTCGTAGGCGTAGCCTTTGTCGATAAGAACCTTTATGACCCTGATAAACTCCTCGATATAGCTCGTCGCAGGGACGACCGTTTCCGGCTTCTTGATGTTGAGCTTTTGGCAGTCGGCAAAGAATGCGTCGGCATAGAACTTGGCTATCTCCATAACCGTCTTGTGTTCCCGCTTGGCGCCCTTGAGCATCTTATCCTCGCCGGTGTCGCCGTCGCTGGTGAGGTGCCCAACGTCGGTGATGTTCATAACCCTGTTTACCTTATAGCCGGAGTAGGCAAGGTATTTCTCCAGAATATCCTCCATGATATATGAGCGCAGGTTGCCTATATGCGCGAAGTGATACACGGTAGGGCCGCAGGTGTACATCTGCACCACGCCGGGTGTATGGGTCACAAATTCATCCTTGGTTCTTGTTGCGGTGTTGTATAATTTCATGTTCATCTTTCCTTTTTCAAATATTTTTCGGGATTCACTCCCGCAGGGTCTCCACTTTCTATAAATCCGTCGGCGAAAGCCGACACCTCAACCCGAGCAGAGCGAGGACTTCATCCGACCGAAGGGCAGATTTCACCCGCCGTAAGGCGGATTTCACTACTTTTTAAGCTCCTTTTCAAGCTCTTCTGTTCTCTTTTCAAGATTCTCTATCTTCGCGAGCTGTCTGCATAGCTCCTGCGAAACAGGGTCGGGGATGTGTATCTGGTCAAGATCCTGCGTAACCCTTACGCCGTTGCGCTTGACTATTCTTGCGGGAGCTCCCACGGCGGTGCAGTCGTCCGGAATCTCGTTTAAAACCACCGAGTTAGCCGCAATTTTGACGTTGTTGCCGATTCTGAACGGTCCCAAAACCTTGGCGCCGCAGCCAACCATTACGTTGTTTCCGAGCGTTGGGTGGCGCTTGCCCTTTTCCTTTCCTGTACCTCCGAGGGTTACCCCCTGATACAAAAGGCAGTTGTCCCCGATAACAGTGGTTTCGCCGATGACAACCCCTGTTCCGTGGTCGATAAACAGGCGCTTGCCGATTTTCGCGCCGGGGTGAATCTCGATGCCGGTCATAAACCGCGCAAGGGTGGAAAGAATTCTCGCCGAGGTGTACATCTTTTTAACATACAGCCTGTGCGATACGCGATAGATGAGTATAGCGTGCAGACCCGAGTAGGTCAGCAGGATTTCAAGTGTGTTCTTCGCCGCAGGGTCGCGCTCTTTTACAAGCTCGACCTCATCGCGGACGGCTTTGACTAACTTAGATATATCCAATATCATCTCATATCCTTTCTTAATTAATGTAGTGTTTGTAAGCTTATCGGAGAAATAAAAAAACGCCCCTTTTGCCGGTGCATCCCGACATAAAGGAGGCGCATATAAGCGCGGTTCCACTCCGATTTGTAGCTTTTGTGACGGCTTTAACGCAGCCTCTGCGCGGAAAAATACGCGGCGTTTGATATCTCTTCGGGAGAGTCCCATGCGCTTTCCTTTTCCGGGCTCACGGATGCACTTCACGTCTTACTGCCTTCGGGCTTTCACCATAAAGCGCCCTAATCTCTTGCCGGCATTAAAAACGCTACTCTTTCCGCTCATCGCCTTTATCTATAATATGCAGTATACCACCTTTATGTGAATATTGCAAGAGGATTTTAAAAATCATATAAAAAAGCAATAAATATATTGGTTTTTTTCAATTGACTTATGTATGAAAATATACTATTATATTAATATGTTTTATACTGAACACAAATATCCGTGAAAGGACGGCGACAATATGCAAAACGAAATAATCAAGGGCAAAAACCCTTTAACCATGGCTGATTTTCCAGACCCGGACGTTATCCGCGTGGGGGACACCTATTACATCTGCTCTACAACTATGTACTATATGCCGGGCGGCGCGCTTCTTCGCTCCTATGACCTTATAAACTGGGAGTTCTGCTCACATATCTACGATACCTTGGAGGACACCCCCAGGGAGAATTTAGACGGCGAAAACCATGCCTACGCCAACGGAATGTGGGCGCCGTGTCTTAGGTATCACGACGGCGTGTTCCATGTGATTTTCATCGCCAACGACACCCATAAGACCTACCACTTCACCGCAGAAAATCCGGAAGGTCCTTGGAAAAAGAGCTATATTGAGGGCTTTTATCACGACTGCTCGGTGCTTTTTGATGATGACGGTAAGGTATACATTATGTACGGCAACCGCGAAATCCATGTCTGCGAGCTTAAGCCCGACCTATCGGGACCGGTGGAGGGCACCGACAGGATAGTCATTCGCGACGAGCCGGGACCATTCTTGGGCTACGAGGGAACACATCTTTATAAAATAAACGGAAAATACTACGCCTTCTTCATCCACTCCTGCAAGGATGAATGGATAAGGATTGAAGCCGCATTCATGGCGGGTGACATCTACGGCGAATGGAAGGGCGGGGACGTTATAAGGCACCGCCTGCCCGACACCACCGGCGTAGCTCAGGGCGGAATTGTAGACACCCCCGACGGCGACTGGTACGGCGTTATTTTCGGCGACCGCGGAGCTGTCGGAAGAATACCCAACCTTGTCCCCATGCACTTTGACGATACCGGCTTCCCGGTATTCGATACGCCTGCTATCGATATTGAAACCAAGTCCACCCGCCCGGGCTATGTCTATGACAAGCTGTTCAAGTCGGATGACTTCAATTACACTCCCGGTGCGGACGGCAAGGTCAAGCTGGACGATGTTTGGGAGTTCAACCACAACCCCAAGAATGACTGCTGGTCGGCAGGGGGCGGCAGATTTACGCTTATCACCGAAAAGATAGCAAACAGCGCAGAATTTGCCCGCAATACCCTTACCCAGCGCACTAAATATCCCGAAACAAGCGTGTATGTGACGGTTGACGGCTCAGCCCTCAACGACGGCGACTTTGCGGGGCTTGTAATGCTTCAGGCGATTTACGGATTTATCGGCATTGCCAAGGAGAACGGCAAGACCTATCTTGTAATGCGCGCAAAGGCTGAATCAAGAGGCGAAAACGCCGAGGAGCGCGAGTATGCACGTGTGGAGCTTCCAAGCGGCAAGGCAGCTGTCAAGGCAACAGCGAAATTCAGCCTCGGCAACAGCTGCGAGGAGTTCTGGTATCTCGACGGCGAAGAGTGGCGCAAGCTTGGAATAGATGTTCACCCGCAGTTTGATTTGCGGCACTTCGTCGGGGTAAGGGTAGGGCTCTGTGCGTACTCCACCGAAAAGATTGGCGGAAAGGCGGAGTTTGCGCACTTCGTCTATGAAGACTAAAGACGACGGTTCACACTGCCTGACCTGTCTCACTTTTGTTTGCCGTCGTACAGAGCGTTTCCTTCATTGTTGAATGATTGTCTGAGGTATGTACAGATTTTCTGCACATACCTCGATTTTGTTTGCAATATAAGGACGGAAACGCCCGACTTTCGTATGGTGGGTTTAGGCTTTGCGTGTAACGAATACTAGTCTTAAAAGCTCGATGCATTAGTGGTTTTGTAGAATATGCTCAATTGCTACTATGCATATCGATAAACATAGTACCGATTCGTAGAATATTAAAAAAACTATTGCAATTTGCGCTGAAATATGTTATTGTATAACTGTTAAAAAAGCGAAGGGTGGGGATTGCTGTGAGCGGTGTTTCTAAGGCTACTTTGGGTAGGCTTCCAAACTATCTGGAATACCTCAAATCGGTCGAGGGCAGTAAAAAAACCGTTTCGGCAACCTCGGTTGCTAAAGCTCTCGGCTTGGGTGAGGTTCAGGTAAGAAAGGACTTGGCCTCGGTCAGTGGCGAGGGTCGACCGCGCATAGGATATGTCACCTCGGAGCTTATTTTGAGTATACAGGCTCAGCTCGGAAGCCGGGGCGGCTGCAAGGCGGTAATCGTCGGCGCGGGAAAGCTCGGCAGGGCGCTTTTGGACTACAGCGGCTTCAACGAATACGGTATAGAGATCGCGGCGGCGTTTGATATAAACGTCAGCTCGCGGGAGGAATCCCACACCGGCAAGCCGATTTACCCGATGGACGATTTTTCGCTCATCTGCCGCATGGAGGACGCGAAGATAGGCATTATAACCGTACCGAGGGATGAAGCGCAGTCGGTCGCTGACCTCATGGTAAAAAACGGAATAACGGCAATATGGAGCTTTGCTCCTTTAGCATTGAGTGTTCCAAAGAATATCGCATTAAAAGAGGAAAATTTAGCGTTATCCTTGGCACACTTATATAACCAGTGTTAATTAATCCTACACTAAGAAAGGAATGGTCAACATATGAACAATGAACGCAAGATTGTGGACAGCGTTGAGCGTCTTGAAGAGGTTATCTCTTCCGTTCGCGCGGCTCAGCGCAAGTTCGCAAAATTCACTCAGGAAGAGGTCGATAAGATCTTCTTAGCGGCCGCAAGCGCAGCCAACAAGGCAAGAATCCCGCTGGCAAAGATGGCGGTTGAGGAGACCGGCATGGGCGTTGTCGAGGATAAGGTCATCAAGAACAACTACGCCGCCGAGTACATCTACAACGCCTATAAGGACACTAAGACCTGCGGCGTTATCGAGGAAGATAAGGCCTACGGAATCAAGAAGATTGCCGAGCCTATAGGAGTTATCGCGGCGGTAATACCCACCACCAACCCCACCTCTACCGCAATTTTCAAGACCCTTATTGCACTTAAGACCCGCAACGCAATCATCATCAGCCCCCACCCAAGAGCTAAGAAGTCCACCATTGAGGCAGCAAGAGTGGTTCTTGAAGCCGCGGTTAAGGCCGGCGCTCCCGAGGGTATTATTGAGTGGATCGATGTTCCTTCTCTGGATATGACTAACCTTCTTATGAAGGAAGCCGACATTATACTTGCAACCGGCGGTCCCGGAATGGTCAAGGCGGCTTACTCAAGCGGAAAGCCTGCACTCGGCGTTGGTGCGGGAAATACTCCTGCTATTATTGACGATACCGCAGATATTACCCTTGCCGTTAACTCTATCATCCACTCCAAGACCTTTGACAACGGTATGATTTGCGCTTCTGAGCAGTCTGTTATCGTTATGGACAGCGTATATGCCGGCGTAAGACGTGAATTCGCTTACAGAGGATGCTACTTCCTTAAGCCTGATGAGCTTGATAAGGTTCGTCACACCATCATCATCAACGGCTCGCTGAACGCTAAAATCGTTGGTCAGCCCGCCGCAAAGATTGCTTCCCTTTCGGGCGTAGAGGTGCCCGAGGGTACGAAGATTTTAATAGGCGAAGTTGAATCTGTCGATCTGAGTGAGGAATTCGCTCACGAAAAGCTCTCGCCGGTACTTGCAATGTATCGCGCTAAGGACTTTTCCGATGCGCTTGCCAAGGCAGAACAGCTCGTTGCCGACGGCGGCTACGGTCATACTTCATCAATCTACCTTAATCCTTTAACCGCACAGGATAAGCTTGACGAGTTCAGCGCAAGAATGAAGACCTGCCGTGTGCTTGTCAACACTCCTTCCTCTCAGGGCGGTATAGGTGACCTTTATAACTTCAAGCTTTTGCCTTCGCTCACTCTGGGCTGCGGCTCATGGGGCGGAAACTCCGTTTCCGAGAACGTCGGCGTTAAGCATCTTATCAACATCAAAACAGTCGCCGAGAGGAGAGAGAATATGCTGTGGTTCCGCGCACCCGAAAAGGTATACATCAAGAAGGGCTGCCTGCCCGTAGCTCTGAACGAGCTTAAGGAAGTTATGAACAAGAAGCGCTGCTTCATTGTTACCGACAGCTTCCTGTATCACAACGGCTACTCCAAGCCGATTTCGGATAAGTTAGACGAGCTCGGAATCGCTCACACCACCTTCTTTGACGTTGCTCCCGACCCGACCCTTGCATCCGCAAAGGCAGGTGCAGAGCAGATGCGCTCCTTCCAGCCTGACTGCATTATAGCTCTGGGCGGCGGCTCGGCTATGGACGCTGCAAAGATCATGTGGGTTCTTTACGAGCACCCCGAGGCTGACTTTATGGATATGGCAATGCGCTTCATGGACATCCGCAAGAGGGTTTACACCTTCCCGAAGATGGGCGAAAAGGCTTACTTCATCGCGGTTCCTACCTCCGCCGGTACTGGCTCTGAGGTTACTCCCTTTGCCGTTATCACCGACGAGCAGACTGGTATTAAGTACCCGCTTGCTGATTATCAGCTCCTGCCCAACATGGCTATTATCGATACCGACTTCCATATGTCTGCGCCCAAGGGCCTGACTGCCGCTTCGGGTATCGACGCTGTTACCCATGCTCTTGAAGCCTATGCTTCCATCATGGCTACCGACTATACCGACGGTCTTGCAATCCAGGCTTTGAAGACGATCTTTAAGTATCTGCCCGACGCTTACGATAACGGTCAGACCGACATTGTAGCCCGTGAAAAGATGGCAAATGCCGCAACCATGGCAGGTATGGCCTTCGCCAATGCCTTCTTAGGCGTATGCCACTCTATGGCTCACAAGCTGGGCGCGTTCCATCACATCGCACACGGCGTTGCCAACGCTCTGATGATTGAGGAAGTTTTGAGATTCAACGCGGCTGAAGCTCCTCAGAAGATGGGTACCTTCTCGCAGTATGATCATCCTCACACCTTGGCAAGATACGCTGAGGTTGCTGACGCTCTGGGTCTTGGCGGAACCACCGACGAAGAGAAGCTTGAAAACCTCATCAAGGCTATAAACGACCTTAAGGCAAGAGTAGGCATCAAGCCCACCATCCGCGACTACGGAATCGACGAAAAGAACTTCCTTGACAGGCTTGACGATATGGTTGAGCAGGCGTTCGACGACCAGTGCACCGGCGCCAACCCCAGATATCCTCTTATGAGCGAGATCAAGCAGATGTATCTTAACGCTTACTATGGCAAGCACTTTGTAGACAAGAAGCTTCCCTTTGTGGACGGCGACGTTGTAAGCGCGGACGCTGACGCAAGCAAGCAGCTTTACACTAAGAGAACAAGAAAGAACAAGTAAGTCCTACGGAAGATTGTCATAAAAACTAATAAGGAGGATTCATAAGATGAATTTAGACAGAGTTATTGCGGTAAGAAACTCAAAAACTCTCTACCGTGACGGCGATAAATGTATAAAAGTGTTCGATGAGAACTATTCCAAGGCGGACATCCTGAACGAAGCCCTCAATACCGCCAGAGTTGAGGAAACAGGTCTTAACATACCCAAGGTATTAGAGGTCTGCAAGGTCGACGGCAAGTGGGCAATCGTCACCGAGTACATCAAGGGCAAGACCCTTGCAAAAATCATGGAGGAGGACCCCGACAACATCGACAAGTACTTGGAGCAGTTTGTCGATTTGCAGATTCAGGTTCAGTCCCACACCTGCCGCAACCTGAACAAGCTCAAGGATAAGATGAGCCGCAAGATAGGCGAGGCTGAGCTTGACGCTACCACCCGCTACGATTTGAGGACACGTCTTGAAGCCATGCCTAAGCACGCAAAGCTGTGCCACGGCGACTTCAACCCCTCGAACATCATCATCACCGAGGATGGCACACCTTACATCCTTGACTGGGCTCACGCTACTCAGGGCAACGCTTCCGCCGACGCTGCAAGAACCTATTTGCTGTTCTGCCTTTCCGGCGACAATGAGACTGCCAAGAAGTATCTTGATTTGTTCTGCAAAAAGAGCGATACTGCAAAGCAGTACGTTCAGAAGTGGATGCCGATTGTTGCGGCTTCGCAGTCAGTCAAGGGCAACGCACATGAGAGAGAGTTCCTGCTTTCTTGGGTTGATGTTGTTGACTACGAATAAAGAAGTTAATTTTCGCTTGATTGATGTGTTGGAAAGGGCTGCGAAGACGTTTAGATGTGATAAGCTGACGGTCTTTCGCACCCTGAACAGCGAAAATTAACTTCGGGCAAATATTTTTGCTGAGGCAAATATATTTGCCACTTTGAGCGTTTTGTTGATTTGTAATTTTCAGGGCCTTGTGCCTTGATTGCGTGGATTTTTCAGGTTGATGAGATTTGATACTGTTAAGTCGAGGGATGGCTATATATCGTAGTGTGGCATAAGCTTCTAATGTGTGCAGTCATGGACGCTTACGCGTCCATCGGAGAGACCCCCGGCGAGGGTCTCTCCACGTAAAAACAGTCCACCGGACTGTTTTTACTCCTCTTCCTGCGCTTGCTTACGCTGGGGATTTCGCGCTCTGCGGAGCGCGACGAGGGCTCTGCCCCTCGACCCCGCAAGGACTGTCGCCCTTGACCCATTAGCGCTTCGCGGCGCGACTTAAAAATCCATCGCCGTTAGGCGATACCTCACTTATTCACTATTCACTATTACTTATTCACTCGTCAACCTTCCTGCGGCACGCACCAAGCCGCATTTTCCCAACATTCTATTAGTTTTCATCAGTTGTTAATTAAAAAGGCATCGACTTTCGTCGCAGACATTATCGTCTTTTTCGGCGCAGAGCCGGTGCCTTTTATACTTTGATTCTTAGAAAGGATATACATATGAACGTAACAGTTTGCATAGGCAGCTCCTGCCACATTAAAGGCTCCCGTCAGGTCGTTGAGACGCTGCAGCGCCTTGTCGCAGAAAACAACCTCGGCGAAAGCGTTGAGCTCGGCGGAACATTCTGCATGGGTCAGTGCCAGAAGGGCGTCTGCGTTACCGTCGACGACAAGTTCTTCTCGGTATCCCCTGAAACGGTTGAGGATTTCTTCAACACCGAAATCTTAGCCAAGGTAAAATAATCGTCTTACGAAAGGCATTGATAGATTATGATAGTTCAGATATGCGTTGGAAGCTCCTGCCACTTAAAAGGTTCGGAGGAGATAGTTTCGCTTTTACAGGATGCCATCTCCCAAAACGGTCTTGACAACGAAGTCACTCTTGCAGGAAGCTTCTGCACCGGACAGTGCAACCGCTTCGGCGTTACCGTCACCGTTGACGACGAGGTTGTAACCGGCGTCACCAAGGACAATTTCAAGGAATTTTTCAACGATAAGATATTAAAGCCGATAAAAGGCGCATGAGTCTGACTTGTGAGCCCTATTGGCGTTTTGTTATTTAAATAATTAGTATATGTTAATCGGTTCGGCATAAGTTATGCGTGAAAAAACGTATTGCCGACCCGTATGGAGGATAGCGTGTGAAATGCTTCCTACCAAGAAAAAGTCCACCGGACTTTTTCTTGGGGAAGCAAATTCACACGGGCGATGTGAAATGCTTCCAACCAATCAAAAGTCCACTGGACTTTTTCTTGGGAAAGCAAATTCACACGCGGCGATTTGCGACTTAGCCGCTTGGAAAAATTGGCGGCAAAGTCTCAAATCTAAAGAAAGGATTGATTTTATTAATGGCAAAGTGTTTAACGCTGAAAAAATCAAACTGTAAAAACTGCTACAAGTGCATACGCCACTGCCCGGTAAAGTCGATAAGATTTTCGGGCAATCAGGCGCACATTATCGAGGATGAATGTATTTTATGCGGACAGTGCTTTGTTGTCTGCCCGCAGAACGCTAAGGAGATTGTTGACGAGACCGAAAAGGTAAAGGTTCTTTTGCAGGGCGGCGATCCTGTAATAGTCAGCCTTGCCCCCTCCTTTGTCGCCAACTACAACGCCGGTATAGGTCCAATGCGCGAAGCCATCAAGAAGCTTGGCTTCTATGACGTTGAGGAGACTGCAATCGGCGCTACCATGGTAAAGACCGAATATGAAAGGCTTATTTCGGAGGAGAAGCGGGATGTTATTATATCCTCCTGCTGTCACTCAATCAATCTTCTGATTCAGAAGTATTTCCCGGCTGAGCTTGGTGCGCTGGCGGACGTTCTTTCACCCATGCAGGCGCACTGTCAGGACATCAAGAAGCGCCATCCTGGTGCGAAGACCGTCTTTATCGGTCCCTGCGTTGCCAAGAAGGATGAGGCGCAGAAGTACCCCGGAATAGTTGACGCAGTTCTGACCTTTGAGGAGCTTACCAACTGGCTGAACGCTGAGGGTATAGCCATCCCGGAGGAAATGGATCACGACGATATGAGCCTTGCGCGATTCTTCCCCACCACCGGCGGAATTTTAAAGACAATGACCTGCGACCATCCCGAATATACATACATGGCGCTTGACGGCGTGGAAAACTGCATTGCGGCCCTGCGTGACATCGAAAGCGGAAAGATTCACCACTGCTTTATCGAGATGTCGAGCTGTGCCGGCGGCTGCATAGGCGGACCTGTTATGGAGAAATACCACCGCTCGCCGGTCAAGGATTATATGTCTGTAGCTCAGTTCGCGGGCAAGCGCGATTTCGAGGTTGACGATGTTGAGCCGCTTGCTATAAGAAAGCAGTTTGTCCCGATAGACCGCGGTTCCCAGATGCCGACCGAGACTGAGATATCCGCAATTCTTCGCCAGATGGGCAAGTTCAAGCCATCGGATGAGCTCAACTGCGGCTCCTGTGGCTACAACACCTGCCGCGAGAAGGCTATTGCCATCTATCAGGGCAAGGCGGAAATTTCGATGTGCCTGCCCTTCTTAAAGGACAAGGCGGAGAGCTTCTCCGATAACATCGTCGGCAATACGCCGAACGGAATCATTGTGCTGAACGAGAATTTAGAGGTTCAGCAAATCAACACCGCCGCCAGAAAGATAATGAACATCCGCTCCGCCTCCGACGTTTTAGGCGACCAGGTTATAAGAATCCTCGATCCCAAGGTGTTTATGGAGGTTCTTAAGTCGGGCAGAAGCGTCCGCGATGAGCGGGTATATCTCGCCGAATACAAGAAATACGTTGAGCAGACGGTAATATATGACAGCGAATATCACGTGCTAATCTGCATCATGCGCGATGTCACCGACGAGGAGACCGAGCGCGAAAAGAAGGAGAGCATCAGCCGTCAGACAATCGAAATTGCCGACAAGGTAGTTGACAAGCAGATGCGCATTGTTCAGGAGATAGCCTCGCTCCTTGGCGAGACTGCCGCCGAAACAAAGATTGCGCTTTCAAAACTGAAGGAGAGCATTGCCGATGAATGATTTGTGTGCTGACATAGGCTGGAAAAGCATAAACCACTACGGCGAGCAGCTCTGCGGCGACCATGTTGACATCGTCTCGGAGGGCGAGAATTCTACCGTCATAGTCTTGGCGGACGGCTTGGGAAGCGGAGTTAAGGCGAGCATACTTTCTACCCTGACCTCGAAAATCATCTCCACCATGATGGCGGAGGGCTTATCGCTGGAGGACTGCGTCGAAACGATTGCCGCCACCCTGCCGATATGCTCGGTGCGGGGCGTTGCCTACTCCACCTTTACGATTATCCATCTTATAAACAACGACGTCGCCGAGCTCATCCAGTACGACAACCCAAAGATGATACTATTCCGCGACGGTGCAAACTACGACTATCCCACCACCGAAATGAACATCGGCGGAAAGAAGATCTTACGCTCCACGATTAAGCTTCGTGAGGATGACGTGTTCGTCGCCATGAGCGACGGCTGCCCTCACGCCGGAATAGGCTCAGCCTTCAATTTCGGCTGGAAGCGGGAGGATATTATCGAGTTCTTAGAACCGCTTTCGATAGTCGGCTACACCGCAAAGAACCTCTCGACCGTTTTAGTCGACGAGTGCAATAAGCTATACGGCGGTCAGCCGGGGGACGATGCTACCGCGTGCGTAGTAAGAATCCGCCACCGCGAGCCGATGAACATCCTGTTCGGTCCGCCCTCTAACCGCGACGACTGCAACAGAATGATGTCGCTGTTCTTCTCAAAAGAGGGCAAGCACATTGTCTGCGGCGGCACTACCTCATCAATCGCGGCGAAGTACTTAGGCAAGCCGGTCAAGGCGAGCCTTAACTTCGAGCGCTCGGACGTTCCGCCGATTGCCGAAATCGAGGGTGTTGACCTTGTAACCGAGGGTGTTATAACGGTGAACAAGGTGCTTGAATACGCCCGCGACTATCTTGAAAACAACGAAAGCTACGAGCATTGGAGCTTTAAGCGGGACGGTGCTTCGCTGATTTCGCGCCTGCTGTTTGAGGAGGCTACCGACATCAATTTCTATGTCGGCAGGGCGATAAATCCGGCGCATCAGAACCCCGATCTGCCTATTAATTTCAGCATTAAGATGAATTTGGTTGAGGAATTGACTAAGTGTCTGATTAAGATGGGCAAGAGGGTTAAGGTTAGCTATTTCTGATTTTTTCGGGATGGTTGGCTGGCTCACGTATGGAGGATGTCGGAGTTTGTATTACTTTGACGGTTATGCGGAAATTTATTTCGTGAGCTATACGTGAGGTTGGTGGCTTTTCATTCTGCTTAGTTGGAAAGTGTGTGCAGTCATGGACGCTTGCGCGCCCATAAAAAACCCCTTACGGTGGTTTCCCCACTGAAAAACAGTCCACCGGACTGTTTGCATTTATTTCGGGCGTAAGACCGAAAGTAATGCTCTACCCATCCTGCACTTTGCTTCGCTGGGGATTTCGCTCCCTGCGGGGAGCGACTTGGGACGCTGTCCCTTGACTCTGCGAGGGCGCTGCCCCTCGACCCCGCCAAAGTTTTGCGAAGCAATACTTATAGCCTTCTCGAGAAAGGCCGGCTCTAAAGCTTTTAGTTTTTTGCTCTTAAAAGTGTGATAAGAGCTTACATTTGTATTCTTTCCGCCGCAATCGGCGGGCAAATCTAATAAATATGCGAGGATAATATGAGAAAATTTGATACCAAAGTTCAGCACCTTAAATACAAGGTGCTCCGCGAGGTTGCTCGCCAGGCGTGGAAGGACACGCTATTTGACAATCTTCTGGACATTCCCAAAATAATAGTCCCCGGAAACACCCCTACCATGCGCTGCTGTGTTTATAAGGAGCGTGCGATACTTGCCGAGCGCGTCAAGATTGCTATGGGCGGGGACAAGGAGAATCCCAACGTCATCGAAGTCATAGACATCGCCTGCGACGAATGTCCCGTCGGCGGCTACGAAGTCACTAACGCCTGCCGCGGATGCTTGGCTCACCGGTGTGAGGATGTCTGCCGCTTCGGCGCTATCTCGTTCGACGAGAATCACGTGGCGCACATCGACAAGTCGAAATGCAAAGAGTGCGGAGCCTGCTCCAAGGTCTGCCCCTACACTGCCATTGTCAGCCGCAAGCGTCCCTGCCAGAACGCCTGCAAGGTAAAAGCCATCTCGATGAACGAGCACAAGGCGGCTACCATTGACAATTCCAAGTGCATTTCCTGCGGCGCGTGCGTTTACCAGTGCCCGTTCGGAGCTATCATGGACAAGTCATATATGCTCAACGTCATCGACCTTCTTAAAAAGAGCCAGCAGGGCAGAAATTACCGTCTTTACGCAGTGGTTGCGCCTTCGATATCCAGCCAGTTCACCTATGCCAAGTTAGGTCAGGTTATAACCGGACTTAAGGAGCTTGGCTTCCACACCGTTGTCGAGGCAGCGTTAGGTGCGGACATGGTTGCCCAGGCAGAATCGCGCGAGCTTGCGGAGAAAGGCTTCTTAACAAGCTCCTGCTGCCCGGCGTTTGTCAGCTACATTGAAAAGAGCTTCCCGGAGCTTAAGCCATATGTTTCGCACAACCTATCGCCGATGGCTACTATCGCCAAGTACATAAAGGACACCACTCCCAACGCCAAAATCATCTTCATCGGTCCATGCACCGCAAAGAAGATGGAAATCCAGCGCGAGGAGGTAAAGCCCTACGTCGACGCGGTTCTGACCTTCGAGGAGCTTCAGGCACTGTTTGACTCCAAGGACATCGACATAACCACCCTTGAAGAGGGAGTTCTGGACAACGCCAGCTACTTCGGAAGAATCTTTGCTCGCTGCGGCGGACTTTCCGACGCTGTTGTGGAAGGTCTTAAGGAGCAGGGACTGGACGGCGATTTCGAGCTTAAGGCGATATCCTGCGACGGCATTGAGGCTTGCAGGATGGCGCTTCTCAAGAAGTCCAAGAACGTTCTTGACGCCAACTTTATCGAGGGCATGGCTTGCGTCGGCGGATGTATCGGCGGCGCGGGCTGCTTAACCCACGGCGAAAAGAGTAAGTCGGACGTTGATAAGTACGGCAGGGAGGCCTTTGAAAAGACCATTGCCGACGCTGTTTCGGTGCTCAACAATCCGTTTGCGAAGTAAAATTAATGATATGTGCGCCCCTTGGCTGTAAATTTGCCGAGGGGCGCGGTTTTTGTGCAAAAGTATATCGCCAGATAGCCAAAATGCTTGCAAACGCTTGCAATTGACGTTAAAATGGGGTATAATACAATCAAGGAGCGTGATATTATGGCAAACACATCAGCGGTATATGCCCGCATTGACTCGGGCTTAAAGGAAAATGCCGAGCAGATTCTTTCTCAGCTTGGAATATCTCCATCCGGCGCGATTCAAATGCTTTACAGTCAGATTGTGCTTACAAGGGGAATTCCTTTTGAGATTAAGCTGCCGGATGCAAAGCCCAAAGCCATCGGCGGAATGAGCCGGGAGGAGCTTGACACCGAAATAGCAAAGGGAATCAAGTCCATAAAATCCGGCGAAACTTACACGCAGGAAGAGCTTGACGCCGAACTTTCGCGGAATTTTGGAATATGAAGGAAAATTATTCTATCATTTATTCGGCGGAAGCTGTTGACGATATCAAGGCGATATATTCCTATATTGCATTCATGCTCAAAGAACCGGCAATCGCCAAAAATCAAGTGAATCGCATAAGGATGATGATACGAGCGTTGGATTATATGCCAATGCGGTATGCCTGTGTTGATTGGGAGCCTTGGAAAAGCATGAATATCCGGAAGGCATATGCGGATAATTTTGTAATATTTTATGCTGTTGATGGTGAAAGCATGGCGGTCAGCATAGTGCGTATTTTTTACGGTGGGAGAGATATCCAAGGTATTGTCAACTTGGAGCAGGAGTAATATATTCTACGAAAAATATTGCAATATTTCACCCGTCTAAGTTGTATTATGTATGAAGAACTCAATAACGCCGTTGCGAGCGACGTTTTTCTATCTGAGTATTCTTCTATTCATGTTTCTTTCATCGCAGAAAGGGGAGGGTAAAGGCATAAGCCGATATCCTCCCCGATTTGCATTTATTTGATTTTTGTGATTCATCTGCGCTGTTATATTTATTTTCGTCTAAAAGTGTTCAGACCATGCATGGTCATAAAAACAGGTGCAAAAACCCATCGTATAGCGGTTTTGTGCCTGCTTTTATGCGGGTTGCCCGAGCAGTTCCTATTCACTTTAGACGAAAATTAGTATTGCGCGCGATATATGCGCTATTCCGCCTGATAAAGCCCAAGCTCCCGAAGATTGTCTATCATATCGGCGGCGGTTTCGCCATCGCATTCCACCGATTCGCCGGATATTGGGTCATCCTCGCTTATGATATCCCAAAGAGTGGAAGCAGCTGGATTCTCAGAATACCCAAGCTCGGAAAGTATATTTCTGAACGCAGAGATATTGTGCGAGTAGATGCTCAGCTGTTGATATTCCTGCATATAAACCTCATCATCGGTTTTATGAGAGCCGAAGCCGAACCGCATGACGCCGTCGCTGTACAGGATTCCGCCGTAGCGCTTTAATATGGCTCTGATTACCGGCAGGGTGCAATTATCAAGATAATAGGTCTTGTATTCGTCGCTATCCTTCCCGCTTTCTTCAGCGGGAAGCTCAGCAAAGAAGAACAGCGGTTCTAAGAGCGCTCCCGCCGCTTTCGGGAAGAAGGCAGAATAATCCTCGGCGGAAAGGGTCGTGGTGAGGCTTTTGCCGTCCGTTTTGAATTCGGCTTTGAGCTTATCCGCTCCAGAAAATTCGATTCCGTGTATAAGCTTGATTTGTTTTGACATGGTTGGGACGCTCCTTTTCTTTTTGTCGTGGTTGTTTATTATTCTTCCTCGGTCAGATATTTTTCTGCGTATTCAGCGTACTTTTCTTTGTAATAGGTACTGTCTGCTTTCATCTGTCTCAATGATGAGTGAAGGTTCATGTTATTATTTGCGGCGTCTATTACGCATACTGCGAGGTTGGAGCAGTGGTCTGCGGTTCTTTCGAGATTTGTGAGTAGATCCGACCAGATAAATCCTACTTCTATAGAGCATTCGCCGTTTTTCAGACGAACGATATGACCGTTTCTGAGCTTATCGCGGAGCTTATCTATAACCTGCTCCAGCGGCTCGACGTTTCGTGCGGCTTCAAGGTCGTTGTTGATAAATGCGTCGCACGAAAGCGAAAGGATTTCCGAAACTGCCCTGCAAAGGGTGTAAAGCTCGTTCTTGGCGGCGGAGGTGAACTGGATCTCCTTGTCCTTAAGCTCCTCAGCTGATTCTAAGATGTTCACGCTGTGGTCTGATATGCGCTCGAAATCGCCTATCGCTTTTAACAGCTTGGATATAGCTGCGCTGTCGCTGTCGCTGACCCTGTGGCGGCTCAGCTTTACAAGGTAGGTTCCCAAAATATCCTCGTAGTGGTCGGCTTTCTCCTCCGATTCGCGGATGGCATCAGCAGATCTGGAATCGTATTTTTCGAGCATCCTCATGCTGGTGTTGAGGGCGGATGCCGAAAGGCTTGCCATGTCGCATACAAGCTTTGAACAGCGCTCCAGGGCTATCGGCGGAGTATCTAAAAGTCTTTCGTCCAGCTCGGCTATGACATCCTTCTTGTCGTTTTCCGGGACAAGCTTTATTGCAAGCTTTTCAAGCAGCGACGACATCGGAAGCATAATAGCGGTGCAGGCGATATTGAACACCGAGTGAGCCACAGCCACGCCGAGATATGTTACAGGTGTATCAAGAACAGCGGGCTTGAATACATATGATATGATACTGAAAACCGTCAGCCATATAGCCGCACCGGCGACGTTAAAGGTAAGATGCACCACTGCCGCGCGCTTGGCGTTTTTATTTGTTCCGAGGGAGGAAAGGATGGCGGTTATGCAGGTGCCTATGTTCTGACCCATGATAATCGGAATTGCCGCGCCGTAGGAGACCTGTCCGGTCGAGGACAGCGCCTGAAGTATTCCCACCGAGGCGGAGCTGGACTGTATTACAGCAGTAAGAACCGCGCCGACTATCACGCCGAGAATAGGATTCTTGAACGCGACGAACAGCTTCTGAAACTGCGGCAGCTCGGCTAATCCCGCGACCGCGCCGGACATAGCGTCCATTCCGAACATAAGGGTTGCAAAGCCTAAAAGTATTGTGCCGGAATCCTTTTTCTTGCTGGTTTTGCCGAACATCATAAGGCAGGTGCCTATCAGGGCAAGAATCGGCGTGAAGGAGGTTGGCTTTAAAAGCCGTACAAAGACATTATCGCTGGATATTCCGCCAAGGCTTAATATCCAGGCAGTCGCCGTAGTACCTATATTCGCGCCCATTATAACGCTGATGGATTGCTTAAGCGTCATGATTCCGGAGTTTACAAAGCCCACGACCATAACGGTGGTTGCGGAGGAGCTTTGAATTATCGCGGTGACGCCAAGACCTGTCAGAAATCCGGCAAGTTTGTTTTTGGTAAGCTTGGCAAGAATCTTTTTCAGCCTTTCGCCGGCTCTGCGTTCCAAAGCATCGCCCATAACACTCATTCCGAAAAGGAAAAGGCAAAGTCCGCCGATAAGCGCAAGCAAATCGAATATGTTCATCAGATCACCTCAGAGATATATTATCTATCTGAAGCCGGAGGATACCCGGCACTGTTTTTCCTTTTTATATGATAAGCAGAGGGCGCAGGACCCTTGCTTCACGGGGCGATACCGGATAAAACACCGGATTTTTGAGATATCAGTACAAAAAAATGTATCAACATCCGCCGATTTGCTGCAGTTTGTCCGTATAAGTGTACAAAGCACACAATATAATAGAAGTAAAGTAAAACGAAAAGGGGAATGAAAAATGCTTTTCTACATAGCGACACTTATTCTCGGGCTTATAGGTATATACAAATTCAGGGCAGCGATGCTGATAATCCAGCGCAGAAACGACGCCAAGCTTTTAAATTCATCCTCCGACATTATAACAGAAGAACAGAAGGATTTCAAGGGCTTAAAGCGGGCAGGATGACCAAATGCAATGTAAAATTTTTATGGACAAAATTCGCTTCACAGGGGAGCTTCCCGCAGGGTCGTATCTTAACGATATCCCAGCCGTGAGATGGTTAAGGGACAACAGGGAGCTAAGATTCGATTCCGCCGTTACCATATTCTGCGGGGAGAACGGCGCGGGCAAGTCAACCCTGATTGAAGCCATTGCGGTAAAGTGCGGCTTCAACCCCGAGGGCGGAACCAAAAACTACTGCTTTTCCACAAACGAAACCCATTCGCCGCTTCACACCTCGCTGACCGTTTCAAGGCGTGCGCGCGAGCGGGACGGTTACTTTCTGCGGGCGGAGAGCTTTTACAACGCCTCGACCTATCTTGAAGAGCTGGATAAAATAAAATGCCCACTGCCGCCGGTGCTTGATTCCTACGGCGGGGTGAGCCTGCACAATCGCTCCCACGGCGAAGCCTTCATGGCGCTGATGGAAAACCGTTTCGGCGGCAATGGGCTGTATATCTTGGACGAGCCGGAGGCGGCGTTATCCCCGATGAGGCTGCTTCGTATGCTGGTGCGGATGCGTGAGCTTGTGGAGCTTGGCTCGCAGTTCATAATTTCCACCCACTCGCCGATAGTTATGGCTTACCCGGGTGCGGTCATCTACGAGCTTTCGCAGAAGGGGATAGAAAAGACCGACTGGCGCTCGACCGAGCATTACGCTGTTACCAAGTGGATTTTGGAGGATGATGGCGCGGTGGAGAAGCTGTTCTCCAAGAAAAATGATGCAGAATAAAAACCTCCGATAAGGGATTGTCCCTATCGGAGGTTTTTGTGCGGAATATTCGTAAAATCATAAGATTAATTATTCATCATTTGCCCCGAAAAGTGCCTTCCATTCATCATAGCTAAGCCCGCCCGAGATTACCGGGTAGACGCCCTTGGTATTGTCATCCAAGCTGTCCACAAGGAAGATTTCATCATCGCCTATGGCTATCTGACTAAAGCGCTCGCCGCCTGAATATATAACAATGGTGTTGCCGCCGACCCAGCCGCCGGTTTCAGGCTCGCCAAGCTTCATTTCGTTGAGTGCAGAGAGTACCTTTATAATATCTTCGGTATCGGCAACCTCCGGGTCGGGCTCCATGGGGTTGTTGGTGAAAAGAACTACCCGCTCGATATCGCTTATTTTGATTGTTTTACCGCCCGGCAGGGTGATAACCGAATCCGCGCTGAGATTATCCGCGGTGGAGATGTCCTCCGTTGCCTTGCTTTGGGGTTCGCTTTCGGGAATATCATCCTGCGGGTCGGTTTCCTCCTCCGGCTGAGGGTCGGCGATGGGCAGGTCGGCGGGATTATCATCCTCATTTTTACGTGATTCCGGCAGCACTATAAATTCGCTGCTGTCGTCGGCTTTGCCGTTGATAAGCTTTACAGCGTCGGCATAATTAATGCGGGAGCCGGATTTAAACAGCTTAACTGCAACTATGTACCTTCCGCTCTCCTCATGCAGATGCGGCTCGGGCAGGACTGCTATTGCCTCCTTGCCCAAGGTGTAGATTTCGGTGCCTACGGGCAGGAAGTTTGATTCGGAGATGCTGATGACATTCATATTTCTGCTTTCAACTCTTTTGATTTCTCCAGCGTACTCGGCACCTTTGAGGATTTCATCAAGCTGTGCCTTGGTTACATCCGGACTGTCGGAGTAGTATCTTGCAGCGAAACATTCCGCCCTGTAGGTTATATCATCGCCATCACCGGTGGTTACATACATCACGGGGGAGTATTTTTTTACTTCATCGACACATACAGCCTGAGGAGCTCTGCTCAGCGGCACCGGAGCGCCATACTCGTCATTATAAGCAAAGTAGGTGTACCTTAAAATTGTCATCTTTTTGCCGTCGTCGGTATCATATACCGCCGCCGCGAACCCATAGCCTGCATACGGATCCTGAATGTGAATCTCGGAACCTTCGGGCAGGAAGTTTGATTCGTAAGGCTTTGTTGGGATTTCGCCGTCGGGGCAGCGGGTGGTTGTGCATATGGGCTTAGGAAGATTCTTCGGCGGGATTCCGGTTCTCCAGTGGCCGGGATATACATTTTCTATCAGCTCTTCTTCGGAATAATCGGTTTCATAAAGCTTTACAAAATAGCGGCACAAATAACGCTCATTCGTCAGAAGCGACTCCTTAAGATACTCCTCCGGCGGCTTGTCTTCGTCGGTCATATAATTGTCCTCGCTTAAATGGCTTGTATAGAAGTATTCGAGGGTGATTTCGGGCTCGGCTTCATCGGCAATTGGAGCGATTGACTGTGTATCCTCGGGGATATCCGGCTTGTCCTGATTGGCGCAGGCGCACAGCGTTGCGGCTATTGCAAGGATGGTTATCAGGCTGATGAGCTTCTGTATTGCTTTCATGGAATCAGTCCTTTCGTGGCGGGGTTATGGTGCGAATGAATCCTATGCTTTTCCGCTTTTTTGCGGGCTTATATATAATACAATTTTGTATGGCATTTTGTTGCAGTTTGGCAGGAAAATTTTTTCTTAGTTGATAAAAGCCGCCTTGGTTGTAATGGCAGAATAAGATAATAATCGGCGCAGAATCACGAAGCAAAGTGATTCTGCGCCGATATTCAGTATTCAATTATTGCCTGATTCACTAAAAATCTCAGAAGCCAAGCATATTCTTTACGTATGCTGCGATCTTCTCGCCAAGCTCTACAGCTTCCTCTCTGCTTGCGCAGACGGTGGTGTAGTAGGCCTTTATCTTAGGCTCTGTGCCGGAGGGTCTTATAATAACTGTCGCCTTGTTTTCAAGGGTGTAGCACAGAACATCCGACTTGGGAAGGGTGATTGCGGTCTTTGCACCGGTTGCGATGTCAAGCGTTTCGCTCTTTTCGTAATCATCCACCTTAACTACCTTAAAGCCGCAGATGGTTTCGGGGTAGCTTGCGTGCAGACCATTCATTATTCTTGCCATTTCCTCCATGCCGGCAGCGCCCTCGCAGGTGAAGCTTGCAACTGTGTGGACGTAGTTGCCGTATTTCTTGTACATGGCTTCTCTTGCTTCAAGAAGGCTTACGCCGATGGAGCGGTAGTATGCCGCCATCTCGCATATAAGCATTGAGCCGATAACAGCGTCCTTATCTCTTACGTAAGAGCCGCCGAGGTAGCCATAGCTCTCCTCAAATCCGAAGATGAACCTGTCAGCCTCTCCCGATGCTTCGAGATATCCTATCTGCTCGCCGATGAACTTAAAGCCTGTGAGTACGTTGCGCATCTCAACGCCGTAGTCCTTAGCGATTTCATCCGCAATCGCGGTGGAGACTATCGACTTGACAGCAACAGGGTTCTTGGGCATCTTGCCCAGAGCTATTCTTTCCTTGCAGATATATTCAAGAAGCATTGCTCCGACTTCGTTGCCGCTGAACAGAACGTAGTTTCCGTCCTTATCCGGGACAGCGATTCCGACTCTGTCACAGTCGGGGTCGGTAGCTAAAAGAAGGTCAGGCTTAACGGTCTTGCAAAGCTCCAAGCCAAGGTGCAGGGCTTCCTTGATTTCGGGGTTCGGGAAGGGGCAGGTGGGGAAGTGACCGTCAGGATTCTCCTGCTCGGGGACAACCGTGACCTCGCTTACGCCGATTCTTTTAAGTATCGCTCTGACAGGCTTGTTGCCGGTGCCGTTGAGGGGGGTGTATACGACCTTGAGCCCGCTCGAAGCGCAAACCTCTGGGTGGATCTGCTGCTTCTGAACCTCATCGAGGTAGGCTTCGATAACATCCTGCGAGATGAATTCGATCATTCCGGACTTAATGCCTTCGTCGAAGTCGACAAGCTTAGCTCCGCCGAACATCGGAACGGCGTTGATTTTTGAGAGGACGATATCTGCGGCTTCTATAGTCATCTGACAGCCGTCGGCACCGTATGCCTTATATCCGTTGTACTTGGAGGGGTTATGCGATGCTGTGCAGACGATTCCAGCCTTGCAGTTAAGCGCTCTTACCGCCCAGGAAAGCATGGGGGTGGGCATAAGCTCGGAATAGATGTAAGCCTTGATTCCGTTGCCTGCAAGCACTCTTGCAGCTTCCTTTGCAAAAACGTCCGACTTGATTCTTGAGTCATATGCAATAGCAACTGCGGCATTCTCAAATGCGCCGTTTACGTAGTCTGCAAGACCCTGGGTGGCTCTGCGGATGGTGTAGATATTCAGTCTGTAGCTTCCGGCGCCTATAACTCCGCGCAGGCCGCCGGTGCCGAATTCAAGGTCGCGGTAGAAGCGGTCGTTTATCGCTTCATCGTCGCCTTTTATCGATTCAAGCTCTTCGATAAGATCCTTGTCCTCGGTGGCGTTTGCAAGCCAGAGGTCGTAAAGCTCGTGGATTTTCTTAAGATTTTCTTCCTTCATGATTGGTCTCCCTTCAGAATTTTATTCGTAATCTGTCACAAAAGTCTGTTTTGAGCGTGCTTAAAGTTTCTTTGAGTGTGCTTAAAGTTTCTTTAAGCGTGCTTAAAGTATCTTTAAGCGTTAGCATACTCAGTCCCGAACAGTTATTTACCATTTAATTATACCTCTTTTTTCATTCCTTGGCAAGAGAATTTTTTGATGAAATTGCAAATCAGACAGAGATATTTTAGGTTGATTTTTGGTGAAAATTACTTGTAAATCGCAATTCAGGATTTGATGCGTCCCACCGGCGCGCCTTTGTCAGCAGAATCCCACCGAGCCGGAATGGCACTTTCCGATATAGCAAACTGCCGATTCAAAAAAACCACTTTACTTCTTCTCCACAATCGCATCATTTTTCCATGTCCAGACAAGCTGGTCATAAGCCTTCTGCGCCATAGCCTTATATCCTTCGTCGCCGGGGTGGAGGTAGTCCATTCCGGGGGAGCAGTACTCATCCCGCATCTGCGAGGGGTCATCCTCTCGCGCTATAGCCGATGCAAAGTCGATAACACCGTCGAAGCCGGATTCGTTGGACGCAAGATAGTCGTTTATGCTCCAGCGTATAGTCTCATGAAGCTCGGAGAAATAGAAGTTGCCCTTTACTGGGGTGAGCGTTCCGGCGTAGACCTTTATTCCCTTTTCATGACAGCGGTCGACGATTGATTTATAGTCAGCCTTCATGCTTTCGGAGATATCCGCCTGAGCGGTTCCGACGTCGTTTATACCTATAAGCAGGATGACATACCTCACTCCGGGGACGCTTAAAACATCCCTTTCAAGCCGCTTGGAAGCAGGATTGCCATACTCGCCGGAGAGCATATTTCCGCCTATGCCCATGTTTACAACCGAGATTTTCGAGGTTTCGGGATTTGCCTTGAGCAGGCTGTCGAGCTGATCCGGCCAGGAGTTATACTGGTTGAAGGTACAGCAGGCGCGGTCGGTGATGGAATCGCCGAGGCAGACAAGCGTCTTTGTACCGGCTTCTGCCCAGGTCTGCGCGTTTACAAGGTAGTACCAGGAGCTCATGACTTTTACACCGCCGAAGGTTTCGTCTCCGACCCGGTCGCCCTCGACTATCCACGAGGATGTGTTTGCGGTGCGGTGGCAGGTGATATCCCCGCCGGTGTATTCGCCTATCTTCATGGAAACGGCGATATTATCCAAAGCCGCAAATTCAAAGCTGATTTCATCTGTGACAACGGCCGTACCAGGCTCTATGGTTACGTCCTGCTTGCCGCCGAAGGTGACTATTGTATCGGTAGCAGGGTCGATAGCTGGGTTTCCGGTATACAAAAGCTTGGCAATATGCACGCTTTCTATAACCAGCGGGGTAACGCCGTATTCGTTTGAAAATGTTAGCTTTATTTTATTTCCGCCGATGGATGCGCGTATCACCTGGCGGCAGGTGTTTCCGGCGATTCCGGGGTTGACGGGTATCTGTTCATATTCCGCTATTTGCGGAGCTGTCGCCCATATTGAAAACCAACCGTACTCATCGGGGAGCACGACTTCATTTGTCTTCTGCCCGCAGGAAGATAAAATCACTGCAAAAAGAATGCAGGAGCAAAGAACGGCGGCCAGCTTCTTGAATCGTAACATATATAGCAGTCCTTTCTATACAATTATACTACTATAGTATAGCACGGTTTTTAAAAAAAGTAAATAAGCCGTGAGGGCGTTGCAGCGCGTATCCCGCAAAAAAATTTCACGTAAAGCAAACTATTGCAAAAAAACACTTGACATTTTTGTGATTTGCTATTATAATAGATATGCTGTCCGGCGGCGGGTGCTGTCATCCGGCAGTAATAGTGATTGTTTATTCATTGCATGGAGAAATACCCAAGTGGTGAAGGGGCTCCCCTGCTAAGGGAGTAGGTCGGGATTTCCGGCGCGAGGGTTCAAATCCCTCTTTCTCCGCCAAGCAAGCCAAGTACAACATATTGTGCTTGGCTTATTTTTTTGTCTGTATATTGTATTTATTCTGATACAATCACACTTTACTTATGTTGCTTCAACGCTTTTGTTACTATTTTCTATACTTATTCCGCGTTAAAAAGTGTCTGTAAAATCGCTGCAAAACCCATCGTATTGCGGTTTTGTTGCGATTTTATAGCAACACTTTTACGCGGAATTGGTATTAGTACATATAATAAAAGCATCCTTGTAGTCAGTCTTAAGCCAATAACTTAAAAGTACTTGACAAACTGATAACTTTTGAGTATAATGATAAAGGAAGGGGGAAAATATACTTGCATAAGATTTATATTTACAGAACAAGAAGCGGAAAAGAACCTGTGCTTGATTATCTGAATAAGCTAAAGAGTAAGAATGATAAGGATAGTAACATAAAGAAGAAAAAAATATATGGTTATATTGAAGCATTACAAGTATACGGAACCCAAATAGGTGAGCCTTATGTTAAGCATCTCGATGGCGAAATATGGGAACTCAGACCATTAAGAGACAGAATACTCTTCGCAGCGTGGTATAACGGCGGGTTTATTCTTCTGCATACTTTCATGAAAACAACGCAAAAAACACCGGCAAGAGAAATTGAAAAAGCTAAGCGAGAGCTTGCAGATATCATAGAAAGGGGTATCGACTATGAACAAAAAGATGAATTGTAGCCCTATAGGTCACAGTTGGGATGAAGTAAAAACTGAAATCTTCACTCCTGAGGAAATTGCAGAAGGCAACCTGCAAGTAGCCATCATTGGTGAGATAATAAAAGCCAGACAGGAAAAAGGCATAAGCCAGAAAAAGCTTGAAGAGCTGAGCGGCGTTAAGCAGCCGATCATAGCAAGAATGGAGCGGGGAATCACCAGCCCGCAGATTGATACGTTGATCAAGCTGTTGGTTCCGCTGGGCAAAACCCTCGCAGTCGTTCCGCTGAATCCGGAGGAACGCAAGTAAACCCGCTTTCGAGGATATCTTCAAAACCAATCAATCCCCTCCGAGGTCACAAAATGTGCCTCGAGGGGGCTTTTTATATCCAAAAAATTTTTTGCAAAGTCTACTTGACATCTATTGCAAAGTATGCTATACTAAAAATGCAAAGTTGACTTTACAAAATAAATCCCGGAGGTGTACATGGAAACGAAAATAAAAGAGCTTCGCAGGCTGAAAAAGATGTCTCAGGAAGAGCTTGCGATGGCTGTCGGAACAACAAGACAGACCATAACCTCGATAGAAACCGGCAAGTATATAGCCTCTCTGCCGCTGGCGTATAAAATTGCAAAGTGCTTCGGGCTGAGCATTGAAGAGGTTTTCGATTTGTCGGAATACGATATCGATTAGCAGCTCGGGCGGGGACGCTTCGGGCTTTGGAATTCACGATTTTTGAAAGGTAAGGTAATAATTATGGAGAAAAATCTGGAAAAGTACAGAAAAGAAGTCAAGAAAAGAATAATCGCCTGCGCGGTTTTTGCGGTGCTGATTGTGGCGGCGTTTATCGTCAAGGTTTTTGTTATAGGCGTGATTCCCAACTTTAAGCGGGGCTTTGTCATAGGGTTTGTTCCTGTTATAGTGATATCCTTTATCTGCATGATGATTATTGACATCAGAAGACTGCACGATGATGAAAAGCTGAAAGCCGCCTTCATCGCCGACAACGATGAGCGCTCCGCCGCGATACGCATAAAATCCGGACATCCGGTGGTTGTTTATCTTTCGGAGGCGCTTATTGTCGCTGGGCTGATATCGACTAATGAAACTGTCAGCAAGACGCTGATAATTGCGGCTATAGCTCAGCTTATTGTCAGCTGTGTGCTTAAAGTTATATATAGTAAAATAATGTAAAGCTGACGGCTCGGACGGACTTAGCAATCGCCGTACTATTGTTTTGCCGTCAGCCGCCTTTCCTCCGTCGCTGGCAGTATTTCTGCTCGGCGGGAAGGTCTATGCAAATAAAACACTGTTGCTTGCAATTTAAGGACGGAAACGCCGAACCTCTGTTTAAGAGGATAGGACGGCTCAGACTGTGTAATCTTTGCTTGCTTGTTTTGCCGTCAGCCGCCTTTCCTTCGTCTATGGAAGGTTTTCTGCTCGGCGGGAAGGTCTATGCAAATAAGGTACTGTTGCTTGCAATTTAAGGACGGAAACGCCGAACTTCTGTTTAAGAGGATAGGACGGCTCAGACTTAGCAATCGCCGTACTATTGTTTTGCCGTCAGCCGCGTTTACTCCGTCGTTGGACTTTATTTTTGAGGAGATAAAATATGACAAAAGCCTTAACAATACTTAAAATACTGCTTGTGATTGCGGCGCTTATCTGCTTCGGGCTTTGCGTTTTCCGTGAGAGCACGCGCAACAAGGCACTTCTTACACTCGGTCTTGGACTAAACGCAATAGCTTTTCTCATCCACCTTTATATGACAAGATGATTTGAGCGAATTTGCTTCGGGATACGCATCGGTTAAAAACTCTTATGCTCATTTTTGGTATATAAATTACATAACGGCTCTGCTATAATGTACTTGCAAGGGAGATGATGGGGCGGGAGCGGACGCTTTCAGCCCGCAAATCTTTGCTTCCGCTTAACAGCGGTACGGATTTGAGATTGCGTGAAAGGATGGTCATAAGATTGAAATACGAAAACGGTAAGGACATTTTCCCGCCTGATTTACTGCGGCGTATACAAAAATACGTGTCCGGAAAATATGTGTACATTCCATCTACCGACAAAAAGCGGGCGTGGGGCGAAACCTCCGGCTATAAGCAGTATTTAGCAGAACGCAATCGGGATATAAGGGCGGAATTCCGTGCAGGCGCCGGCATAGAGGATTTGGTCGAGAAATATCATCTCTCCTTTGATACTATCAAGAAAATCGTTTATTCAAAAAAGGAGGAACCGTTTATGCAGTACAGCCGCACGCTGACATCCGCAAAATGCTACGCCGAACAGGGAAAATTAGAGGAATGGGTTCATTTGTATCTTCTGTCCGACGGTCACAATAAGGACTTTTCGGACGGCCTTAAGCTTTTTGACAGATACTATTTAGGACCGGTAAAAATGCCGCTGTCCCTGTTCAAACGCTGTGCCGGACCCGAGGAGGATATGAGATTTAAAATACACCCCGTGTGGTTCGAGCAGCACGTATCAATGCTTGAAGAGGTCATCAGGAAAGAGGAGGATATGCCGCCGCTCATTGTGCATTACTATATGGACGAGAACAACAAGGACGGAGCATTCGAGCTTAACGACGGCAACCATCGCTTCGAGGCATATTCAAGGCTGGGAATAAAGGAGCATGAAGTCATAGTCTGGATAACCGAAAAAAGCGAGTATGATTCGTTTATGACTAAATACGCCGAATTTATAAAGTAACTCTTCATAGTCCCAAATAAAAATCCGGCGCGGAATCGCTTTTATGTGATGCCCGCGCCGGAGGCTTTACCGCTTTTTGGGGGTGATGACCGTACGCCTATCCCTCTTTTTCACAAAAAACTATTGAATTGCTAATAAATATGTGATATAATAACCATAAATAGCGCTAAAACGCTATTTATATTTGCGCGTAAGCACAACTTCATTTACGGAACAAGCCGTAACTTCATTTGCGGGTACGCAACATCATTGCTTGGCGATGTTGACCTTCGGCCATATGATGTTGGTCTAACGACCAAACGATTTTGGCCAGTGGCCAAAATATCCACGCATACGCATATCCGCCGGGAGCACCGGCGGAGGTTTCATATTAATCTGAAAGGAACGAATGAAAAATGACAGTTAACGAAAAAATCCATGGTTTTACGGTCACACGTGTCCGCGAGCTGCCTGAGCTTGGGGGCTCGCTTATCGAGCTTACCCATGACAAAACCGGCTTACAGGCAATCTGGATCAAAAGACCGGACGAAAACAAGACCTTCGGCGTAGCCTTTGAAACCCTGCCCTGGAACGACACCGGCGTGTTCCACATCTTGGAGCATTCCGTTCTCTGCGGCTCGGATAAATATAAAGTAAAGGAGCCGTTTGTTGAGCTGTTAAAGAGCTCAATGAACACCTTCTTAAACGCAATGACCTACCCGGATAAGACGGTTTACCCGGTTTGCAGCCGCAACGATAAGGACTTTATGAACCTTACCCGCGTTTACCTTGACGCTGTTTTCCGCCCGCTGATTTACTCCAAGCCGGAGATTTTCCATCAGGAGGGCTGGCATTACGAATTTGACGAAAACGGCAAGCCCAGCTACAAGGGCGTTGTCTTCAACGAGATGAAGGGCGCTATGGCGGACGCTGACGAGCAGATGATCTGCGCATTGAACGTTCATCTGTTCCCCGATTCTCCTTATAAGTACGTTTCCGGCGGCGACCCGGCAAAGATTCCGGATTTGAGCTATGAGGAATTTATAAACAGCCACCGCCGCTTCTATTCTCCTTCAAATGCATATATGTTCTTAGACGGCGACGTCAATATCGATGAGGTTCTGGCAGTTGCTGACGATGAATATCTGAGCAAATTCGATAAGACCGAAAGAATGGCTCCTCCCGCACTCCAGAAGCCTGTTAAGACCGAGAATGTAGAGGTTGAGTTCGAGGTCGGCGAGGATGAGGATATCTCCAAGAAGACAAGGCTTGCATGGGGCAGCGTTATAGGTATGTTCGACGAGCGCGAAAAGACCGTTGCAATGAACGTTCTTTCCAAGGTTCTTGCAGGAAGCAATCAGGCTCCGCTTAACAAGGCGGTCCTGGGCGCAGGTCTCTGCGAAGAGGTCTCGGTCGATGTTTACGACGGTATTTACCAGCCTTGGGTGTTCATTCAGGCAAAGAACCTTGAAGCCGCCAATAAGGATAAGGTCGAGAAGGTCATATTTGACGAGCTTGCAAGACTTGCGCGTGAGGGTATCGACCGCGACCAGCTCAATGCGGCTTTGGCTAACTACGAATTCAAGCTCCGCGAGTGCGACTCCGGAAGCGTTCCGCAAGGTCTTGTTTACAGCCTTAACACCCTTTCGACATGGCTCTACGGCGGTGACCCGATAGCCGAGCTGGAGGTCGGAGATCTGTTCGTAAATCTCCGCAAGAAGATGGAGGATGGCTACTTCGAGCAGCTCATCAGCGAGATTCTTATCAACAATCCCCACAGCTGCAAGGTAACCATGAACCCCTCTAAGACCGCTGGCGAGGCAAGAAGAAAGGCAGAAGCCGACCGTCTTGCCGCAGAAGAGGCTGCTTGGAGCGATGATAAGCGCGCCGAGCTTAAGCAAGAGCAGAAGGTATTGGAGGATTGGCAGCACTCCACCGATTCCGAGGAGGATTTGAAGTCCATTCCCTCGCTTAAGCTTTCGGATATTTCCGACGAGCCGGAGGTTATCCCCACTGAGGAGACTGTAGTTAACGGCATAAAGGTTCTTAAGCATGAGGTCAACTGCGGCGGTATAGTTTACTGCAATCTGTATTTCGACGCTGACGGTCTCGGCGAAAAGGATATCTCCGAGCTTTCGTTCATGTGCGAGCTTTTGGGCAAGCTTAAGACCGAAAACCATTCCGAGGAGGAGGTTGCAAACCTCACCAGACTTCTCTGCGGAAGCCTTAACTTCTCGGTTGCGGCATATGAGGAGAAAAACTGCACCGACAGCTGCCTGACAAAGCTTGTCGTATCCTTCAGCACGCTTGAAAGCAATATAGATAAGGCGGTCGAATTCGTTTCCGACCTGCTTACAAAGACAGTATTTGACAAGGAAAATGAAGCCTTGGATATCCTCCGCCAGACCAAGATGAAGCTGTTCCAGAGGACGGTAATGGCCGGCAACTCCATCGCTCTTACAAGGCTTAAGGCTCAGATATCCGCTTCCGGCGTTGTTGAGGAGTGCGCGGGCGGCTTCAGCTATTACAAGTGGCTGCGCGACAACGAATCCGGCTGGAACTGGGAAGCTCTTAAGGCTTCGATGGCGGCATTGGCAGGAAAGATTATCACCGAGAATAAGCTTACTGCAAGCTTCACCGGCGGAAACGATAAGATCGTTGAAAGCGCCGTAGAGGTTATTAAGAAGGCTCTGCCCGAAGGATGCAAATGTGACGGCTGCACCGCAGCTATAAAGCCCCGCGGAATCAGCAGGGAAGGCATTGTTATCCCGGCGGACATCTGCTTTGCGGTCAAGGGCGGAAGCTTAACCGAGTACGGCTCCGGCAACTGCGGCGAGATGGAGCTTACATCCAAGATAGTAAGCCTTGCATATCTCTGGAACGTCATAAGAGTACAGGGCGGCGCATATGGCTGTGGAATGCTTGTTTACAACAACGGCGTCGTTGCCAACTACTCCTACCGCGACCCCAGCGCAGCTAAGTCCTTGGAAAGCTACTCCAAGACCGGCGAGTTTATAAAGGGCTTTGCGGCATCCTCACCCGACCTTACCGGATTCATTATCGGTGCGGCTGCGGACTGCTCGCCCCTGCTTTCTCCCAGACTTAAGGCATCTGTTGCAGACAGAAGATACTGGCGCAAGACCACCAACGCCGACCTTAAGGAGATGCTGCACGCCATCATCTCGGCAACGCCGGAAACCTTATCCGCACTTGCCGACAAGGTTCAGTCAGCCCTCGATTCCGGAAGCGTCTGCGTAGTAGCCGCAAGAGAGAAGATCGACGCCTGCGGCGAGTTTGACAACATAGAGTCCCTATGATGGAATTTCTGAACACCGACAATCTTAAAACCGACGAAATCGTGCTGAAGCTTGACCATACCTGCGAAGCCAATCCCGAAAAGCAATGGGTCCCGGCGTATTATTTCAATATCTGTCTGCCGGACGGCACCGCAATCGGCTACTGCGATTTGCGGATAGGTCACAATCAAAAGCTCTATGTCGGCGGCAACATCGGCTACGGCATAGACGAGCCTTACCGCGGTCACAGATACGCCGCCAAGGCTTGCAAGCTTCTTTTCGGGCTTGCCAAGCGCCATGGACTGGACTATGTGATAATCACCTGCCAGCCGGATAATATCGCCTCGGCGAGAACCTGCGAAATCGCCGGCGGAAGGTTTTTAGAGATTGTGGACATCCCCGAAGACAACGAAATGTATGCCGAGGGGAAGTGCAAAGTCAGGGTTTATCGGTTTGAAATAGAATAGCATAAAAACATCCGGCGCAGTCCCATATATCGGGATTGCGCCGGATTTTCGCATCGGGATTCTAAGCTATCAGAGCTTAACTTCTGTCATCCAAAGACCGTGGAGATTGCAGTAAGCGTAGATTTTGCACTCGGGCATATAGGGGAATCTTACAACGGCATCCTGCTCGGGGTAGAGAATAACTTTGTTCTCCTTATTGTCGCATACCTGCGAAACCCACATGATGTAGTGCTCCTTGGTCATGGGGTGGGCGACTGAGCCGACCTTGACTAAGATATCGCCGTCGGATACCTCTACAACGGGGAGGTGCTTCTCGGTTGCTGCCTCGGTGGTGTTGGGCTTAAGAATTTCCATCGGCTTGCCGCAGCAGCGCAATGGGGTGGTGTTGCCGTTGATGTCTTCGACAACGTTGCCGCAGATGGGGCATTTTGCGTAGTTGAATACTTCGTTCATGGTGATTTCTCCTTTTTACATTATTTCTTGACGTATTGTTATGCGGGATACTCCACACGTTTGACTGAATTTTAAGCAGTGCCTGCTCAATTGGACGAATGTCCTTGCTTTTGTTATATTTTTGTGCAGCAGGATATAATATCGTTCACGCAGCTTCTAAATATGCAAAAGTGCCTGTGCTATCAAGAAGTAAGCTAACAATGAAATAGCGTCGACAATTGTCGTGATAAACGGGCTTGCCATGACAGCCGGGTCAAAGCCGATGGCCTTTGCCGCTATGGGGAGCGAGCATCCGATAAGCTTGGCAATGAACACCGCCAAAATCAGGGTCAGGCAGACTACAAGGGCTACCATTGCGGTTATATCTGTGTTGCCTAAAAGAAGCCGGTCCACAAGCATTATCTTTGCAAAGTTTACCGCCGCGAGGGTCACTCCGCAGAGCAGGGACACCCGCATTTCCTTCCATATTACCCCGAAAACGTCCTTAAGCTCGATATCGCCAAGTGACATTCCACGGATGATGGTTACAGATGCCTGACCGCCCGCGTTGCCGCCGGTGTCCATCAGCATCGGGATGAACGCGGTTAAAACCACGCTTGCCGCTAATTTTGCCTCGAACCCGGTGATAATCATTCCGGTGAATGTCGCCGAGACCATCAGCAAAAGCAGCCATGGGATTCGCTTGAAGAAGGTTTCAAACACGCCTGTTTTAAAATACGGCTTGTCTGTGGGCAGAATAGCCGCCATCTTTTCGATATCCTCGGTGTTCTCGTCCTGCAAGACGTCGATAGCGTCGTCGACCGTTACTATGCCGACCAGTCTGTTTTCGCCGTCAACTACCGGCAGAGCTAAAAGGTCGTATTTTGCAAGTGTCGCCGCGACTTCTTCCTTATCGTCCTTGGTTTTGACGCTTATGATGTTTTCGCTCATCAAATCCTCGATTTTGGTATCGTCATGTGCGGTGATAAGGTCGGAAAGCGAGATTACGCCGATAAGCTTACGCGCCTCGGTGACGTAGCAGGTATATATAGTCTCCTTGGCAACGCCTACCTGACGGATTTTTTGGATTGCCTGTTCGACCGTCATTCCCTTGTTGAGATAAACAAACTCCGGCGTCATAAGGCTTCCGGCACTGTCATCCGGATATGCCAAAAGCTCATTTATCTGGCGGCGGGTTGCCTCGTCGGTGTTCTTTAGTACGCGTGATACGACGTTTGCGGGCATCTCCTCGATTATGTCAACGGTATCATCCAAGAACAGCTGATCCACCATCTCGCGGATTTCGCGGTCGGAGAATGCCATTATAAGCTGTTCCTGCTGCTCCGAATCGAGGTATGCAAAGGTTTCCGCCGCAAGCTCCTTGGGAAGAAGCCGGAAGAGGATGGGGATGTCGCGCGGCTCGGCTTCCGAAAAAATTGCCGCGATGTCCGCCGGGTTCATTTCGTTCATTATCAGCTTCAGCTCGGCGAACTTGCGCTGATTCAACAGCTTGATAACGATATCAAATACAGTTGTTTTCTCCATTTTTTTGACCTCCAATTCTTTAGTAGGCTTATGAGCCGCATTATGTAAAACTATGCGGTTTTACGAACTCGATCAGCCTGACCAGCGACTTTAACAGCCGCTGAAATCGGAGGGAAGCTTTTAATCAGGGAAACAGGCGTAAACGCTTTCTGTTATCCCTATAAGCATCTTCCCTCGGGGTTTTGCAGCGGTACTGTTACTGCCTGCGTCCATGATTTTCACTCCTTATTTTTAAACATTTTGTCGGTAATAACTGACTGTCTTATTATTTTACAACACTTTACCCGCCGTGTCAAGAAAATTGTTTCTGTATTTTTTACTTGGCAAGTTGTATATAATACTAATTCTACGTAAAAGTGTAACTACAGAATCACCACAAAACCGCTATATGGTGGGTTTTGCGGTGATTCTGTAGACACTTTTTAACGTAGAATAAGTATAAAAATATGAAATCAAGCTTTTGGAATATTATTTTATATTGAATACTGCGTGCTTACCTGATATAATTGACTTGTAAAATAATGCAGACCGTTTTATAGATGCGGTTTGCTCGGAAAGGACGGTATTATCATGACAAAACAGCTCTTCAATTCCGGCTGGAGCTTTGCCCTAAAAAATATAGGCGATAAGCCGAGCGCGGGCGACTATCGCCCGGTGGACATTCCCCACGACTGGCTTATTCACAACACTCACTCGCTCTACGCCGATGGGGACGGCTACTATAAGAAAATATTCACCGCCGGCGAAGTAGAGGGCAGGGTATATATCCTGCGCTTTGACGGCGTTTATATGGACTCGGAAGTGCTTCTTAATGGCGAGAAGATATTTGAATGGAAATACGGCTACACCACCTTTGACGTTGAGCTTAAAGGCTTGCGCGAAGGGGAGAACGTTATCGAGGTTATAGTTCACCACAAATCACCCAACACCCGCTGGTATTCCGGTGCGGGAATCTTCAGAAACGTCTGGCTGACAGAATCGGGGGAGGACAGAATCATCCCTGACGGCACCTATTTCTGTGCCGATTTGGACGGCGATAGGTGGATGGTCGGAATAGATACCGAGGTTATAGGCTCGGGCGAGGCAATCATCCGCCACACCCTTAGTGACAGAGAAGGTCACACCGTTAAGACAGTGGAAAAGCCTTGTGTTCTTATGCCCGAGGTGACCCGCGTAAATCAGAAATTCTGGGCGGAGGATATACGCTGCTGGGATATCGAAGACCCATACCTTTATACGCTCAAAACCGAAATCATAAAGGGCGGCGAAAGCGTTTATGAGAGATGCGAGCGCGTCGGCTTCAAGACGACTAAATTCACCACCGACGACGGCTTCTTCCTCAACGGCAGACCGGTAAAGATTCACGGCGCTTGTATGCATCACGACATGGGCGCGTTGGGCTCGGCTGTCAACAAAAACGCCATCCGCCGTCAGCTTGAAATTATGAAGGGAATGGGCGTGAACTCCATCCGCACATCCCATAACCCTCCTGCGCCGGAGCTTATGGATCTGGCTGACGAAATGGGAATTATGATAGATTCCGAAGCCTTTGATATGTGGGAGCTTAAAAAGACCGACTACGACTACGCCCGCTTCTTCCCCGAGTGGCACGAGCGGGATGTGCGCAGCTGGGTTCGCCGCGACCGCAACCGTGCCAGCGTTATTATGTGGAGCATAGGCAATGAAATATACGACACCCATGCTTCTCCGCGCGGAGTTGAAATCACCGAGGAGCTTAAAAGGTGCGTAAGAATCGACGACTACAACGTCAAATTCCCGGTAACAATCGGCTCGAACTATATGCAGTGGGAGGGCGCACAGAACTGCGCCGAGCATATCGATACCGTCGGCTACAACTACACCGAGCGGCTTTATGACGAGCATCACGCCAAGCACCCTGATTGGATAATATATGGAAGCGAGACTGCATCCACCATCCAGTCGCGCGGGGTATACCACTTCCCGGCGGCGAAGCTTGGCACTACCCATGACGACCATCAGTGCTCGTCCTTGATGAACTGCGCTACCGGCTGGGGCTCGGTCAGCGCGGAATACAACATCACTCAGGACAGAAACCACAAATTCTGCCTTGGTCAGTATATCTGGACAGCGTTTGACTACATCGGAGAGCCTACTCCATACTGGACGAAGAATTCCTACTTCGGTCACATCGACACCGCCGGATTCCCGAAGGACACCTACTACGCCTACAAAGCGGAGTGGCTGGGCGATAAGGCAGAGCCGTTTGTGCACATTCTGCCGTACTGGGATTTCAACGAGGGTCAGCTTATAGACATCTTCATCTTCTCCAACTGCCACAAGTCAGAGCTGTTTGTAAACGGTGTTTCAAAGGGCGAGTATGTTCACAACCACGTTGACGGAACAGAGCTTTCCGGTCGCTGGCAGATCCCATATGAAAAGGGAGAAATCAAGGCGGTGGGATATGACATCGAGGGCAACAAGCTCTGTGAGCAGGTAAGGTATTCCTTCGGCGACCCCGCCGAGATAGTCCTCGCGCCGAACAAGACCGAGCTTAAGGCGGACGGCGAGGATATGATTTTTGTTGATATATCCATGGCGGACGCTCATGGTCACCCTGTTGAGAATGCACGAAACCGCGTGAATATGACCGTTACCGGCGCAGGAAGGCTTGTGGGGCTTGACAACGGCGACTCCACCGACTATGACCAGTACAAGGGCACAAGCCGCCGGCTGTTCAACGGCAAGCTTTTAGCTATGATTGCCGCTAAGGACAGCGCCGGGGAGATAACCGTCAAGGTATCCTCCGCCGGTCTTGAGGATAAGGTCCTGAAGCTGACTGCTGTTCCCGCCGTAAAGCGCGATGGTGTTTGCTGTACATTTGAGAATACCCCGAGCGAGCCTAATGCTGAGGTTCCTGTAAGAAAGATAGAGCTTTCGCTCTCCACGCAGAACATTACCCCGGAAGCCGGAGCGGCTGCGGCAACGGTGAAGATATATCCCGAAAACGCTACTTTCGGCTTTGATGACATAGAATTCAAGGTGATAACCGATGTCGGCATCGAAACCAACCTTGCGGTTGTTGAAAAGCAGGACGGCAAAGCCATTATCACCCCCAAGGGGGACGGCGAATACAGGATTCGCGCATACTGCAAAAACGGCACGCCTTATGAAGCGATAATATCCGAGATGGAGCTTTCAAACACCGGCTTCGGTGCGGCTGGCTTTGACCCGTATGACGGCATTGTGTGCGCATCGCTTTATTCAGAGGCGACCGAGGAGCTGCAAAACGTCTTCGAGGGCGGCGTTCAGACATTGTGGGGAGATACCTTTATCGCCTTTAACAACGTCGATTTCGGCGCTGTCGGCTCGGACGAAGTGAATGTCGGAATATATCTCAACGGCTACGAGCCGATACCGTTCGAGATAACTGACGGCGAGGGCAGAATCCTCGGCTCTTACGAATACTTGAAGCAGCCGCGCTGGAATCACTATCAGTACATGATTTGCAGGCTGAGTGAGCGTTTGCGCGGGGTTCAGGACATAAGATTTGTCTTCCACAAGCAGATAAGGTTCAAGGGCTTTGAATTCATCCGCCCGACAAGGGTTGGAGAGGTGATACCGGCTGTCGCCAACGACGGCGTTTACGGTGATGCTTTTAAGGTCGAGCCGGACTGCATAGCGGAGATTGGCAACAACGTAACCGTCGAGTTCAACGGCTTTGATTTCGGCGAGGAGGGTATTACCAGGATAACCATCAAGGGCAGAAGCCACAATGCCAATGATACCATCCATGTGCGCTTTGCGACTGAATCCGGCGCGGACAATCAGATAGTTGAGTTTGCGGGCTCGGATGATGTTGTTACAAGGGCGTTTGAGCTGACAAAGGTAACCGGCAAGGCGGATTTGAAGCTTGTATTCCTGCCGGGATGTAAGTTTGATTTGTATGAGATTTTGATTGAGAGATAGGCTTGGTCATGAAACAAGGCTCATGTGGGTTTTCCGCATGAGCCTTGATTTGTTTATTATGTAATTATGAGTTTGTTATAACATTTTAATACTGATATTCGTCTGAAATGTTTCCAAAAAGCGGGCTGGGATTTGTGCCCTTGAACGTTCAGAGGGGGGGGAATCGGGTGGTGGAACGATAGACTACATAATTTCAGAGCGTTTACATCATTTTTGCCGAGTATAAAAATGATGTAATGATGTAATGATGTAATAGTA